>ERZ772816.18-NODE-18-length-166012-cov-18.929476_pt1 | contig 166012 bp, 237 predicted proteins | sample MGYA00511359_ERZ772816 | MGnify/ENA primary metagenome ERZ772816 (study PRJEB29015, sample SAMEA2737710) | human gut metagenome | biome: human gut; feature: human-associated habitat; material: faeces | place: China | collected 2012 ...
CGCTTTGCCGCAATAATTTTTTTTTTTTTTCAAATTATCTTGACGCACCGTTCAATGCGTGATATTCTCTGTCACAAATCCCACCGATTTTGTGGATTGGTTTGAAACCATCCACAAGATGTGGTCGTGTTCATTTTGAACACTGCCTTGCCGTGGATCATCCCTAAAAGATCAACCGCCCCGCAACACATCCGATTCATTTTGCCGCTGATTCACCCGACAAAATCCATCGCTGCGCTGCATGGGCGGTATTTTTCTTTTCCAGGGAAGATTGCACCTTAAAAATTTCATGAGCCGTCCGAACGTGATACCGGCTTTTCAACCAACGCCGCTGCACAAACAGGGGCAGGAACTTCGTTCGGGTCAACCGGCGATTCTATATACGAGCAGGAACCCTTTACTTGTTTTTTCGTCTTAACAATTCGGAAACATTTGTAGAACTTGTCGGGGCGAGGCCCCTCCATCTGCTGTCGCAGACCGCGCTGCCGCTTAAAAGCCCCACTGGGGCTTTCATTGCTCCGCTGCGCTTCGCAAACGCGGTCCCACCCCAAACCCTGCTCATATTCGCACCTTACGGTGCGAAAGAACGGCGTGTCGTGCTTACATAACTTCACCGAGGAGTTATCGAACAGACAGGAGGTACAATGACCAAAACGAATGTTCAATCGACCCCTAGCAATTCCCAGCACCACGACACGCCGAACAACAAAACGCACGTCATCAAGTTCCGTGTGACAGCGGAGGAAAAAGCGTCACTGGAACTCACTTGCAAACTCCTGAATCTCTCCCTCTCCACTTTCATCCGCCGTGCGCTGCACAGTGCGAAGATCGAGCGCACTGTTGTCGTTGCCGGCGGCGGAGAAGAAACCCTGACCGCTGTTTCCACCCTGCTTGCTCAGTGCAGCAGGGTGGGCACCAACCTCAACCAACTTGCACGTCACTTCAACTCCGGCGGTGCAGACACCGAGCAGATCCGAGCGAAAATCCTTGACGAACTTGCAGACCTGACCGCATTCCGGCTCCACGCCGAGAAAGTTCTGGGTGAACTGTATGGCAACGCTCAAGCATATCACCTCTAAGAACTCGGACTACACCGCCATTGAAGCGTACCTGATCTACCAGCACGATACGTTCACCGGAAAGCAACTTCTGGACGACCATGGCAGACCCATGCTGCGGGAATCGTACATTCTGGATACTCTTGAGTGTGGCGATTTTTCGTTTGCAACTGCCTGTCTGCTGGCAAACCGAAAGTACGGCAAGAACAACCAGCATGGTGATATCAAAAGCCACCAGTATATCATCAGCTTTGACCCACGGGATGCAGCCGATAACGGGCTGACTATGGATAAGGCACAGGCTCTTGGCCTGAGGTTTTGTTCTGAAAACTTTCCCGGTCATCCTGCCATCGTCTGCACCCACCCGGATGGGCATAACCATTCGGGAAATATCCACGTCCACATCGTGATTGGCAGCATCCGAACACGGGAAGTGGAACGCAAGCCCTATATGCAGAAGCCCCGTGACTGGCTAGAGGGCATGAAGCACTCCAGCACTGCCCAGACCATGCGGCACCTGCGTGTCGAGGTCATGGAGTTGTGCGAAGGTGCCGGACTGTACCAGATCGACCTGCTCAACGGCTCGAAAGAGCGCGTAAGCGAAGCGGAGTATTGGGCGCGCAGGCGTGGTCAGCAGAAGCTCGACCTTGCAAACGCAGCCCTTGCCGCAGCTGGACAACAGCCCAAGCAAAAGAAGTTTGAAACTGTGAAGGATACTTTACGGAGACAGATTTCGTCTGTATTGTACCGTGCTACCAGCTTTGAAGATTTTTCGGCGAAGCTCATGCAGCAGTACGGCATTGCCGTCAAGGAAAGCCGTGGGCAGCTCAGCTATCTGCCCGCTGGCAGAACGAAGTTCATCCGGGCGAAACATCTCGGTGACAAGTTTGAGAAAGGACTCGTGTTTGCCGCCCTGCAGGAAAACGCTGAGCGCAAGCGCACGATTCAGTTTAAGCCTGACCGCATCAGGAAACTGGTGGATATTCAGGCAAAGCTGAAGCAGGGTAAGGGCATCGGCTATGAGCGTTGGGCAAAGAAGCACAACCTCAAAGCTATGGCACAGACCTTGATCCTCTTGCAGGAGAAAGGTCTACTGGACGAGGATGCACTCGACCAGAGAATCGCAGAGCTTGACACCAAGTTCCACGAATCGCTGGCCGTAGTGAAAGACCTGGAAACCCGCATGGCAGAAAACAAGAATCTGCGTAATCACGTTGCTGCCTACCAGCAGTACCGCCCGATTGCGCAGAAACTGAACGCTGCTAAATCCCCCGCAGCCTTTGAAGAACAGCACCGTGCAGAGCTGACAGCGTACCGGGCGGCAGCAGCCTATTTTAAGACAAACAACATCACCAAGCTACCCAGCCCGAAAAAGCTGGAAGCTGAGTATGCGCAGCTGGCATCCGAAAAGGCAAAGTTCTACGAGCAGTACAAGGAAGCCAAGTCCGAACTGCTCAAACTGAAAACCGCAAAGCAGAATGTTGCGTCCTTTTTCCGGGAGGAAGAACAGACGCAGCAGGAGAGATAAAGGAGTGTGCGTATGATCAATCTGAAAATCGACCCGGAGTTCCAGTCCCAGATTCCCCCTCTGACCGATGATGAATTTAAGCAGCTTGAAGAAAATATCCTCAAAGAGGGCAAGCTGCTGTCTCCTTTGATCGTGTGGAACAACACCCTTGTTGACGGCCACAATCGTTATGCCATTCTCCAGAAGCATCCTGAGATTTATTTTTCCACCATGCCGCTCCCGTTTGAAAGTAGAGAAGAAGTTCTCGCTTGGATTTGTAAGAACCAGTTGGGGCGGCGCAACCTCACCCCGGAGCAGAAGTACTACCTGATGGGCAAACAGTACGAAGCCGAAAAAGCTGCGCACGGCGGTGACCGCAAGAGCACCGGTGCAAAATCAAGTTCGCTAAAAGCGAACTTGATCGACAGCACCAAGACCTGCGACCGAATCGCAGAAGAAAACGGAGTGAGCAAGGACACCGTTATCCGCGCCTCGAGGTATATGAAAGGCGTGGAGATTGCGGAAGAACTGATGCCGGGCTTAAAGCAGAGCATCCTGTCCGGACAGATGAAAGTGTCCAAAGCGGATATGCACCGCCTTGCCAAGGTGGCCAGCAATGACCGCGCACAGACCTTGCAGGATATTCTGCACCCGGAGCTGAAGGTGGAACCGACGCCTGACGCTGACGGTGTGATCCGCATTCCGGGTAAAGCGCCTGTCATGCCATTCCGAAAGTTTGAATCGGTTTACGACAGCGATGCTTACCCGGAGGATGTACGGTACGAGTATGTGGCGTTGGAAGAACTCACTACTCGTTTCCGCATTTCGTTCAACTACCAGTTGGAGAAGATGCCCGATAATGCGCAGCGTGATGTGATTCTGGAGATCATTCACAAGCATAAGGACTATCTTACTTCTCTGGAAGCCGCACTCGCAGATGTTAAAGACCAGACAGCATAACAACAGGCACATGGTATGCTGTTTGCCAATGTCCAAAGGAGCGTGCGTTTGAACAAAAAGAAAAAGTCCACAAACACTTCCCCTTATCCCGATGAAGCCATCGAACGTCTGGCACGGGCGTTCTACCCGGCCATCCTTGCCTGCTGGAACAGCGAGGAAGGCCAGCGCGAGTTTGCCGCGTGGCAGGCGGAGCAGGCTCATCACACCACCAGTAAAGAGAAACAGAGCGTTCCCGACGGGGAACGCCCTGCTGTACATATCACTATTGTCTGTGGCTTTTGGCAGGGTGCGTCCGGGTGGGCGCACCCTGTTTTTGTTTTATACCTTAATTGAAAAAAACTTCGTTTCATACTGCAAATCACTTTATATATTTAGTTATTGCTCGATACAGACTTTTGCAGCGAGCATCCCACAATCTAGCAGGTTCATGGATAGAGCATTGATCCACCCTAAAAAGTTTATGAAAGTCATCTAAAAAACCAACATAAACAGGAATGTTATAATACAAAAAACATTTTTGATTTGTGAACTGATCTCCGGTTATGTCAATAATAATAGAATCTTTTAAGTTATAGTATTTTCGCAGTAGCATTACATCATTATCTTCATTATAAACACTTATCAGACTTTTATACTTTCTGTCAGCATCTGAATTATCAGTTGTCACTGTTACAGTGTTTACAAGAACCAGCCATGCGTGTGATTGGGTACCTTTTTGACCACAGACATAATATGTGTAAATATCATGCTGTGCCAAATACTCAGCTAAAAGATCGCTTGTATCTCCACAGCATCCTTTGGGAAATCGAGGAAATGCAAAGTCATTATCAAATTCACCAGCATCTTTTGCTATCTCAATTGCACCACGGAAAGAAGTTGCCAAAACTTTTATTTTATCTAATTCATACGCTTCCATATGCTAATACCTCTTCTGAAACAAAATAAAGCCTGTTGCTATGATATCTAGTTTTCGCTACATTGTCAATTCTTCAGTAAAATCGCAGAATATTCATTTCACAAAATTTGTTTCAGATATTTCTCCGGGTCACCATTCAGAATCAAATCTGCATACGCCAGTGGGTCATTGTAGATGAGGTAGTCCAATTCTGCCCTCTGCGCTATGGTCACATCCAACGCATCCTCGACCCCGGTGCAGTTGATGGTGATCATTCTCTCATCCCGGAGCAGCAGCTCCACACACCCGGTATCCATATTAAACTTGCAGACTCTTTCATCGTACTTCATGTTCGTTTCCTCCTGAAATCATGTTGTGGTTTATATTGGTCAATCTATGATTTCGGGTTTTATCTTCCACGGACACCCATATTGAATTTTCCGAAGAAAACAAATAATCCGAACCCATCTCCTATCGGAAACAAGTTCGGATTATTTTTGTTTGGTCCGAGTGGCGAGAATCGAACTCACGGCCTCTTGAACCCCATTCAAGCGCGCTACCAAAACTGCGCTACACCCGGTCATCACCCGCTGCCTCCCTACCGAAGCACCGGCGACATGAGATATTATACTCGGATAAGGCAGTCTTGTCAACAGATTTTTGCAATTTTTTTGGACTTTTTTGAAGAAAGTATGATTTTGACGGTGATGCGCTGCTTTGCATCGTACTAATTCCTCCCGCCGTCGCATAAATTTCTTCCAAATGGCTTTCAAATGGGAAGAGAGGGGAGAGCATTTTGGCAAAGCAGGAACGAATCGAGCAGGCGGCAGTCTGCCGCGAGATAGGAGCCCGCACCGGCGGTGACATCCTCATTGGCGTGGTGGGGCCGGTGCGCACGGGCAAGAGCACCCTCATCAAGCAGTTTATGGAAAAGCTGGTGCTGCCCGCCATCGGCCCGGAGGACGCGAAGCTCCGCGCCCGCGATGAGCTGCCCCAGTCGGCGGCGGGGCGCACCATCATGACCACCGAGCCCAAGTTCATCCCGGAGGCGGCGGTGCCGCTGGCGCTGGAGGGCGGGGGAGAGTGCAGCATCCGGCTCATCGACTGCGTGGGCTACATGGTGGAGGGGGCCATGGGCCACGAGGAGAATGACAAGCCCCGGATGGTCAAAAGCCCCTGGTTCGACGAGGAGATCCCCTTCGACCTTGCTGCCGAGACCGGCACCCGCAAGGTCATCCGGGACCACTCCACCATCGGCATCGTCGTCACCACCGACGGAACCATCAGCGAGATACCCCGCGAAAACTACATCCCGGCAGAAAAGCGGGTCATCGACGAGCTGGAAGCGCTGGGCAAGCCCTTCGTCATCCTGCTCAACAGCACCCACCCCGACGCCCCCGAGACAAGAGCGATGGCGGCGGAAATGGAAGAGAGCTATGGCCGGACCGTTCTGCCTGTGAACTGCCTCGACCTCGACGAGGCGCAGCTGGGCGAGATTTTGCAAAAAGTGCTCTACGAGTTTCCGGTGCGGGAGCTGGATTTCGCCCTGCCCCGCTGGGTGACGATGCTGGACAAAGGCCACTGGCTCCAGACCGAGGTATACACAGCGGCCATGCAGCTCTCCGAGAAAATTTCCCGGATGAAGGACGTCTCCGACTCCGGCCGGGCGGCGCTGGACTGCGAGGCAGTGGAAAACGCCGCCCTCAGTGGGATGAACCTTGCCGACGGCGTGGTCCGCATCACGGTGCTGCTCAAGCCCGAGGTGTTTTATAAGGTGCTCAGCGAGCAGACGGGCCTCGAAATCGGCGACGAAGCCGGGTTGATGCCCTGCATCATCGAGCTGGCCAAAGCCAAGCGTGCCTACGAGAAGATACGCAGTGCGATGGAGCAGGTGGAGGCCACCGGCTACGGCATCGTGATGCCGTCCATCGACGAGCTTTCGCTGGAACAGCCCGAGATCGTCCGGCAGGGCGGGCGGTACGGCGTCCGTCTCGAGGCCAGCGCGCCGTCCATCCACATGATGAAGGCGGTCATCCACACCGAGCTGAGTCCCATCGTGGGGACGGAGAAGCAGAGCGAAGACCTCGTGCAGAGCCTTTTGAAAGATTTCGAGGACGACCCCGTCCGCCTGTGGGAGTCGAACATCTTCGGCAAGAGCCTCCACGAGCTGGTCAACGACGGCCTGCAGAACAAGCTGCTCCATATGCCGCAGGAGGCCCGGGGCCGTTTGCAGGAGACGCTGGAACGGGTCATCAACGAGGGCTGTACCGGACTCATCTGTATCTTGATCTGACAAAAAGTCCGCTGCACGAAACCAACGTGCAGCGGACTTTTATGCTATTTCTCTTCTTCGGTCAATTTGGTGATGAGCATCTGGTAAATTTCATTGCCCTTCAAAATGAACTGCTTTTTTACCATCTCAGCGCTCAGCCGGTCGGGTGTGCCGATGTCCAGACAGAACAGCTCGCTGTCCAGAGCCTTCACCTGACAGCGCACGGAGCAATGGCCGTCGGCCTTTTCGCTGATGCGGGCGCTGTACTCGGCTTCCTTGCGCGCCCAGGTCTGGCTGCGCAGCACGGCGGCGACCGCCTTTTCCCGCACACTGCGGGGCAGGTCGTAGGCCAGCTCCTGCGCCACTTTCCGGCCCTTGTCGGTGATGGTGTACCGGTCGCCCTCCGCCGTCACGAGCTGCTGCCGGGCGATGTCGTCCAGGCAGGAGCCGATCTCAAAATAATTTACCAGTGCCTCTTCCATCAGGGCGTTTTCGATCTCCGTCCGTGTGATAGGCCCGGCGTTCTTGACAAGATAACACAGCAGCAATCGTATCTCGGTGCTGTTGGTCAGCCCACCGGGACGCACACCGGCGGTAAAAGCATCGTTGGCGGCCATTGTTACTCCCATCTCCCGTGTTCTATAGTATTAACTATAGTATAAAGGGTTTCACGCCGGATTGCAAGCCATGACCGAAAAATCCGTCTCGATGCGCTTGTGGCTCTCGGGGGTGGAGTAGAGCCAGTGGTCGAGGTGGCCCTCGGTGATGAAGTACCGCAGCTCGAAGCGGTGGCTCTGGCTGAGGGCGTGGTTGACGATGACGAGCTTTATCTTCATCTTCTCGGGCAGGATGTTCTTGATGTAGACGCTCACAGCCTGCCCGGGCCGCAGGTCGGGGCAGCTCTCGGCGAGGCCCGCGAGGTTGGGCGCGATCTCGATGAAGGTGCCGTACTCCTCCACGCTCCGCACGATGCCCACCACCGTTTCGCCCACCGTAAAGGCGGCAGCGTTCTCGGCCCAGGTACCCAGCAGCTCCCGGATGGTCAGCACGAACCGCCCCTGTGCGTCCCGGCTCTTGATGGCGCAGAGGATCTGCTGCCCCACGCTGACCCGGTCGGCGGGGGAGGAGATACGGCTCACTGACATACAGTCGATGGGCAGCAGGGCGCTGATGCCGCAGCCTACGTCACAGAACGCGCCGAAGGGCTCGATGTGGGTCACGATGCAGGGCAGGATGTCGCCGGGCTGGAGCTGGTCGAGGTATTCGGCCTTGCACATCCGCTGGGCTTCAGCGCGGGAGAGGCGGTAGACAGTCTGTCCGTTTTCGTCGGTGTCGATGCCCTCGATGACAAAGCAGGTGGGCCGGCCTACCCGCGTCAGTACGGCGATGTCCCGTACGCTGCCGGTGTCGGCCCCGTCGGCGCACTGCCCGAAGGGCATTACAGCCCGGCAGCCGCCCAGCTCGAACCGGAGCTGACGCTGGGTGTCGAAGGCCAGCGCCGTGCTCTGCAAGATCTCGCGGCTGGCCATCGCGGCCCGCAGTTCGGCGGCGCTCAGGCGGGAAGCATTGCGGTAGTTGTTTTCGGTACGAAACGCTTGCATCATCTTTCATTCCTCTTTCTCTGTTTTTTTGGGTAGCATTGCAGCTATAAAACCATATGCAGCTGCATTTGCATTTTATACGAGTTTGGATTATACTATAGATGTGTGTCTCTCTTTTGGACACACGGCCTGTACTATAAATGTGCAGACAGGAGGGATTCAATATGGATATTGCAGTCGGCGATACCATCCTCACCCGCAAACAGCACCCCTGCGGAGCAGCAAGCTTCGAGGTGCTGCGGGTGGGCATGGATTTCAAGATCCGCTGCACGGGCTGTGGCCGCGAGGTCATGCTGCCCCGGGCGAAGATCGAGAAGAACATCAAAAAGGTCATCAAACCGGGCCAGGAATAGCCCGGCGGCACAGCACATTCAGAAACTGTTTTGTAAGGAGAACTGCCTGATATGCCGAATCTGACTTCCCAAATGGAGGCCGTCTGCCGCCGGTTCGAAGAACTTTCTATCCGTCTCAATCAGCCCGAAACTGCCGCCGACCCGGCGCAGTTCCGCCGCCTGATGCAGGAGTACCATGAAGCACAGCCGGTGGTGGACGCTTACCACGCCCTCACCACTGCGCAGGACCACCTGGCACAGGCGAAAGCCCTGCTGGAAGGGGACGAGCCCCTCGACGCGGACTTTAAGGCTATGGTACAGCAGGAACTGAGCGAAAAAAGTCAGGATGTGGCAGAGCTGGAAAATAATCTCAAAATTTTGCTGCTGCCGAAGGACGCAAACGACGAGAAAAGCGTCATCATGGAGATACGCGCCGGTGCCGGCGGCGAGGAAGCTGCGCTGTTCGCCCACAGCCTCGTGCGGATGTACACCATGTACGTCCAGAGCCGGGGCTGGGAGATGGAGCTGCTGAACCTCAACGAGACGGAGCTTGGCGGAACCAAGGAAGCCGTCTTTGCGGTCAATGGCCGGGGCGCCTACAACCGCCTCAAGTACGAGAGCGGCGTCCACCGGGTGCAGCGTGTGCCCGAGACGGAGACGCAGGGCCGCATCCACACTTCGACGGCCACCGTGGCCGTGATGCCGCAGGCCGAAGAGGTGGACTTTGCGCTGGACATGAAGGACCTGCGCATCGACACCTTCCGCTCTTCGGGTGCGGGCGGTCAGCACATCAACAAGACGTCCAGCGCCATCCGCGTCACCCACATCCCCACCGGAACCGTGGTTGAGTGCCAGAACGAGCGCAGCCAGTTCCAGAACAAGGACAAGGCTCTGGAGATCCTGCGCAGCCGCCTGCTGGCCCAGAAGCAGAAGGAGCAGCAGGACGCCATCAACGCCGACCGCGCCGGTCAGGTGGGAACAGGGGACCGCAGCGAGAAGATACGCACCTATAACTTCCCGCAGGACCGCTGCACCGACCACCGGATCGGCCTGACGGTACACAACCTCGACAAGATCATGGACGGCAATCTGGATGACATCATCGACGCCCTCGCCACCCGTGAGCAGGCCGAGAAACTGCAAAAGCTAAACGCATAAACTTGCGCAGAATGCGCACGAAAAACTGTAAAGAATAATTGCTTTACGGAAGAAAAGAGCGATGATTCGTATGAGTATCAATACTGAAGTCCGCCCGGCTGACGCAGAGGGCATTGCCCGCGCAGCCGAGCTTCTGCGGCAGGGCGAGCTGGTAGCCCTGCCTACCGAGACGGTCTACGGCATCGCGGCCGACGCCCGCAACGGCGAGGCCGTGAGCAAGATCTTTGTGGCGAAGGGACGTCCGCAGGACAATCCCCTCATCGTCCACGTCACCGGCCCTGAGATGCTGCACGGCCTCGTCAGTGAGGTGCCGGAACGCGCCCAGCTGCTGATGGCGGCGTTCTGTCCCGGCCCGCTGACCATCATCATGCCCCGCGGCCCCGAGGTGGCAGCGGAGTGCTGTGCCGGTCTGGACACCGTGGGCATCCGGATGCCCAGCCACCCGGTGGCACGGGCCGTCATTGAAGCCAGCGGCTGTGCCTTTGCGGCCCCGTCGGCCAACCTTTCCGGCAAGCCCAGCCCCACCAACGCACAGGACGTCTTTACCGATATGGACGGCCGGCTGCCCCTCATTCTGGACGGCGGCGAGTGCGACTGGGGCGTGGAGTCCACCGTCGTGTCGGTGGTGGGCGAAAAGCCCACCCTCTTCCGTCCCGGCCACATCACGCTGGAAGACCTCGAGCGTGCGCTGGGCGAGGAAGTGGAAGTCTCCAAGGCCATCCTCGAGAAGCTGCCGGAGGGCGCGGTCGTCCGCAGCCCCGGCATGAAGTATAAGCACTACGCCCCCAAGGCGGATGTGACCCTTCTGGACGGCACCTTCGAGCAGTTCAAAGCCTATGTGGATGCCCACGCCGCCGAGAACCCCAGCTGCCTCTGCTTTACCGGCGAGGCCGAAAAGCTGGGCGTACCCTGTGTGGAGTATGGCCGGGAGGGCGACGGAGCCGACCAGGCAAAGCACATCTTCCGCTCCCTGCGTGCGCTGGATGAGCAGGGCGATGCGGTGGTCTACGCCCGCTGCCCCCAGAAAGACGGCCTGTCCATGGCCGTCTATAACCGCCTCATCCGTGCGGCCGCGTTCCGGGTGATAAAGCTATGATAACGCTGGGCATCACCGGCCGCAGCGGCTGCGGCAAATCGACGGTCACGGCGGTGTTCGCGGCCCGGGGCATCCCGCTGGCAGACGCCGACCAGCTCTCCCGCGAGATCCTGCTTCCGGGTTCACCGCTGCTGCCCCGGCTGGCTGAGCGCTTCGGGGCAGATACTATAAAGGAAGACGGCACCCTCGACCGCCGCCTGCTGGCTGACCGCGCCTTTGCAACGCCCGAGGGGAAAGCTGCGCTCGACGCGCTGACCCACCCGGAGATCGTCCGTCGCATCCGCGCCGCCAAACAGGCCGCGCAGCAGGCGGGGGCGAAGCTCTTTGTGCTGGACGGCGCGGTCATCATCGGCACGGCGGCAGAGGCCGAGTGCGACAAGCTCTGCGTGGTCACAGCACCGTTTGAAGTCAGCGTGGAGCGCATCGCGGCCCGGGACGGCATCTCGCCTGAGATGGCTGCCCGCCGCCTCAACGCCCAGACGCCGGAGGCTGTGCTGACCGCCAGGGCAGACTACATCCTGCCCAACACCTCCACCCGTGAGGTGCTGGCGAAGGCAGCAAACGAGCTCTGTGACGCTCTCATCGGGGAGGGATGCTGCGCTTGAAAACGCTGTTCCGACTGCTGCGCAGACTGGTGGTGCTGGTCTGCATCGCGGCGGTGCTCCTGATGGCTCTGCCGCCCCTCGCCCGGGAGGCCGACCGGCTGCTCTACCCCCGCAAATACAGCCGGCAGGTGGAGCAGTGGGCCGCAGAATACGAGCTCGACCCGCTGCTGGTCTATGCGTTCATCCGCACGGAGAGCGGCTTCGACCCCGCCGCCACTTCCAGCGTGGAGGCCCGGGGGCTGATGCAGATGACCGAGGAGACCTTTATCTGGCTGCGCAGCAAGATTGCGCCGGATGAGGACCTGACCTTCGATGAACTCTACGACCCTGACGTCAGCATCCGCTTCGGCTGCTACTACATCCATCTCTGCATGGAGCGGTATGGCGGCGATGTGGCTACCGCTGCCGCCGCCTACCACAGCGGATGGGGGACGGTAGACAATCTGCTGCGGATGGAAGAGCATTCCTCCGACGGGCAGACCCTGAAAGGCTTCCCTTATAACCAGATGCACCATTACGTCGAAAAGATAACCGCCAGCTACGCCGTCTATACCCGTCTCTACGGCGGCTGAATCTCAACCAATGAAGAAGAACCGACAGGCCAAAACCTGCGGGTCTTTGATAGATGAAGCTGTTTTCATGGCCAGAGTGTGCCGGATGAACGAGGATTTTTGCTTGCAGGCAAGGCGATTTTTCGCAGCGATCCTGACGGATCGCAAGAGAAAGCAACGCAGTCTGCGGGCAAAAAGGCCGTTCAGACGGTGTGCAATGGCCGTGAAAACAGCTTCCAACAAGTGTAAGAAAACAGAAAGGCAGGAGAGATCCTATGGCAGAAAAAACTCCGAACCAGCAGCTGGCTGAAAAGCTGCTGTTTAAGCCCGCTTACGTCGGCGACAAGTCCGCCGCCGTCAAGCAGGAGGCCCACGCATTCGCTGAGGGCTACAAGAAATTCCTCGACGCAGGCAAGACCGAGCGCGAGGTGGCCGCTGAGAGCGAGCAGATGCTCAAGGAGGCAGGCTACCAGCAGTTCGACCCGAAGAAGACCTACGCCCCCGGCGACAAGGTCTACTTCAGCCAGCTGGGCAAGGCCATCGTGGCTTCCACCATCGGCACCCGTAGCTTCGAGGACGGCTTCCATCTGGTCATCGCTCACACCGACAGCCCCCGTCTGGACCTGCGCCCGACCCCGCTGTACGAGTCCGACCACTTCAGCTACTTCAAGACCCACTACTACGGCGGCATCCGCAAGTATCAGTGGGGTACTATGCCGCTGGCCATCCACGGCGTGTTCTCCCGCGCTGACGGCACCACCGTCTCTGTGAACGTGGGCGAGGATGAGAACGACCCCGTCTTCTGCATCACCGACCTGCTGCCCCATCTGGGCGCTGAGCAGGGCGAGCGCAAGCTGAGCGACGGCATCCGCGCCGAGGAACTGAACATCCTCATCGGCTCCGACGCTGTGGACGACGAGGAAGTGAAGGAAGCTGTCAAGCTGAACACCATGATCCTCCTCAACGAGAAGTACGGCATCACCGAGAAGGATTTTGCACGTGCTGAAATCGAGATCGTCCCCGCTTATAAGTCCCGCGACGTCGGCTTCGACCGCTCCATGATCGGCGCCTACGGCCACGATGACCGCGTCGATGCATACCCCGCTCTGATGGCCGAGATCGCCACCAAGGATCCCGTCTTCACTACCGTCTGCGTCCTGACCGATAAGGAAGAGATCGGCTCTGACGGCGTCACCGGTATGCAGAGCATGTACGTCTTCCACTTCATGCAGGAGCTCTGCCGCACCGCCGGTCAGGACGACATCATTGCATTCCGCAACAGCGTCTGCCTGTCCGCCGACGTCACCGCTGCTTACGACCCGAGCTGGGCCAGCGCTTTCGAGCCGATGAACGGCACCTACGCAGGCCGCGGCATCGCGCTGTTCAAGTACACCGGCAGCCGCGGCAAGAGCGCTGCAAACGACGCTTCTGCCGAGCTGGTGGGCTATGTCACCCGCATGATGGACGCCGACGACGTTGCATGGCAGATCGGTGAGCTGGGCCGCCTCGACCTGGGCGGCGGCGGCACCATCGCAAAGTATGTTGCCAACCGCGGCATCCCCGTCATCGACATCGGTGTGCCTGTGCTGTCCATGCACTCTCCCTTCGAGGTCATCCACAAGACCGACCTGTACATGGCTTATCGTGCCTTCGTCCTGTTCAATCAGGCCGCTGAGTAAGCTGCTCCTACGCACCAAAGCCCCGGAAAGTCTGCCGTCTGGCAGGCCCTCCGGGGCTTTTTGCTATGTCGTGGGCAGGGGGACGGCCTGCTCTACGGTAAGGAAGGTGAAGCCGTTGTCCTTGTACCACTGGATGATGTCGGGAAGGGCTTCGGCGGTGGTGCGGGTGGTGGCCGAGTCGTGCATCAGCACGATGCACTGGGTCTGCTCGCCGGTCTCCCGCACGATGTTGCGGAAGATGGTGCCTGCACTGGGCTTGCCGCCCACGGCGTCCTCGGCGCAGACGTTCCAGTCTACATAGGCGTAGCCTTTTGCAGTGACTTCTTCTTTGAGCTGCTGCATCAGCCCGCGCCCGCCGTAGCGGCGGCTCACGGTGTTGGTACTGCCGCCCGGGAAGCGCAGATACCGCAGGCCGTCGGCCCGGACGTAAGGGGAGAGACGCTCCTTTAACAGGTCGATGTCCTTCCAGTAAGCGTCCGAGCTTTGGTAGATGTCGCTGTACTCGTGGGAGGCGGAGTGGAGCGCGATCTGATGTCCGGCGGCAGCAGCCTCAGAGATGAGGGGAAGATATTTGTCGTTGTTGCCGGTGGCGACTACAAAGAAGGTCGCCTTTACCCCGGCACGGTTCAGCGCGGACAGAACGTCCGGCGTCGTCTTGCTGGGGCCGTCGTCGAAGGTCAGACAGACCCACTTCTCGGGCATCGGCTCCGACTCCGGGGACGTTTCTACGGAGGACGCCGAGGCAGGGGAGACGAAGCTTTCGTCCGGCACCGGGGTCAGGTCGCTCTCCCGGCAGCCTACGGGCGGCTCTGCACCGCAGAATATCCCCAGTCCGAACCCCGCCGCCGCCCCGACAGAAAGCAGCAAAAGGCTCCACAACAATCTTTGATGTTTGCTGGATCTGAAAAAAGTCATTTCCAAAAACCTCCTTCTTAAGTCATTTCTGCACGGAAACTCCATTTACAAGATATGAATGGCAAAAAAATCTATGAAAACGCTTGACATCGCCGGGGGAGTATGGTATTATACTTGAGCAGTCAGCGATACGGCTTAGACCTCAAGGCCAATAGAAATCAAGATTGCATCAAAACTTCATATGCGAGGGTGGCGGAACTGGCAGACGCGCACGTTTGAGGTGCGTGTGGTTTATCCTTGGGGGTTCAAATCCCCTCCCTCGCACCAGAAAGTATCCACGAAATGTCGATGAAAAATCGATGCTTCGTGGATTTTTTGTTATCTGCGTTTATCGGATACTGCCAGATACTGCGTGATACTGTCTGCTTTTGCCGGGTACTTTGTAGTCGGGATCGTAGTCAGAAAAAGTAGGCCGCAGCAGGGTTTTTCCGGGGGTTTCCCGGGACAAAAAGTAGTCAAAAATAATGCATCAGGCCGCCGTCTCCGTAAAACAGAGACAGCGGCCTGATTCATCAAGGGGATTATTTGTCCATATCATGGTACGAACCGTCGGGCGGCCGTGCTGTTCGACCCCTCTTCTCCGCAAGATAAAAAACGACCCCAAGCCTGAGCTTGAGGTCATCAGCGGCTGGCGGTCCCCGTAGACATTCCTGACTCGTGGGACCCGCGCACTAAGCAACAGCGACGGGTTGCGTTAGCTGATTTTTCCGCAGCCCCTTGGCAGGGCTTTGAAAAATCAGAACGCGGCCCCAACAGCTCCTCCCTGTTTCAGCCGCTGGCTGCGGTCGTCGCCGTTGCACCGGGCTGATTGCTTGCCGCCTGCGGGCGGCCGTGCTGTTCGACCCCTCTTCTCCGCAAGATAAAAAATGACCCCAAGCCTGAGCTTGGGGCCATTTTTTATGCGGGAGAAGGGGGTCGAACCCTCACTCCGTTGGAACTGGTGCCTAAAACCAGCGCGTCTGCCATTCCGCCACTCCCGCACGGAAACTTTATTTATAGTAGCAAGATTCGCCGCAAAAGTCAACTGCCGAAGGATAATTCCCTCTTTGCGTCCGCATAATAACCCCAAAAACAGCGAGGGAGGCCATGGGCGTGAAGAGAATGCAGCGGGCAAAGCTTGCGGCGGCATATCTGCTGCTGGCTCTAGCGGCAGCTTTGGGCTGGCTGTACAGCTGTCTGCCGGACCGGGTCTATCTGGAGCCGGGACAAGCCTTATATCTTCCCCGCTTTGCATGGGTCGAGCCACAGCGCGGCCATGGAAGCCGGAATGTCGCCAGCACCCGGGCGGTGGGCAGCTACCAGACGACGCTGACGCTGGGCGGGTGGCTCCCCATCAAGACCATCCGGGCGGTGGTGACAGAGCGGCCCAGAGTGACCGTCTGCGGTACACCCTTCGGCGTCAAGATGTTCTCCGAAGGGGCGCTCATCGTAGGATTTTCGGAGATCGGGCAGGCTGGCGGCGGGACATCGAATCCTGCCAAGGAGGCCGGGCTTCGCCTCGGTGACCGGGTCATCTGCATCGGGCAGACCCGCACCGAGAGCAATGACGCCGTAAAGGAAGCCCTGGACGCTGCCGAGGGGCAGTCCGTGGAGGTCGTGTATATCCGCAGCGGTGAGCAGAAGCTGACTGCCCTGACCCCGGTGTGGGACGACGCTGCCGGGCAGTGGCGGGCCGGAATGTGGGTGCGGGACTCCTCCGCCGGTGTGGGTACACTGACCTTCGCCGACGAGGAGCTCGGCGTATTTGCGGGACTGGGCCACCCCATCAGCGACAGCGACACCGGCGAAAGCGTCGCCCTGCGCAGCGGCGAGATCGTTCCCTGCGAGATAACCGGCTGCAGTGCCGGAACGGCCGGAAGCCCCGGTGAGCTAAAGGGCCATTTCCTGAGCGCCCACGCCATCGGCACCATCCGCATCAACGGCGAGAACGGCGTCTACGGTACGACACGCACCCACCTCTCGGGCCAGCTGCGGGAGATCGCGTTCGCGCAGGAAGTCGTCACCGGCCCCGCTGAGATATGGGCCACTATCGAGGGGGAAACGCCCCGCGCATACCGCATCCAGATCGAGCGGGTCAGCGACGCCGACCCCCGCCGGAATCTGGTCATCCGGGTGACCGACCCTTCGCTTCTGTCTGCGACCGGCGGCATCGTGCAGGGCATGAGCGGAAGCCCCATCCTCCAAAATGGGCGCCTCGTGGGTGCTGTGACCCATGTTCTGGTCAATGACCCCACTCGTGGCTACGGGATTTTCGCCCAGACGATGCTCGAACAGGCAAAAAACGCCGTTCAAAACGGTGCCGAAGCGCAGACCGCAGAATGAACAAGAAAATTTTTGCGAAAATTCCAGAAAATGTAAAAATTTCCTGTTGCAATCCATGGTAAATTATGGTAAAATCTAGACTGTAAAGGGAACTGCACACATTGGAGGATAGTACGATGGATAAAGTAAGATTTTTGATGTCGGATACCAGCGCAGATGTTACGGCAGCCTGCCGAGAGGCGCTGGAACAAAAAGGCGTGGAAGTGACCGTCGTGGAAAAAGACGGCCTTCAGATTTTGCAGAAGATGCTTGTGGTGCGGCCGCAGGTGGTTTTGCTGGATGCCTTCATGCCCGGGCTGGATGCTCTGGCCGTCAAGCAGAAGTATGTCGCCGCCGGCGAAACGCACACCACGTTTTTCGTCACCGGCGCCTTCCAGAGCGAGGAAATGGTCCAGGAGCTGCTGGATGAGGGCTTCGCCTACTACTTTGTCAAACCCTTCGACGAGAATGTCCTTGCCAGCCGGGTGCTCAAGGTCGCCCACGGCCACCAGAAGCGGCTTATCACGGCCAGCGTGGACAGCGACGAGCTGAAGGTCACGGACATTCTGCATCAGATCGGCGTCCCTGCCCACATCAAAGGCTACCAGTTCCTGCGGGATGCCATACTGCTCACCATGAACGAGCCGGAGTACATCAACGCCGTCACCAAGCGCCTGTACCCGGAGATCGCCAAGAAAAACGGCACCACCGCCAGCCGGGTAGAGCGGGCCATCCGCCACGCCATCGAGGTGGCATGGGACCGTGGCGATGTGGATACCCTGAACAGCTACTTCGGCTACACCATCCACAATCTGCGCGGCAAACCCACCAACTCGGAGTTCATCGCGATGATTGCGGATAAGATGCGGCTGGATAAGCGGCAGCAGGCGGGTTGAAAAGAATATTTTTCTGCGTCATTTTCCTGTGGTATTTTTCATTGATTGCCGGGTGAGAAATTATAAATTACGGTTCCCTCATAATATGGTAATAACGAGCCTCCTGCATCGATTTTCCAATGCAGGAGGCTCGTTTTCTGTGCAAAAGTGATCGTTGGCGGATCAGCACGGCCGCCCGCAGGCGGCAAGCAATCAGCCCGGTGGACTGCCATCACAACTTGACGAAAAATGCAAGAATCTCTATACTATAAAAGAGAATAAACAAAGAAGGGAATGGATAGATCCCCTTATGCTGAAGATCGCATTTTGTGACGACGAGACCCAGGAGACCAGACGGCTGGAAGCTCTGCTGAAAGAATATGCGGCTGACCGCGGGCAGGACTTTGCCCATACGTCTTATCAAAGCCCGGTCGAGCTGATGGCGGAGGTGGAGAAGGGAACGCGCTTCGACATCATCCTGCTGGATGTCCTGATGCCGGGCGAAAACGGGATGGCTGCGGCCCGGGAGATACGGGAATATGACTCGAATGTGAAGATCATCTTCCTTACTTCAAGCACGGAGTTTGCGGTGGAATCCTACGCGGTGGATGCATGGTATTACCAGCTCAAGCCCATCCGGAGAGAGGACTTTTTCCGCCTGATGGACTCGGCCTGTGCGGCCTGCACCAGGGAGCAGAAGCACAGCCTCATCCTCCGGAGCAAGAGCGGCATCGTCCGCCTGGAGCTGGAAGAGCTGGTCTACTGCGAGGTGATGGGGCGGACGCTCACGTTTCACCTGAACAACGGCGTCGTGCTGGAAAGCATGGGCCGGCTGGACGACCTCTGCGACCAGCTCGTGGAATACCCGAATTTCCTCCGTCCCCACCGCTCCTTCCTGATCAATATGGAGTATATCGCCAACATCGCAGCCCGCTCCATCACGATGCAGGACGGAGCCGTGGTGCCGCTGCCCCACGGGAAGTATTCGGAAACGAAGGACCGCTACCTGAGCTATATTTTTGACCGAAAGCAGGTGGTCATGTAGTGAACGCTCTTACTGTACCAAACGGCGTTGCCGTGGCGCTCTTTGGCATCGCACTCTCGGCGGCGTTCTGCGACATCCACTGGACGAAGAAGAACTGCATCATATTGGCGGTCGGCTCAGCAGCCATGCTCTTGATGCAGGCGCTCATTACTTATATGGATAGCTGGACGGCGATGCAGGAGACGTATCCGCTTATCACCCATCTGCCGCTTGCCATCATCCTCAGCGTCCTCAGCGGAAAATGGCTCTGGCCCACCATCTCGGTGCTGGCGGCATATCTGTGCTGTCAGCTCCGGCGCTGGGTGGCACTGCTGGTCATTGCGATGGTGCCGGGCATCGACTGGCTGCAGCCCGCCGTCGAGATTGTGGTCACGCTGCCGCTGCTGGCGGTATTGCTGCGCTATGTTGCACCGGCGGCCCGCAGCTTTGCCCGGTATCCGCGCTCGATGCAGCTTCTGTTCGGCGTAGTGCCGCTGGCAGGCTACCTTTTCGATTATGTGACCCGCATCTACACCAATCTTCTCGCCCAGGGCAATCAGGCGGCGGTGGAATTCATGCCCTTCGTGTGCAGCGTGGCGTATATCGTCTTTGTCCTCCGGGTCTCGGCAGAGGAGCGCACCCGCGGCCAGCTGGAACAGACCCGGAACAACCTCAAATTGCAGGTCGGCCAGGCGGTACGGGAGATCGAGGCTCTGCGCACCTCCCAGCAGCAGACTCGTGCCTACCGCCACGACCTGCGCCACCATCTGCAATACATCTCCGCCTGCATCGAGAACGGCAGGGGAGAGCAGGCGCAGGAGTACATCCAGAGCATCTGCTCCGAGATAGAGGCCAGCAAGGTGACGACCTACTGCGAGAACGAGGCTGCGAACCTCATCTTCTCGTCCTTTGCAGGCCGGGCGGAGAACTGCGGTGTGCCGCTCAACATTCAGGCTCATATCCCGCAGCTTATCTCGGTGGCCGAGACAGACCTCTGCGTGCTGCTCTCCAATGCGCTGGAAAATGCGCTCCGGGCCTGCCGCAGGATGAAAGCGGAGAATGGCCCTGCATACATTGAAGTTACTGCCCGGGAAAAGAACGGGCATCTCTTTTTGCAGTTCGTCAATCCCTGTCCGGAGGGGATACAGTTTGAAAACGGCCTGCCGGTGACCCACGCCGAAGGACACGGCATCGGCGTGCGCAGCATCTGCGCGATCGTGGAAAAATATAAAGGGCTTTCGGATTTCTCGGTGCAGGACGGCAGATTCATCCTCCGCGTTTCCCTGTGAGCCGGGTCGATTGAGCGCAGTTTCGGGGCGAATCGTGTCAAACTGTCCGCCGCAGGGGCAGAAAAGAGTATACTGGAACCAGACAAAATGTGCTCTCCGAATATCGCACAAGGAGGAAAAGTTTTATGAAACGTATCACTTCTCTTGCACTCAGCGCGGCACTTCTGGCCTCGCTTTCGACACCGGTGCTGGCCGCGCCGGCCATCTCTGTGGATGCGGCCCCTACGGCAGCTGTGCTGGAAGAGGAAAACTCTTTGTGGGAGCTTCCGCAGGCAGACACGCCGGACATGAGCAACACGGTCTGGTCGTTTGCCGGCGGCTACATCGACGGCGGCGAGATGACTCAGGCCGAGATGGACGAGTCTCTGGCGGCATACGGCGGTACGCTGCAGTTCACCTTTGATGCCGCAGGCGGCGCAAAGATGATCCAGGGCGGCGGCACGCTGAACGGCACTTACCAGTATCTCGACGACGGCAGCGTGGGCGTCATCTTCGACTACAACGGCGAGGAGCTGCGCTACGCCTGCATCTTTACCTGGACGGACGAGGGCGAGCTGCTCATGGTCGCCATCTCGGATGTGGAGGGTGCCGACGGCATTTACTTTGTCCAGTAAATTCGTTTCATCGTGTCTTTCGGATGCGATGCAGATAAGCCTTGTCCTGGAACTCTGGCTCTGACAGCTGCTTTTGCGGAAAGCAGCTGTCCTGCGGGAGCCGGAACGCCCATTCCCGGGTGAGGCTGGAGGAATCAGAAACGGCCCGGCAGAGTTTTCTGCCGGGTTTGTTCGTTTTCCGGGGCGGAGAGAAGGACTTTCCAGAAAAAAGTGCAAAAAAGTCAAAATATCCTCTTGCAATTTTTCCGCAGAGTGATATAATATTAAGGCAATCGTTTCCAAGGCCGCTCGAGGGGGTAGCCGATATTGAAGGTTGTGATGGGCACATACATTAAATATGGCCCCAATAAGTCAGAACCAGAAATGAGGTGAAAAGAATGAAACAGGGTATCCATCCGAACTACGTTGACTGCACCATCACCTGCGCATGCGGCAACGTCATCAAGACTCGTTCCACCAAGCCCGAGATCCACGTCGAAGTTTGCTCCAAGTGCCATCCTTTCTACACTGGTAAGCAGAAGCTGGTCGACAGCGGCGGACGTGTTGAGCGCTTCAACAAGCGTTTCGGCCGTAAGTAATTGCAACAATTACAAGGCTTCCAAGAGCGTCGTTCCCTTTGCGGGGAGCGGCGCTCTTTTTGCGTCCGGCCGCGAAAACTGCCGCATCAGCGCAAAAGAAACAATATTTGGAAACGCACACAGGTTTATCTTATTTCTGACACATTTTCGGGCTAAAATGATGCAGATATTCCCGGGGACACCCGTAGAGAAGGAGCGTTTTTTTGTGATAGAAGTATCCCACCTCACCAAGAAATACGGCAGCCGCCTTGCAGTGGACGACATCTCTTTCACGGTGGAGGACGGCGTCATCTACGGCCTGCTGGGGCCGAACGGTGCCGGTAAGTCCACCATCATGAACATCCTCACCGGCTACCTCGCCGCCACGGAGGGACAGGTGACGGTGGCGGGCCATCCGCTGCCCGAGGAAGCCGACGCCGCCAAAGCCTGCGTGGGTTATCTGCCGGAACAGCCGCCCCTTTACCCGGAGATGACGGTGGCCGAGTACCTCGACTTTGCCGCCGAACTGAAAGGCGTCAAGAAAGCCGACCGCCCGGCACAGGTGCAGTCTGCCGCCCACCGTACCGGTCTGGAAGATGTCCTGCCCCGGCTCATCCGCAGCCTCTCGAAGGGCTACCGCCAGCGGGTGGGCGTGGCGCAGGCGCTGCTGGGCAGTCCGCAGCTCATCATTCTGGACGAACCCACCGTGGGTCTCGACCCGGCGCAGGTCATCGAGCTGCGCCGCCTCATCCGGGAGCTGGGCCGCACCCACACGGTCATCCTGTCCAGCCACATCCTCAGTGAGGTGAAGGCCGTCTGTGATAAGGCGCTCATTCTGTCGCAGGGGCATCTGGCCGCTGTCGTGGACCTTGCCGCCGAAGAGCGCGATTTGGAAGAGCTCTTCCTTGAGCTGACGGCTCCGGAAGAGACTTCGGATAAAAAGGAGGACTGATTCGATGCTTGCCATCTACAAGCGGGAGCTGCGCAGCTTTTTTCACGGCATGATGGGCTATCTGCTCACGGCCTTTCTGCTGGCGGCTTCCGGCATCTATTTTCTGGCCCTGAACCTCGGTTACGGCCTGACGGATTTTGGCTACTATACGCTCTACCGCACGATCTTCATGCTGCTGCTCTATTTCCCGGTGCTGGCCATGCGTTCGCTGGCCGAAGAGCGCCGCGCCCGCACCGACCAGCTCCTTCTCACCAGCCCGGTGTCCGTGTGGGGCATCGTGGTGGGCAAGTATCTGGCCCTCTGCACCGTGTTCGCGCTGCCCTGTCTGGCCGACGGCATCATGATCGTCGTGCTCTGGCTGTTGGGCGGCACGGCCTCGGCCTGCGGGGCAAATTTCGCCGCGCTGCTGTGCTATTTCCTGCTGGGCTGTGCGGCCATCGCCGTCTGCGAGTTCTGCTCCGGCCTCACGGAGAACCAGATCATCGCGGCAGTCATGGGCTTTTCGGCCCTGCTGCTGGCCTATATGATGCCCAGCCTCCGCAGTATGTTCAACGCAGGGAGCGCCGTGGCGCTGGTGGTCTTTACGGCTCTGTCGGCGGGAGCCTCCCTTGCAGTGGGCCTGCGCACCCGGAGCTTCACGCTGGGCTGCTTCTGCTTTGCGGCCCTCTGCGCCGGGCTGAGCGCCCTGTTCCTGCTGCGCAGTGCATGGCTCACCGAAGCGTTCAGCGCTGTCTTGAGCGCCCTCTGCCTGTTTGCGCCCTTTGAGGAGTTCGTCAACAACAGCTTTTCCATCCCGACGCTGGTCTATTATCTGACGGTGACGGTGCTCTTCCTCTTCTTTACGGCGCAGGGCATCGAGAAGCGCCGCTGGAACTGAGAGGGGGAAGACTATGAAGAAATTTGAGAAAAAGAGCGCCGGCCCGCTGGAACGGCTGCGGCTGCGCAGCGGCATCTATGCCTCGGCGGTCACGGTGCTGGTGGTCGTGCTGGCCGTCCTGCTCAACCTCATCGTCCGGGCCGTTCCGACGAAGTACACCGAGTTCGACCTCTCGGAGGCCGGGCTCTACACCCTCAGCGACAGCTCCAAGGACATCGCCCACGCCCTGACGCAGGATGTCACCATCTACTATCTGGCCGAGACGGGCAGCGAGGACGCCATCATCACAAAGCTGCTGGACCGCTACGCCTCCGAGAGCAGCCACATCAAGTGGGAGACGAAAGACCCCGCCGTCTACCCGACCTTCGCCGCCCAGTACGGCGTGCAGTCGGCTGAGAACGGCAGTCTCATCCTCGTCTCGGGGGAGAAGAGCGCCGTGCTGGCGGCGTCCGACCTCTACGATTATGACTACTCCGACTACTACACCACCGGCAGCTACAGCGTGACCTTCGGCGGCGAAAATAAGCTCACCGCTGCCATCTACCGCATCACCAGCGGCGAAGAGCTCCACGCCTACTACACGACGAACCACGGCGAACAGCGCCTCACCGACACCCTGACCGACGCGCTGGAAGGCCAGAACCTCTCCGTCAGCCCCCTCGACCTGCTGACGGACACCATCCCGGACGACTGCGACCTGCTCATCATCAATGACCCGCAGCAGGACGTTGCATCGGTGGGCGGCCTCGTGGATGAGATGTCGGCCCTGCGCGCCTACCTGAAAAATGGCGGACATCTGATGCTCACCACCGACAGCTATTACTCCACCCCGAATCTTGACGCCCTGATGGCCGAGTTTGGCCTGACCCGGACGACCGGCCTTGTGGTGGAAGGGGACAGCGGCCATTACCTGAACGGTTACCCCTACTATCTGCTGCCGGATTACGCCACCGACACCGAGAGCGGCATGCTGGACGGCATCGACACCAGCCGCCGCGTCCTGCTGCAGATGGCGCAGGGCATCACCATCACTGAAACGGAGGGCATCGCCTCGGAAGCCCTGCTGGTCAGTACCGAGAGCTCCTACAGCAAGGCGGCGGGCTATGAGATGACCACCGCCGAGCAGGAAGACGGCGACCCCGACGGCCCCTTTGCACTGGCAGCCTATGCTTCCGATAACAGCACCGGCGCAGAGGTCATCTGGGTCAACTGCGGCAACATAGACAACGAGGCCGTCTACCAGACTGTTCCCGGCAACGTGACCTTCCTGCAGGGCTGCGCAGCCTCTCTGGCCGGGCAGGAGGGGACCACCCTCGTGGAGTCCAAGGCGCTGGAAGCTGCGCCCATCACCATCTCGGGCCACACCGCCGCTGTGCTGGGTCTGGTGTTCGTCCTCATCCTCCCGGCGGCTGTGCTGGCCGTGGGCGCAGTGGTGGTGATGCTGCGCCGCCGCAAGTAAGGAGGCACGCCATGAAAACAAAACGGCGTACCCTCATCGTTTTGCTGGTGTTCGTCCTTGCCGCCGGGGCGGCGCTGGCCCTGCTGACCCACGCGAACCAGAAGGCCGAACAGGCCGCCAGTGAGGCCGAGGACGGCAGCATCCCGCTGCTGGATGGGACCACCGCCACGCTGGAAAGCGTCTCCATCCAGTATGGCGGCGATACGCTGACGCTCCAGCCCTCCGACGACGGCTGGACGCTGACCGAGGACCCGGCCTACCATCTGGATGATTCGGCCTGCAGCACCATCCGCACCGCGCTGGCAGGCATGAAGGCCAAGCGCCAGCTCGAGGCGCAGCCCGGCGAGGACTACGGCTTCGACGCGCCCCGGCTTGTCGTGAATGTTTCGGCGGCGGGGGAGAGTACCACCCTTACCGTGGGAGCGGAGAACCCCGTCACCGGGGATGTGTACGTCCGGCGGGAGGGCGGCGACGCTGTCTACACCGTGGACGCGGCCAGGTTCCGCTGCATGGAGCAGACAAAGGCGGAGCTCTTCGGGGCATTCAGCCCGGCGGGCATCACTGTCTCGGACATCGAGGCCGTGCGCTATACCCTCCAAAGCGGCGAGACGATCAAGCTGCAATCCGTATCCCAGCCCACGGAGGCCGACAGCACCACCTACCAGACTGTCTGGCAGCTCACAGATGAGCCGGATGCTGCGTTGGACACCGACAAGACGGACGCTCTGCTGGCCGCACTGGCCAGCTATGTCACCGGGCAGGACACTGCCGCCGACCTTTCCGCCTGCGGCTTCGACGCCCCGCTGGTGACAGCAGAGGTGACGACAGCTGACGGCACTGTTACCCTGACGTATGCCATCGGCACCGACGGCTATTATATGATGGTGTCGGGCGACAGCTCTGTCTACACCGTGGACGGCCAGACCGTGCAGGCCCTCTGCCTGACGGCCCGGCAGCTGAAAGCCGACACCTGAGAATTTATCCCAAAAGCACCCGCAGTTCTGCACTGCAGGTGCTTTTATGCTGTATAAGGAAACACTATATGAAAAATTGATGTAAAACCCGGGTGGGAAAAGCCCCCTCGGAGTCAAAGTTTCGGCAAACATCAGCAGAGTGATTGACATTTTGACAAAGATTGTTTAAGATAGACAGGACAGGGCAGAATAACTGCGCAATGTTACGGTCGTCATGGATGTTGTGCGGGGATGAGTCTGCTCCCACAGCCAGCACATATTGGATGGGCGAGGGAGCAGACTCAAAGTCACCCTAATGCGATGGAAGGATGGGGGAGTAAACCCCTGTCTTTTTTCGTATCTGAGTTACAAGGAGGATATAGGAAAGAAATGAACAACTCGGTGATCGTTTCGCTGCGAGACATCGTAGTGGAATTTGATGGTCAGCGCATCCTGGATGGGCTGAACCTCGACATCCATGACAAAGAGTTTGTGACGCTGCTGGGATCCTCCGGCTGCGGCAAAACCACCACCCTCCGCCTCATCGCGGGCTTTCTGGAACCGACGTCCGGCAAAGTGCTGCTGAAAGGAGAGGACATCACAGGCGTACCGCCCTACAAGCGTCCGGTGAACACCGTGTTCCAGAAATACGCGCTGTTCCCCCACCTGAACGTCTTTGAGAATGTGGCCTTCGGCCTCCGCCTCAAGAAGATGGACGAAGAGACCATCCGCCGCAAAGTGCGGGATATGCTGGAAGTCGTGGGCCTGAAGGGCTTCGAGCGCCGCAGCATCGGCCAGATGTCCGGTGGCCAGCAGCAGCGCGTGGCCATCGCCCGCAGCTTGGTCAATGAGCCGGAGATCCTGCTTCTCGACGAGCCTCTGGGCGCCCTCGACCTCAAGCTGCGCAAGGAGATGCAGCTGGAACTCAAGCGCCTGCAGCGCGAGATGAACATCACCTTCATCTACGTCACCCACGACCAGGAAGAGGCCCTGACCATGTCCGACACCGTCGTCGTCATGAACGGCGGCAAGGTGCAGCAGATCGGCACCCCCGAGGACATCTACAACGAGCCCAAGAACGCCTTTGTTGCCGACTTCATCGGCGACTCCAACATCGTGGACGGCGTGATGCACCGTGATTTCCTCGTCTCCTTCTCGGGCGTCGAGTTCCCCTGCGTGGACCGCGGCTTTGCCCGGGAGGAGAGCGTACAGGTGGTCGTCCGCCCCGAAGATATTGAAGTGGTCTCTCCGGTGGAAGGCCAGCTGGTGGGCGTCGTCAATGACGTCATCTTCAAGGGCGTCCACTTCGAGATGCATGTGGAGTGCGAGGGCCGCGAGTGGCTCATCCATTCCACCCGCGCCTGCACGCCCGGTGAGACCATCGGTATGCGCATCGGCCCCAACGAGATCCATATCATGTCGCGTTCGGAGGGGTGAGGCCGCATGAAGATTTACGATAAGAAACTGGCCTATCCGTACTTTGTATGGATGGTGCTGTTCACGGTGGTGCCGTTGTTCATCGTGGTGTATTACGCCCTCACCGACTCCGCCGGCAGCTTTACGCTGGACAATCTGGTGACCGTCAGCGGCTATGGCTCGGTGTTCGCCCGCAGCCTGCTGCTGGCCCTCATCTCCACCGTCGTCTGCCTCATCATCGCGTTTCCGGTGGGCTATTTCCTCTCCCGGCTGCGCGTCAACAAGCAGCACATCATGCTGATGCTGGTGATGCTGCCCATGTGGATGAACTTCCTGCTCCGTACCTACGCATGGATGGGTCTGCTGAGCCTCAACGGCCCTGTGAACGCCGTTCTGGGCGTCTTCGGCCTCGGACCCTACAACATGCTGAATACCTCCGGCGCTGTGGTGCTGGGCATGGTGTACAACTATGTGCCGTATATGATCCTGCCCCTCTACACCAGCATGACAAAAATCGACCAGAGCATTGTGGAGGCGGCGCAGGACCTGGGAGCTTCCACCACTAAGACTCTGTTCCGGGTGCTCATCCCCATGAGCATCCCCGGCATCAGCACCGGCATCACGATGGTGTTCGTCCCGGCGGTGTCCACCTTTGTCATCAGCCGTATGCTGGGCGGCGGTTCCAACCTGCTCATCGGCGATTTGATCGAGATGCAGTTCCTCGGCAACAGCTACAACCTCAATGTCGGCTCTGCCATGAGCCTCGTGCTGATGGTCATCGTGCTGCTCTGCATGAGCTTTACGTCCAGCTTCGACGAGGATGAGATGGAGGGTGTGTCCTGATGAAAACGAAACATCTGCGTCTGATGCAGCGCGCCTACGTCATCCTGTTCTTCTGCTTCATGTACCTGCCCATTGCGTACATGGTCGTGTTCAGCTTCAACCAGAGCAAGGGCTACGCCCTCTTTACCGGCTTTACCTTTAAGTGGTACACCAGCCTGCTCCACAATGAGTCCATCCTGCACGCGCTGTGGGTGTCGCTGTATCTGGCACTGTTCTCGGCAGTCATCGCCACGGTGCTGGGGACTGCGGCGTCTCTGGGCATCGCTTCCATGGGGCGCAAGAGCCGCCTGCTGGTGACGAATATCACCTATATCACCACGGTCAACCCCGAGATCATCACCGGTATCTCCCTGATGATGCTCTTTGTGGCATACCAGCGCTTTGCGTCTGAGCTGGACTTCCTGCCCGACAACATCATGGGCTTCCCCACGCTGCTCATCGCCCATATCGCGTTCAACGTGCCGTATGTCATCTTCAATGTCACGCCCAAGCTCAAGCAGCTGGACATCAAGCTGTTTGAGGCGGCGCTGGACCTCGGCTGTGACCCCCGGCAGGCATTTTTCAAGGTCATCCTGCCCGAGATCAGCCCGGCCATCCTGTCGGGCTTCCTCATCAGCCTGACCTACTCCATCGACGACTTCATGATCTCCTACTTCAACTGCGGTACGGTGGAGACACTGCCCATCGCCATCTACTCCATGACCCGCAAGAAGGTCAGCCCGGAGATCTACGCGCTGTCCACCATCATGTTCGTGGTCATTCTGAGCATCATCCTCATCTCCAATGCCATGGAGAGCCGCGGTTACCGCCGCGATCAGCGCGCACTGAGAGGGGGAGATGTCAAATGAAGCGTTTCGTCATTCTTCTGCTGACGGCTGTGCTGGCGCTGACCATGCCGCTGTCGGCTCTGGCCGCAGGACAGATCGAGGTCACGGAGGACATTTCCGTCTCGGATGACTACGACTGGACCCGCTTCAAGGGCCAGAACGTCACCCTGAATGTCTACAACTGGGGCGAGTATATCTCCAACGGTTCCGACGACAGCGTGGACGTGGTGGCGGCCTTTGAAAAGCTGACCGGCATCAAGGTCAACTATACCACCTTCGACTCCAACGAGTCCCTCTACGCCAAGCTCAAGTCCGGCGCGGCCAACTACGATGTCATCATCCCGTCGGACTACATGGTCGCCAAGATGATAAGCGAAGGGATGCTGATGCCGCTGGACTACAGCAACATCCCGAACTTCCAGAACATCGACGAGGAGTACCGCAACGGGGACTATGACCCCGAGAATGCCTACACCGTGCCTTACACCCTCTGCACCACTGGCATCATCTACAATACAAAGATGGTAGATGAGGCCCCCACCAGCTGGGCAGACCTGTGGGACGAGAAGTATGCAGGCAACATCCTGATGTTCAACAACAGCCGCGACGCCTACGCCATCGGTGCGTTCAAGAGCGGCAGCAGCGTCAACCCCCAGACCACGGAGGAAGTGGATGCTGTGGTGGACGAGCTGAAAGCCCAGAAGCCTCTGGTGCAGGCCTATGTCATGGACGAGATCTTCGATAAGATGATCGGCAGCGAGGCGGCCGTCGGCGTCTACTACTCCGGCGACGCCATCACCATGATCGACGACAACCCCGACCTGGCCTGGGTGTTCCCTGAGGAGGGAACGGTGCTGTCGGTGGACAGCATGGCCATCCCCGCCACCAGTGAGCACGAGGAAGCTGCAGAGATGTTCATCAACTTCATGTGTGAGCCGGACGTCGGCAAGGCCAATATCGAGTATATCGGCTACACCACCCCCATGCACTGTGTGTGGGAGCTTCTGGATGAAGACCTCAAGTACAGCGAGATCGCGTACCCCTCCGAGGACATTGCGGCCAAAGAAGAGGTGTTCACTGCCCTGAGCGATGAGGTCAACAGCGAGCTGGACGTGAAGTGGAGCGAGATGAAGAGCTACGACGAGGGCGGCAGCGGGTATCTGTTCCTGATGCTGCTGGCGGCGATGCTGGCTCTGGCCTGCTTCAATATCTGGCGCAAGGTGCGCAGGAAAACGCGCAATATGTATTGAACCTGAGGGGGCTGTGCGGAGGCGTACAGCCCCTTTTTATAAGGAAAGGGAAAGAATATGAGTGAATACAGAAGCTATACGGAGCAGATGACCGTGCTGGACGGCGACAGCGACTTCCGCCGCTGCCTGAAGCCCAGCGCCCTGTTCCGGTATGTGGAGCAGGTGTCGGCGGACCACGCCCGGGCTTACGGCATGGACCACGCCTTTTTCAGGGAGCGCCGCAGCGCATTCCTCGTGGGCAAGCAGGCCCTCAGGGTCTGGCGGATGCCCGGCCGTGCGGAGAAGATCGACCTGACCACGGCCTGCGAGGTGTTCAAGAAAGGCACGATGAAGCGGCTGACCACCATCACCAGCGAAACAGGGGAGAAGCTGGCCCTCGTGGACTGCCGCTGGATGATCGTGGACACTGAGGCAGGGCGCATCCTGCGCACCCCCGGCTGGACGATGCCGGACTTCCAGAACGACGACCTGCCCGAAGAACTGCCCCAGATCGTCCACAAGAGCCAGCCGCTGACGGCGGCAGGGGAGCGCCGCGCCAGCTACTCCATGTGCGACCTCAACGGCCATATCAACAACTCCCTCTATCTGGACATCGCCTGCGACGCTCTGCCGCAGGAGGTCGTGGAGGCTGCGCCGCTGTCCTTCGCTTCCATCAAGTACCACCGTGAAGTGCCGATGGGCCAGACCGTGCAGGTGTTCTATGCCCCCTCAGGAAACGGCTGGTATCTGCTGGGCCGGAGGGAGGAGCACGCAGCCTTTGAGTGCTATCTGGAATTCGGAAGCTCTGTCACAGAATCTTTACAAAAATAATTACAAAGAAATTACAAAAAACTATTGCAAAAGTCCGTCAAAAGAGTTACAATATGGTTACAGAAAGGGCAAGACCCTTCTGGATCATGAAATCTTTTTCTTCTTGTTTTTTGGAATATCGGGTGTCCGCCATCCTCCTCCGGCTGTTCTCCTTCACAGCTGTCGGCCGACACCGCACAGGCGATATTCCGCTTCGTGTGCAAAAGAGCCCGTCTGGTTTCAGACGGGCTTTTTTGCGTCCGAAAATCCGGAGAAATCGGCCCACAGCGAGGGAAAGTATGACCTTAGGTCAATTTGCCTGTTTTTCTGCAAAGGACATTTATAAAGTTTGGCGGGGCAGGGGTTTGTATTCCGCGTGGGTTTGTGGTAAAGTATATACAATCTTGTCATAAATAACGATATTTCGATATAAAATGACTAAAATGCCGCCCTACTACACCACTACTACACCAACTTCGAAAATTACACCATAGCGGCGTTCAATCGCCTTAGTCGAATCCGATTTTGAGTCTTAATCGTAAGAGCTCTGATGTGACATAGCAGCCTCGGCGTCCTAGTGACGCCATTACATAAGCAGCGTTAAAATTGAAAATCGCATTTGAACCGATGCGTCAGATGGCGCATCATTACAGGGCGTGGGGGTAACCTGCGCCTTTTTGTTTGCTATTGCATACAGCCTGTGATATAATATTGTCAAAGAAAAACTTCTTGCTCGGTTAAATAAAAAATCAATGAAATATTAGGAGATGACAACTCCAATGAACAATCCAACGATACTTGATATCGCGCTCGGATTTATTTTTCACAAGCACAGCGAGGATGAATTCGGTCGCAAAAATAATAAAGCACAGGCTATCCGCGAAATGAGCGATGAAGAGCTTGCAGCAGCATTGAACGAAATCGTGGCACAGCAAGATAATTGCCCGCAAACCGTAAGCGGCTGGAAAGAATGGCTGTCAGAGGAGATCAAGTAGACAAAGCCAAGTTAGGAGAATATTATGACTTACGGAGAAATGAATAACTATATCACCCATGTTAGTGATAACGATTTGGTTGCATTATGCAAGAGCGTTTCCAATGCTGTGCTTGATCATGCAAAAGAGCTTCTGAACGAAATGAAGTGAGTGAATATGAGTAATGTACTTATTGATCGAAAAGTAGCTAAGAAGGTGGAGTTTATCTTCGAGCATCCAAACAAGGTTTATTCGGTATATCTGAAATCTGGTGGCGATGTCGTCTGGTTACAAGGTAAAATTGAGCTGTATGAATATCTGAGGAATCTGTGATATGAGAAGAAATTGGGTTGTGACTTGCACTAAGTTTAAGACAGTGCGTGAGCTTCTTGAAGAGCAAGAGAAAACTAAGGATATGTGTAAGCGAATTCTCATTGCACTGCAAGCATGTAATAATGAAATTGTTGAGCTGTCTCATGACTGTGGGTGGTATGAAGATTTTGTAGAATTTTCATCTGAATTGTATGATGCGATTTGCCAAATAGATATGGAAGAATATTACTCGACTTGCGAAGAAATCGTAAATAACTGCTTAAAAGAGATGTATAATCTGTGCGATGATGCCAGTGTTTGGCTTGCAATATAAAAATAAATGGAGTTTATTGTAAGGTGAATATATGAACTACGATCAGATATTTCAGAAAATTGATAACGCGCGACATAATATAATCAAACGTGTCGAAGAAATCGCAGAGACATATGAATCTCCAATTGACTGTCCGGAAGATCTTGAAATCGTAGTCGAAGAATGCGATAGAGTGGATTCTGAATTGCTCGATTGGCTCAATGTAAATATCGAATGCTTTGATGAAAAAGGAAATCGTATATCGGATATTGATGCAGTTGGACTAGATAACTGTATTCAATCCTATAAAAACATTGCCCTACACATTACGAAACTATCTCCGTATATTTCTTCGCTAGAGCATCAAAGAGACCGATTACTTAATCAATGCTAAAAAATGGGGTACCAGTCCAATTAAGGATTGATACCCCATTCGTTTTATATCAGCTCAATATCGCTTGCCTCAACATAGCCTGACACATTCACTGAGATTGGATACTTGCCAATACGGCTTTCAAGATTCGTCACTCGATATCGTCCATTGACGAGTTTTCCATCATAAATAAACCACTCACCAGAGCGGCGCATCCCGCAGTGTGTTTGGCTGTTTGAATATAGTATTCCGTCTAATTTGATTTTATCTCCTGCACGAAGAGTATTCTGATGTTCCATCAAAACGAACCCCATGTAGCTGGCCCACAGATACCGTCAGCACTCAAGCCATGCGCCTTTTGCCATTCTATCAGTTTTGTCTTAGTGCCTGCTCCAAAGATACCGTCCGCTTTCACGCCTAGATGCCGCTGCAGCACGGTGACTGTATACGAGATGCCGCCAGTGCAATCTTTCGCGCCCTGACGAATCGTAGGCATAATTTTACTTACTGATGCATATGCAGTGCCAACCTTACTGATCCAGCGAGACTTCCAGCTCCGCACATCAAAATGAACAAAGCCTCCTGTTAGCTGCACTCGACTGTAATAGCCGATGCCACCCCGCTTCTGGAAATAAGGCATCGAGGCCAAATATAGCGCAATCCGAATCGGGTCAACACCTTTGATGGTGATATCCGCTGCCGTACCCAAACAATGCTGACTGCGAGGACTGCCGCCGATGGAAATATTATAAGAAGGGGAGCGGTAGCCGGAGTTGATATGGACAGGCTTGCCAAAATGGGCTCGCACCTGTTCAAGAATGTAGATGAGTTCTGTATCGATTAGAACAGTATCGCTGTGGTCAGAGCAGGCGAACTCATAGACGGAAAAATGAGCTGACACCTTTTTGTTCCAATCTTTTTTCATTGAGTATGTATTTACTGCCATGCGGCGCACCTCAATTCTTCTTCAACTCATTCTCGATTTTTTCATTCTGAATGTCCAGCTCCTTGACGGCAGCTTCAATCATCATATCGATAGTAGGAGTGATCTTAACACCCATCTTCTCAAGAGCAGCGATAACATACTTCTTCTTGTCGGCTTTCTTGATAACACCAGTTGCGCCAACCTTCTCAGCGGCACGAACAGTCATCTGGACAAGCTTATAGACGCCAATTTTCTTGAGATAGGGGATGCCATAGACCATAAAAGCGGTGCCAGCACCGGCGACGGCCAACTGGGCAATAGTAGCAACAACCTGATTGAAAAAGTCCATCATAATATACCTCCTGATAAAAATAAAAGACCCCGAACATATCGTTCGAGGTCATGAATCACGTGATCTTATTCTTTTGGTTTCAAAAAACCATTAGTGCGTAGCATTTCGTCATATACACGCCCCACGTTCTTGATGGCGAAGGGCATCTTGTTGTTTTTGTAGTTGGAATGGGTCTTACAATAATCTTCATACTTCCCAATAACATCAAGAATCTCATCGAAGTCTTCTTCAGTGTGACCGAGTCCGCGAACAAGCTCATTATTAAAGCGCAGTACCTGACTACGATAACCGTCAGCTTTGGTTTCTTCACCCTTTTCGATGTGATTGTCTAGCTTTTTACGAGTCTCTTCTTGCTCGGAGCGAATGTCTTTGAGCTCGGATTTGGTTTCCTTGATCTCGTTCATCACACCGGCATTCAGGGCGTTCCCAATGTGAGTGGCAACCTAAGACTACGGATTGATCTCGATTTTAGAGACTTGTATCACTGACATAACAACGGCGATCAGTCCGCTGCTCCCGGCCATTACTGAGCCGAGATGATTTAGGATAAAATTCAATAATTCGTCCATACGATTTTAATCACCTCGATTCTTTTTATGTTGACAAATTTCACACATCATGATATAGTGGTGCTATAGCATGATTTACTTTCGTCGAGCAAATTATGTGTTACCTACTCTAATATGTGGGGGAGAGGTCCTTGGCCGAAAGCCGAGGGCTTCTTTCTTTTTATGTGGCACTATACCACAATCGCGGAGTATTGGTTGAATCGCCAATATAAGCTTTTTGTACTACCACGTTGCCCCCACCTTCTGGAAGTCCGAAATACAATTTGCTGGGTTCAACCGTCTCCACAGTTTCCGGAAGATCGCCTAGAACAACATTATATATCCTTGCAAAATCACCATTAGGGCTGTTTGAACCGTCTTTAGAATAGGTCAAAGAAATTGTTTGCCCTTCAGAAATCGTTCCACTCTAAGAATTAGAGCCCGTCCCGCTAACAGAGCTTATCACAGTTGTTTCGCCTACTACGATAGTAAATTTATCAAAGTTTGTCTCAGAGCCCCATCCATATTCAAACCTAATGGAAGATGTTTGTTTTGCGGTTAATGTAATTGTTGCGGTCGTCGAATCTCTGTTTTTGTTATTGTTTTCGAGGGTTCCGTCACTCTATACAAAAGTATACGACCCTTTAGAAGATGTGAAGTAAGTGTCTACGTTGGACCCATTTAATGTAACAGTGGTCCTCTTAACTGAGGCATAAATACTCATAATCTCATCTCCTTATGTATATTGAATATATACCGTCCCTTCAGGCAGAGTTGTTGGAGCAGTAGTACCCCACTGGAATGCCAGCAAGGTAGGACCATTCAATGTGCCATCTTCGGAGATAGTAAGGTTTGTGCCAATTTTCACCCCACCAAGAGTATCTGCTGTGGCAGGGTTCAAAGAAAATTTCGCATCTGCCTCTGACTTGGTATAACGATCCTTCAGGGCGTCACCAGTCGTCTTGGCTTCTGCAGAAACATTCTCTTGTGTTAGTGTCTTATCAGGCGGCGAGGCTACAGAAAGCGCTTTGTCCGCACTTTCCTTCGCACTAGCAGCACTGGCTGCGGCACTAGTCTCGCTGGCAGCAGCATTAGTTTCGCTGGCTTTGGCCTTTTCGGCACTAGAAATAGCAGATGCCTCGCTTTTGGCGGCGTTTTTTTCAGAGGTTCGCGCGTTTTGTTCGCTAGTCTTGGATTTTTGTTCTGAGGCCGCAGCTGCTTCTTTACTCGCAACAACAATCTGCTCGCAACTAATGGCGGCATTTGCCTTTTCTGTGGCAATAGCTTCACTGGATGAGGCTTCTTTGGCTTTCTGAGTTGCGGTGTTGGCCGCATTGATAGCGTCTAAAGTTACAATATCGACGCTCTCAACACGCTCCTGAACCTCTTTGGCGTATTTTAAGAGACCAACAAACTTATCAGTCAAAGTCTGAATCTCGCCGGATACGACCTGAACAGATCCTTCCATGGTGTCGAGGCTGCCTTTGATTGGAAGGGTAGCAATCTCGGTATTAAAGTTGTAACTAAAGACAATTTTATCATCGTCCAAAATTGTGGTCGAATAAAAACGAACAGCAAACTCGATGTCTCCAGGATGGGCAGTCACATCATTTTGAACTTCCCAACCAAAGATAATTTTCCCTGGAATGGTAGTCACATCTAACTTTACGACGGGGTAAAACCCACCAGTGTGACTTGTCAATGATTCATACTGGACAATGCACGTCTTTTTGCTGAGATCAGTCTGATCATAGTACCGGTCGATCTCAAAGTAAACGGTTTCTGCATTGTGGTCGTTTAAGACACCAAGAAAGGTAAAGCCATCAGGAATAGAAATCGTTCGTTCGTTAGCATCGATAATAAAACGAGGCTCATCCGTGGGAAGCATAACAAGAGAAGGGGAATTGAACTGATTTTGAATGTCCTGTAGCCGTTTCATGTATTCATTTGCAGTAGTGATCAATCGGGATTCACCTCCTTAACACTAAGAGATTCAATCTGTGATTTAACAGCACTCTATAAGATAGAAGGTACGGCATCGATAGATTTCAATCCCTTTGAAACTAAATAACAATAAACTTCAACGATAGGGTTCATGATGCAACCTCCTTCCCAATAGACTTTTCATAAATATCGCACAAAGCTAAACTGGTGTTGTCTAGGTTTTTTGCAAGCTCGGCAACTTTTGCTTTAAGAATGGCGTTTTCTGATTGGAGTAGTGCAATTTGCTTTTCTTGACTCGGAGCTTCGGTTTTCATCGCAGCAGAAAAGTACGGAGAAATATTTGCCTCTATATCAACAGAAAGATTTTTATAATAAGGGAGAGACAAGTGGTACTCATCGTATTCGTACCCCTCAGAAATCTGGGTAATATTATCGTAAAAACGAATGATCGCCGTAGATGGATCGCGAGGATCTGGAGACACGGAAAATTTTTTATCCGGGAAAGTAGAAGATGTTACTTTCATTCTGTCACCTCCGTCTCTGATGGTGTTTCGTCTTGCGGAATAAACATGATTCTGTAGTATCCATAATTGGACGAAGATAAAACGAATGTAAACATTCCCATATAGCCACCATCACTAGAAGAATAGTAGTCAATTTCTGGGAATGCAAGCCGATACGAGGTGGTGACTGGAGCGCCGGTTGAGTCTACTCCAGTATTAAAACCATAGCTCGATGTTGAATTCTTATATGTTGACGAATAATACCTGTCTGGAATGTATGTGGTAGAACTTCCAGAAACACCACTCGGCAAAAAGGCTCCACTCGCAGAACCGTTAGACATACCACTAATGTAGCCATTGCTATTATAGTAAACGCTAGTAGAATAGTCCAAGTCTGGCCATCCGTCGGAATATTTCTTTGGATCTGCTGTAAACCAGAAACTATACGAAGAAGAGTGGTATCGAATATAACATCCCTCATATTTGATAGCCATTCCATTCCCCCAGAGATTTTCAATCGAACGATATTGAATCTGTGTTGTCCAATCTTCTGTCGAACCACTGGTATTGTTTTGTTCTGCATCAGTGGCTCCATTTGCAATTCTAGACGATGTGGAACCATTTCCGATTTTTTTCTGAGAATCCCAATCGGCAAACTCAATTAAGTATAATAACTGTATAGCCCCCCACGTGACATAATCCATTATTTCAAGTCCAGGAGCTTTTGTTCTTAACTTGGTTCGTAAATCAGGGCGACTCACGCCGTCTGCCATAACGCCGGAAAGCGAGCTTCCACTTGAAGTGGATATATATCTACCTACATATCGTCCTGATCCTGGATGGAGGGTAAACTCGGAATGCTCAACAAACGAAACGTAATAATATTTAATTGATTTTGACGAGTCTGTCTCGAATTTGAACCAAAATTTTGGAATATATACCAATGTATCGTATTTAGTACGAGAGAATTCATCGTCGCCCTTTTTATATTTGATTAGGCCATCAACAAGATTGTACTCCTCCATACTTTTCCATGGGTTCACGGCGTCAAAATTAGAGGATCTGTTTGGGTCTGCGAAATCACAATCAACATATTTATAGGGGTCAGATGCGACAGTTAGTCTTTCCAGGGCGGTGGATTCATTATTATAATGCCAGCATACGCCAAAAGTAGTAAGATGCTCGAATACCACGTGATACAACTGCCTGATTGCAACATCGACAGTTCTAGTAGCGTAGACACTATCAACATCCGCCCGAACAACCGCAGGGCCAAAACCTTCAACATCAACGTACTGTTCCTCGCCTGTTGCGACAAAAGAGGTGATTTTCTTGCCTCGGTGTGTAACAGTAATGGTAACCCCGGCAGGGGCGGTGATCCCAAGCACGGAATTTTTCAAGGAAAGCAAAAGCTCGTCCAATTTTTTATCCGCACTTTCAAACCATCGGTTTATAGAATCGCCCACGGTTTTGGCGTCAGCAAATCCACCGTCCACTGTGAGAGTTTTATCTGTTTTAATATTTTTCAATTTGTCATCGATTTCTGCCTTAGTGTAGCGATTATTGAGTCCTTGGCCGGTAGCGGCTGCGTCTGCTGGCGCACCAGAAATCGTTAAAGTTGGGTCGGCCTTTGCAAACTCCTTGGCTTCTTTCGCAGCTTTTTCTGCGGCTACACGGTCTCGCTCAACCGAACTGATCCACTCCTCTTCGGTCCCCTCATACCCATGTTTTACAGCTATGCCATATGCTGAGTAAGGGCCGACGGAGATTACTTTACCCATGAAATCACTCCTTTCGTTCGTTTCAAATAATTACAGCTCCTCCCCGGTGATATCCCGGTACTGCTCCGGGGTGATCTCGCCGTCGGTCACTCGCTTTGCCAGCTCTGCTTTGACCCCGAGGTAGCGGCTTGCGGGCATCTCAGCCCATACCCTGGTCCCGGCGATGAGGCGGTTTGCCCAGATCTTGTCCATTTTGAAGTCCTCCTTACTTGTTGTTGATAGTGGCATCCAGCTCGCACAGCGAGTCCTCGATAGCCGCTATCCGCTCCTGTGATGCCATGTCCTGCTCACACAGGGCGTCCTCGATCTCCGCCACGAGGCCGGGCAGTTCCCTGAGCTTCTGCTCCTCTGCCAGCTTCCGGTGGAGCTCTTTTAGGCTCTTATCCATTTTGTGCAGACTCATCCGATCACACCTCCGATCATGGTGATATTGCCGCCGACGCCGCTCTCGCCCCGGGCGGCGGTGACGCGGAAATTGAATGCAAAGCCCCGGGCGGCGGTAGTGTTTGCAAAACTGTGATGTACAAAGGCCCGGCTCTCGCCACTCTGGATGTCCGTCACGGTCTCCCACACGGGGGTCTCGTCCAAAGCGTTGTTGGTCAACTCCACGGTCAGGCTCATGTCTTTCGGAAAACTACCCTCCATCGTCAGCGCGGCCACGGTAATGATGTCGTCCGCCGTCAGAGGAGCGGTTAGGCTCACCCGTGTAACGGTGATATTTTTGGTAAAGGTAGCCGTCCAGTCCACCGAGCTAATGCCGTCACTCACCGTCAGGGTCAGGGTGTGGGCTCCGTTCAGCACCTGAGCGTAACCTTCCTTTTCGTTCAGCCAGTCCACCGTAAGGGTGTCGGTGGTCACGTTGTCCATTCCGGCCGCTGTATGGGTGTCCACGATCCCCATGGTGCCGGAGAATATCAGGGTGGTGTCGTCGTCATAGTAGGCGCTGCCGGTGGCAATATCCACATAGTCGTTCTCCACCACCCAGCCCGTGGTCACAGAGGGCGGGTAGAAGTTGTTGGAGGCGGCGAAATAGAGCTGGTATTCGACGCCCTTTTCCAGCGCGAAATCGCCCATGTCCAGCGCCACGTCGTTGTAGCCGCGGATAATGTCGATGAACTTGTCCACTAGGGCGGTCGTGGAGTCGTACTTGCGCAGGACGGTGCGCATCGTGCCCGGCACATAGCCCTTGACACGGAATTCCAGCGAGCGGAGCAGCAGGCCCGCTTTCTTGGCAGTCAGCGGCATAAAGAACTCGTACTTGGCGGGATAAGTGTCCCACGCGGGTACGGCTCCCTCGTCGTTGAGCGCCGTCTGTACCTTGACTACCGTACCACCCACGTCAGTCTTTACGGCCTTCACCTCTCCATCCAGCTTCTCTGTCACCGTCATGAGGTCGCCGTTCTTGTCCGTCACGGTGTATCCAACCGCAAAGGGGGCGTTTTTCTCTCCAAGCTCTGCCCCGCTGGCTCCTGCATCGCTGGTCACTTCGGTGGCGCGGTTTCCGAACACGATGCCATCGTCAGACACCAAGAGAGTAGAGGGCAAAATCAAAGCGGGGCGGATACCGAGCGAGCTGGCGCAGGAGTTGTTGCTCCAGGAGCCATCGGAGTTGACGCACAGGGCGTAGCTGGAGGTGTCGCAGCGCGGAGAGCGGAGCCACCATAAGGCGGTAGAACCGTTGAGATGTGCAACACGCTTAGAATCTGAGCCGCTGTCCGCACAGCCCTTGAAATAGGCCAGCTCCGTACCTTCGCCGCTCGGCATATAGATGGTGAAACTGAAGCTTATTTCGGTCGCACTGAGCAAGAAAATCTTCGCAGACAGACCATTCGAGCCGCTGGTAATGGTCGTAGACGTGCCGCTGTCTTTGCGATACGGGAGCTTTACCTGCTTGATGTCCTTGTGGATATCCACATCGATCAGGTCGAAGAACGTGCTGTTCAGGTAGGAGTAGATGGCGCTGTTGGCATAATCGTTGGTGTTCGAGCTGTGCCATGCACGGTTTTCATAGATGTCCTGCATCAGAAGCCACGTTCCGTCACAGCTCGAATCATAGATTGTGGAGTCAGGGTTGCCCTGTTGCACGATGATAAAATCCATCAGTGTGCCGTCCACCTTGATTTTAACGGTGCTTCCCACCGCCATATTACAAAGTCTTGTTGCCATGGTCTCACCTCCTCAAAATTCCACCCTCGCCGCCACCTTGTTCCACACGCCCGTCAGCTCCACGCCGTCCAACGTATCAAAAGCCGAAATAAAGCTGATGCCGTTCACGTCCACACCCATCGTCATCTCCAGCATTTTGATGCGTACACCGGTGGCCGCTGCATCTGCAAAACCACCATCGACGCACAAAGTTTTATCGCTTACAATATCTGCAATTTTGTCATCGACCTCCGCCTTGGTGTATCGATCATTCAATTTTTCGCCTGTGACGGCAGCGTCTGCGGGTGCACCAGAAATTGTCAGTGTGGTATCAGCGTTGATATATTCTTTTGCCTTTTCAGCAGCCGCCTCCGCAGCCAATCGGTCTCGCTCTACAGATTTGAGCCAGTCTTCCTCAGTACCTTCAAACCCGTGCTTTACGGCAATCTGATAGGCGCTATAGGGACCGATAACGACTTCTCTATAATTTTTCAAGACAACACCACCTCCAGATTTCCATATCCATCGTCACGCATTGTTACGTTATCAGCGACACTGTCTGCAACATACAGAGTCAAAATTCCGCTATCATTATTATCATCCAGCCAAATCCATCCTTTTGTGGCGATAGTTTGGTCGGCTTTTTCGGCAGCCTCTTGCGCTTCTCTCAAGGAGTCCAATGCTTCAGCAGCACTTTTGGCGGATGCGGCTTCTGATGCTTTAGCAGCAGTTTCACTTGTTTTGGCAGCGGTTTTACTATCAGCCGCAGCGTCTCGATGCTCACGAGCAGTATTCATAGCCATTTGAGCATCATTCATGTGAGCTCGCGCGTTACTTTCAGATGTAGCGGCATTCTTGGCGCTTACTGCCGCCGCATCCCGACTTGCTGCTGTATTCGCAATACTGTCGTTCGCTCTTCGCTCGATATCCGCGAATCGTGAAATCATTGTTTCGACAGCGGTGGGGTCAACTGGCGTTCCTTCTCCGGTAGTATTCAGACTATTCTTGATGGGCAATGTAGCAGGAACAGTGTTGAAATCGTAAGCAAATTTCGGCTCGTCATTTTCGGTCTCGATACTATAAAAACGCACTGAGAACACTAAATCACCGGCATATTTGGTGGCATCGCTTAAAACAGTCCAGCCAAAAAGTATCTTTCCTGGAACAGTATCAATGTCCAATTTAGTGATAGGGAAGAAGCCCTCGTTTACATCACCATTTGGGCCAACGGATCTGAACTGAATAACACATATCTCGTCACTCAAATCGTGCTGGTCAAAATAACGGTCGATTTCGAAATAGACAGTTTCAGCGCCATGGTCATTTACGACACTTAGAAATGAAAAATCATCAGGGATGCTTATGGTTCTGCTATTAGCGTCGATAATAAATCTTGGCTCGTCAGAAGGGAGCATCACAAGTTCTTTTAGGTTGTCTTGATTCTGGATGTCTTGTAGGCGCTGCATGTATTCATGAGAAGAAGTGATCATGAATTATCGACCTCCTTCAGCATCTGAACATTGACTTCTGACATCTGCACTACACCCTGATAAAGAGCGAGTGTCTTATTATAGATGTCCGCCGCATTCCGATTAAATTCTTCAAGCATGGCGATTTGAGCCTTGAAATTATAGATGTCATTTTTGATATTCAGTGCAAAGCAGCCGGTTGACAAAGCAATAGTTTCTGTGGCAGGATCAATACCCATAATGCTAACAGAACAGGGACCATCACAAATCTTGACAGGAGTTGCCATGTCGCACTCGTAGTTGTAATAGTTGGTACTTGTGCTGTTGACCTGCTTGAGCCCAACGATATCCAGATGATTTTTCTGGTCTTTCAGAATCAGATAGAGCCGCAGTTTAACATATTTTTTATCAAGGAAGAAAGTGATTTCATCAAGGCTATAACTCTGCGACTCTGAAAATTTAGTGGCCTTGAAACCTTCATTTGAATAGATAAGGTTCATAAACACCTCCAATAAAATAAGCGCCCATCGCTGTGTAGGATGAGCGCATAACACATCATAATAAATAGTGGAGTTAGCCACTATCAAAATAATCCATTGTCAACCTCCTCGTCATCGTACCAGATGCCCGGGTTGGCGATCAGGTCGCCGGTTCGCTACCCCACTCTCTACGCAGGGCCTCCAGTGTAGTCTGCATAGAGCTGTTTCCTGCCGCCGCACCCTCAAACAAGGTAAGTATGAGGGTTTTGGCTGTGTCCGTAAATCCCGGACCAGCGTCACCTTTATCGCCCTTGAAATCACCATTGGCGATACCATCCTTCAATTCTTGTAATTTATTGATAGCCACCTTTGCAGCGTCGATAGCATTTGCAGCATTTGTGGCGGCAATATCAGCATATTGGGAAGATATGTTAGCACTGGATTCGGCTGTTTTTACGGCTGAATCAAATTTTGCCGTTATTGATTCCACTTCTTCAGCTTTATAGATAGGAGAGGAATTGCTGGTATTGAGCGTGTCAAGAACAGGCAAGGACGCCTCTAGTGTATTAAAGTTGTATTTAAAGGTCGAAATATTTCCGATACTTTCAATGCTATAGAATCGAACAGAAAAAGATACCGTAGCCGCCTCGGCTGTCACAGTATTTCGGATTGTCCAGCCAAAAATTATTTTTCCGGGAATAGTTGTAATATCAATCTGAGTAACAGGAAAGAATCCTTCGCCAAGTTCAACTCCAGTAGATCCCACCATTTTGTACTGGACGATACAGGTCTCTTCGCTTAGATCATGGTCGTCAAAATAACGGTCAATCTCGAAGAAAATGGTCTCTGCATTATGATCGCCCTTAACACCAAGAAATTTGAACGCCGTAGGAATCGTAATGGCACGAGTATCAGCGTTGATAACAAAACGAGGCTCTTTCTTGGTATTGATTGATAACACAGAAACGCCGCCCATATTCTGAATATTAGCAAGGCGTCTCATGTAATCTTCTTGTGTAGTGGTCATTTTATTCCTCCTTTCTCATTTTTATAGCGGCTGCTTTTTGTAACTCGAAAAGTTCAGCAGCCGATTTTTCACCAAGAATATCGACCACTTCGTTATATGGCATATAAATCACGCGCGGCTCAACGTCTCCAAGCTCGATAAATCTTTTGTTTGCGTAATAGTACGAGGCAAGAACACGACCTTTGTGTGCGTAACAAATATTGGTACTGCGATGATCCGGAGTGCCAAAGCATTCATAGTTATAGCCGGAGCAACCGCCGCAACCCATCGCCACTGGGCATTCAAAACACTCTTTGGTTGACTGACTTTCTCGCGTAATAGCGTCCAACGTAATCTTGGTATCCTGCTGATGCTTTGTTTTGTACAGTCCATCGAAACAATTACCGAGGCACATCGGCGCTGCTTTCTCTTTGCCGACTGAAATAGGAGCATAGCGAATACACGGATAAGCTTTACCATCAGGGGCAAAAGAAAGCATTGAACCAGTGCCACCACAGTAATTGCTATTATCGTTCGGAGACACGGGATGTCCAGTATCGTCGTTCAACATTGTAATATAAACGTCGCTTTTATTCTCGATAAGCCAATCAGACAAGTCTTTTAACGCGAAATAAATATTTGAAGCGTCCTCTTTTGTATAGACTGGCTCATATGCGAAGTTGCAGTGAATGATTTTACAGCCCTCGTTAATCATCATCTTTACGCTGGGGCAAATATACTTAACAGAATCAGGCACAAATGTCATTTTCGAATTATACCAGCCATACTTTTTTGCATCCTGAAATGCCGCATATGCCTTAGAAAAAGACCCGACGCCATTTACGTCAATGCGAAAAGCGTCATGCAATTCTTGGATTCCATCAATAGAAACGGTGATACCCATTAAATTGTGATATTTCATAAACAGGTGTTGTGCTGCTGGAGTAAACCAAAGTTGTCCATTGGTAGCGAAACTGATGCGAGACATAGGGGCAAATGGAATATTCCGTTTCCAACACTGTTCAAAATAATAATCACAAATATATTCAATTAGTTCGGCCTCAAGCAGTGGCTCTCCGCCAATAAAATCCAAAACAAGAGCTTTGGTTCGATGGGTAATAAAATCGCCATCATCTTTTTCGTATTGGTTTAAGAGATAATCTACGATTTTTTTACCAGTGTCAAGAGTCATAGCTTCGCATTCTTTGCAATGTTCATAGCAATAAGAACAATTCAGATTGCAGGCCCCAGTCACTTGGAATGTTACATTACGAACGGTTTGGTTGTTAAAACCATCAAGGGACGGGAAAAGCTGGCGAATATGTTCAGCGTAATCGTCCATCCGTGTAAAGTTTTTTACCATTCGCATTCCACCTCCTGCTTATAGAAATCGAACTTATACTGAACAGGAAGATACCCCAGTAATTGATTGAACAATGCATTTTTAGCGCAAGTAAATTCAATCCAAGATTTTTGATACTTGGTACGATAATCTTCAATCATTCTCTTGAGGTCATCAGACGGTGTCTCAGAATAACTTTTACACATAACAGAAAGCATTGCTTTGTAACTTTCAGTGATATAAAATCGACGCTCAATTTCTTCGGAGACTTCACGATCTAATTCAAAAGTCTTTTTAGTCATATAACCCCTTTCCAATACGATAATTATCGAATTTCTTTTCAATATCTGGGAATTCCTCTTCAAGTGTCTTTACTTGATTCATCAAAGAAATAAATAGATGTGGACGGAATTCTTTTTCGGACTCAATAGCATATAAGGCTGTATTTGCCACGATGTACATAGCCTATTTTTGTTCATCGTTTTGAGGTTCAATACTCAAAATCTTTTCAATGCGATCCGTAGAAAGGGCTTTTGTGTCTGCTATATATTTTTCAGCGTTTGGATAAACTCGAATGGCTACAGCATATGGATATAAAATTTTCTCTGCATCAGATAATTGATACTTACAACTAGCGGCCGCGAGTTTGATAACGCGCTTGACATAACTCAGCCATCGAGAAAAAGGAACTTCCTCCAACTCTGGGTTCTGTAGACAGGACAAATACCCAAGCCAAAAAGGGAAGGTAAACTTTTGAGGATCTGATTCATAAGGAACAGAAAATCCGCCTTCGGGGATTGGCTCCATTAACAGAAAGTCATAAAGAACTAGGTTTCTACGATAAGCGGCATCTGTCATAAAGGGGCATTTGACAAAAATTTTTTCTACAGGTTTATTGCTGTTCATTTTTGCACCTCCTTTAATTATTCAGACCAACACCACAATTCCCAGAGCAATGGGTGCCACATCCGTTACCAGTACACCAACCCTCACATCCCGTGCAACCGTGGCAACTGCCTTGACAACCGTTCTTGCAACTTCCCTGACACTGGTTTTCACAAGTGCCTGAACAACCATCACAATCACCGCTGCAACCAGAACAACCACTCTTGCAAGTTCCAGAACAATCACCGCTACAACCGGAACACCCAGAATAACAAGCGGAAGAACACAATCCTGTGCAACTAGAACGGCAACCACTGGAAGATCCGGTTAAACTCTTAGACGATAAATCATTGATTTTAACAAGGCAGTCTTTCAGCGTTTGTGCATAAACCAAAGATTCTTTGTCAGGAGTTGGGGTGTTTCCATCGATAGCATTCAATGGAGTCGTGATTTTCTGAATATGCTCGTATGTAATAAATTTTCTATTCGCTGGAGTTTCAGAAAACTGCTATGTACTCCCGTTGTATGCAGAAAGAGATCCGGTACTATTGGAATTAGAACGACGAGTAATCTCAGTATTGATGAGTTTTTTTAACGAAGTAAAATCTTCTGGACTAATCAGTCCACCCTGTTCAGCCATAAAATCACCCCTTTACTCGTACACGAATGCGACGCTCACAGAATAAATCATCGCCCTCTACTGCGTAACCAACAACAATATCCGGTGAGACAACTTCCCCGACCTCAACAGCACGACCAATTCCGGGAACCTTAGAAGGAACAATCAGATCACCGGTTTTGACCTTACCAATCACTCGCACGCGCACACGGCCAGCGAGAGATACCGGAATATATTTATCGATATTATAATCATCCAAAGAAGAACCGTTGCTCGGTAAATCTCCACCAATGAGCATTGCGTATTCATCCGTGTGAACACCAACCACTCGTTTAGAAGTGTCGTCAGCTCGGACATACCGCTCCGTCTGACTATCTGTGTCAAGAGCAATAATATCGCCCGGCTGAGTTGTCCCGCCACGCGGGAAAAGCTCTGCGTAGTCATTATAAACAGCGCCGTATGCTTTGCTAAAAATAGCTACACCGGAGTTGTTGACGTAATAATTAGTAGAGCCGAAAAACAACGTACCATTCATAATACCGCCAGAAAGGGGGAGAGCTCCAAGGCTGATACAGGCTTTAATTGCTGTGTCACCACCAGTACCGCCATGTTCAATCGGAATAATACCAGATTGAATGTCGGCGGCGTCATGTTTATGGCTCTCGGTGGTTGCTCTTAACTCTTCGACAGAAGTACGAATATCTGCATGAGAGTGCCTATCTGTATTATGAGTTTGAATTGTTTCATCAATATAATTTCTGGCGTCAGCAATATCATCAGTATAATCTGTAAAGTCAGTGGGCAAAGTCCCTTTTAGTGTTTTTAAGTTTTCTACAATCTGCAGACTTTCATCGCGCTTCTGACTGGCAATATCACTGCTCGCTTTAGCCGCAACCTCTGATTCTTTAGCTTTATCCGCACTGTTCTTGGCAGCATCTGTAAATCTTTTAATATACGACTCTATCGTACTTGTGAACATTCGCTCTACAGCCATAATAGAATGCTTCAAACGATTGATAGTATCGGCATTGATCAATGCATTCCTGAGACGAGGATTTGAATTCAGTACAGCTTGTGCGTTAGTGTAATTGCCATTTTCCATCGCAGCACGATACTGATTTGCCGCGCCGATCAAACTAGAAGAAATATCCTCAGAGTTCGTCCAATTATCACAGCTTGCTGGAAAGTTTGTGTACTCAAGGTCGGCATATTTCCCGTCTTCGTTTAAAATCCAATCACTCAAAATTTTCCCTCCAATCAATATTTGTTTTTGACAATATAAGGATAATAGGGCCAATAACGGCTCATAGTAACCGTCATAGTACCATCTCCCAGCGAAATATCTATTTTCTTAATTAAAAAATCGACGGGCTGATTTCCGGTATTGATATATTTGGGAGTATACGAAATTTTTTGATTAACATCTAACCATGGAATCAGTACGCATTCTACAGTTACGTTATCAGTCAAACGACTAAGAGTCCAGTGTTTGTACTCAGCACAGTTCATGGCAGATTCATTAGTCGTATAATTTTCGTAATCTTCTCCACTCAAAATCTCATTGCGCCGCCCAAGCTTTTCAATAGTAAACCGAGAACTATTTATCCAATCAACATCCGCTGCGTTTGACAAGCAAACATATCGAATGTACTTGCAATTTTCAGCTTCTTTATCCTTTTCCTTCTCTTCATCAGTGGGTTCCTTATCAACAAGCTTGACCATAACGTGGATTTGTTGTTCCCCCTGATAATAAAAGTGCTTAGTATTAGAATCATATTTAACGACAATCACAGTGTCTTCAGGAATGGTTGTCCCATCAATCAAGACATCGTTTCCTTGATCGTCAACATTACGAGCATACAAATCGTATGTTCCGTAACTCAATGATTTAGTAGACGTTGTAAGATTTCCGTTTGAATCAGCAGCCTGTACAGTTAAAAGGAGTGAGACAAGAATTTTTACGTTCTTCTTGAAGCCAGTTGTGGGAGTGGTAAAAGCGACCGTCAATTCAGAAGGGGAATTCTCCATAGATGTAAAAGTTGCGTTTGCAGTAACTGTAGTCGTATCGCCACTAACAGAAAAAGTTGTTTTGTCTTTCGCAGAAAAAGCATCGTATTCAACTGACGCTCCCCACAGCTCGACACAATTACGAATCTGGGAATAATCGTATGTACAGTCTTCGGAAATGACAAGATCTTCAAAATCGGAAGCGCTCATAATTGTCAAGGCATCATATCCAGTAGGAATCTCAGAGCAGATAAATGTAGTTCCGTCAAAATACATCTCAAATGGATAATGCAAATCACGCAGTTCAGTAAGTATCTGCCAGATGGTCGCACCAGTATCATATTCAAGGTCATACGGAACACTCCGGTTCCAATATCCAACGACGCAATCCTCCATACCACTCAAGCGAAATGTTTTTGCGATCGCGTTACCAATGTCTGAACCAACAGGTATTTTTGTTTTCTGACCTGTTAAAGTACCGCCAAGCGTTCCATCGAGCTTTGCGACTAGGTCTACGCATGAAATACTAAGGATATGTTCAGTGCTGCTGTATTTGAAACCGTTCTGATTGAAAGCGTATACTCCTTGAGAATACCAGTACAATTTACTGTTAGCTGACTCCATACCGATATAAAGCCTTACATATTTATTAGCCTATTCATCTCCGAGCATAGAAGAAATGTCTTTATTTCCCTCCAGATATATAGAAGCAGAGAATGTCCGTCGAATATCCGCGTCTGAATCGATAGAGATAGAACCATCAACAGTCAAACCTTCAAGTGAATTTAGAAGATTCATATCAGTGTCCAGTAATTCTATCTTACAATAGAGATGTTTAACACGTGTTTTAAGCAATGCGAGCTCTGCTTGTGAAGGAGTATAGTTTTTCATGGCACACCTCCATCTATCGTTATGATGTCGTAACAACTACAGAACATGTGGCAATCAGATTGTCCATAGTCGCAGTAATTGTTGTAGATCCCGGGGAAACTCCTTCAACCACGCCTTTATCAGTGACAGTCGCAATTTTCGTATCCGCGCTCTTCCATATGACAACATTCTGAGAAGCACCTGATGGATAAGTTGTATACTCTAACTTGTGATTGTTGCCAACACTGAGCGTAAATTTGCTCTCAGTTAGACTAAAGCTTTGAGCAATAATGCGAACTCGGGTTGCAGATGCGATAATTGTGACATTGCCATAAACAGAAGGAATATTGATTTCGTGACTTACTTTACCGGTGGATTCATCAACACGCTTAATATAAGTCGTGTTTGTGACGTTTAAGCCGCCCATAAAAACAACAACGCCACTGATTTCGTAGTCTTCAACAGGAGAAAGAGTGGCAGTATATGTTTTGCCTTCGGAAATGGTAGTATCCGTGTTGTCTGAATCGACATAGTAGAAATTGTTCGTGATATTGTAGGTTTCTTCTCCGGTTCTGCCTGTCATCACGTTCACAAAACCATTGTTCAGCATATCGTTGTCATCGTTAACGCTTCCAACCTCCGTAAAGTCAAAGCTTAAAGTAACCTTGTCAGGATGTTCAGAATTCGAAGACTTGACGTTACCATCAATAGCAACCATCCAGATGCGGCCATCTTCAATTTTCAAAATTTTAGTACCGCCATTCGTGAGCCAATCAATCATATCTTCACGATACCAATGACTATGCGCCACATCGAAAGTATCATTTTTTAGATACCGAATAGCTGTACCAGAAAAAGAGCCTGAAGTGTAGTTTGATTTTCCTCCGAAAAATACAAATGGATATTTACGATTTAGGGTTGTCACAACAGATGATTGACGATTTCGATCGGTTTCAGTGATTGAAGGGTCGAGCAAAATATGATAACTTACAGTTCCATCTGTAATGATAGCTCCATAAAATTTACTTTGAACAGTTGTCTTAATATATGGAAGCTCTGTTCCGTCACTAAGAACAGGGACTAAAGCGTACTCGTACTCCGTTTCTCGCCCACGTGCAAAATAATCGTTGTAAACAAAATTGATGTTTCCATGTCCAGCAAGCTGCTCATAAAGCAAGACCCACGGTTTTTGATCTGCCCCGATTTCGCGGCGCTTCAATTTGATTTCGTGCAAATCCGAGCCATATTCAAAGTTGGAGCCACCAAGGGTTTTTTGATTAAAATCAGCAAAGAGCAAAGTATCTTCCGTCCATTTCATACCTGAATCATAAAAGGTAGAGAACTCGTCAGGAGATCCTGAAAGATAGACACCGTCGTAAATACCATTTTGAATCACAAACCCTGCCAGAGAAGGATTTCCAGCACAAGGGGAGGCGTCAGAGCCAGTTCCGAACAAATCATATCCCAGAAAGTTCATTCTTCCACCTCCCTAATCGTAATATCATAAGCATTATCTTTATGCTGTAGGCAAATCAGCACGTCCATACTGGTTCGTTTCATGTAGTTACTGTCAATAAAATAAACGTCGGAATATGCAAAACCACCATCCTCGCGAATAATCTTTAGCATAGCATAAAAATATTCGGACTGGTTGGCGGGAAGATAGCTTTCGTAAGGAAGTTTAGAAAAAGCTCGAATATTAGTGGAAATAACGCCTCTATATATCATTCCATCCTGATCGAACGAGAATTCTACAATATTTTTTCGAATAACAGGACGAACCTTGAATGCCATCGCATAGTCTTTGACATTATAGAACTCCATTTGATACGGAATATCGAACGTGACTTTTTCACCATGAGTCAAATCCACAGCATAACCACCAGATGATGTTACATAAGAAATCTGGTCTTTTGTTATTCCAGAAATATCAGCAAGATGGCTTGAAATAGCAACATATCCGTCACTTAATTTATTCTTACACTGTAAAAAAGTGCCTCCTTCTGCGCTCGCATAATATTTTGTTTCGAACTGAATAAAGCCAGTATCCAAAGAATAACCATTGCGAGTTGTGCCGGTTCCGCGAATATAAAACACAGTCCGATTATCCAAACCGTTCACTGTAAAAGACGCTCCTACAGCTCCATAGAATACTGCAGATTCTTTAATCAGATTCTTACTTTCATCGTATAGATGATACTGGTAGGTACTTAATGTTTCACCCTGTACAGTTACATACTGATACGATAACAGAAACAAAATTGAGGAAGTAGGGATAATATTTTCCGTATTAGAAGAAAGCCCGTCGAAGCTCAATATTGGTTTTTCTTTGCACCAAAGAGGAATAGGGTCACTGAAATCACCATATTCGTCTTCACCAGAAAGTCTGACCTTGACGCGAATAGTATAGTTGCGAGACTGATTGTCGAGCCAATCTGACGAAGTAATTCTATAACCATAACCAAGATTAGCAGTGAAACCAGTCACAGCGTTTGTAACACTTCCGAGCAACTTGTTGGTCATGCTGTCATACACTTCATAGCAATACGTGGTCGTTGCCTTTTCCAGCGCGGCAGTCTTCTCTGCTACATTGTCTTTATCATTCCAAATCTTTCCCTGAACATCATGCATGGCCCAGCCGACAAATGTGCTTGTTTTACCATAAGTTTTCTTTAGTTCGGCCTCGCTCCAACCAGCGATAGCGCTGACATCACAGGCGGACAAGGGAGCACCATCAAAAGTGTCTCCTTCAACCGCAGCAATCATCTTTTTGACAGTGATGGCGCTTCCACCAACCGTCTCTGAAATTCCTTCCGCATCAACGGACAAGATGTTTGCAGCCACAAGGCCATTGGTCATAGCAGTTGCTTTCGTTTTGACATCAGATAAATATTTTGAAATCTCAGATTGAGTGAGCGGAACGAGTTCACCATTGTCCGTCTGGAACAGAGGAGTGTACGCCACCTGTAGACTGCCCATTTTATCATCACACCCGAGAACGGTAGAATAGTCGCCCTCAGAAATGATGGTTTCGTTCGCATTCATCTCGTTCACGAAGGTCTGATACTTTGCAATATTTTCAGCTGTCCATACAATTCGAGCACGATTGAGATTGTCAATATTCCCATAGGTCTCGACACCACGGCTTTTAATAGCAGCGATAGTAGTCTTCTGCTTCTCAATGGCCTGATCGTATGCTTTTTGAGCATTATTATATAATGTACCGTCATAGGTGGTTGCCACCTTAAAATATGCGGTAGTCCCTTCGTTTGCATCAAAAACAGAAATGGGGGACAGTATAGGTTTCGCCAAGGTAGAATCACCTCCTAAAATTAAAAAGCCGCACTTGCAGGGTTATCCGTCATTGGCGGAACTACCTGCATTTTGCGCGGCTTAGAGTTTATGAAGAATCAGCGTATTGTAGTTGCTTTGAGCAGCAGTCACCGCAACCCGTTCTCCAACCTTGAAGAACTGACTGGATTTAATCGTGTATTCCTGTCCAGCAGAAGTTACGATGTATTTCCCATTGCTGGTTCCTGTTACAACACCAAAGAAGGTCTTGTCAAACGAAGCATCCTCAACAACACGTCTGGCAGTATCGCAAATCATCTTCGCGAGTTCGCTGACAGCTTTTCTTGAATCAGTCACTTAACACACCTCCTTATCGTTTACTACATTCCTGATAAATCGCATTGGGCAAACCCTGAACGATTTCACGAGCCAGACCATCAACGTCGCCAATCGGTTTCTGAACATAGATGTCGCCAATGCTGATAGACGGAGCCTGACTGCGATTTTGAACATTTGCGGTAAGGCCACCGTTCTTTGCGAGCTGCCTCTGGAACCATGCATCGGGATTACCGCCTAAATCAAAGAGCTTAGATGTAATATCAGCAGGAACAACGCCGTCACCAGTCTCAAGATAGGTATAGCGCCCAGCTTCAGGCTGACGGACGATAAGTTCCTGACCCTTCTCATCAACATTATAAGTACCAGACTTGTTAATGCTGCGAGAACCGGTAGCTTTCTTACCTGTGATTTTATCGACTTTGTCTTTAACCCAATTCTTTGCCGAATTAGTCTTCTCAGAGACGGCCTCTTTGATATTGTTGTAAGTCTCTTTCACTTTATCAACAATTTTTTCAGCAGTCTCTTTAGGATGGGTCACCGCATCTTTGGCTTTAGACGCGACTTCCTTACCCTTGTTATAGGCATCCTTTGCGGCAGAAGCAATCTCCTGAGCGGCCTCTTTCGGATGAGTGACCGCCCAAGTGACTCTTTTGCCGGTCTTGACTGCACTTTCAACTGCCGAAGCAATCAGTTCTGTCGGATGAGTGAGTAGATGCAATGCCTTTTGAACCATGTTCGGGTCATTGGATTCATTGTATTTTGTCAGCTTGTCCACAGCGGAACCGAGAGAGTGTTTGTTTATCCATGCACCAAGCTTGCTGTTGGAAAACTTCTCGAAGAGCCCTTGGATAGTTTTCTTGACCTTGCTAAAGCTAAACGATGCAGAAGGTCCAACATTGGCATCCATTGAATTGCCATAGTAGCCACCACCGCCAGACAAACCAGGAGCCGGAGTGGTATTCATGGTGTTTTCAACTTTTGGTAGCCAACCAGATATAACATCGCTGATATTTGACGTATCTGCATTGTAATCAGCAAAAATGGTCTCAAACAGCTTATTGATTGCAGTAGAAGCGTCCGTAGACATGTCGGGAGACAGGGAATAGAGGTTGTCCCATCCATTCTTATACACGCTACCCATGCGCTGGAACATTTCAGCACAAATAGTTTTGATTTGGTCGTCGGTTAGATTCTTATTGCCAAGGGCAGAATCCATCGAATTAGAAATCATGCTGCCCATCCGGTCGAAGAGGGTGTTACCGATGGTATCAATCTGCTCTTCAGACAGTCCGGCATTTTTGCCAAGCAGCTTCCACACTGTATCAAACTTATCACGCAGACGCTTCATCTGGTTGTTCGCCAGACTCTTCGTAATAGATATCAGGTCGCCCTTGGTTTTGGCATTCTTCAAGTCGTCAATAGGCAGAGAACCGACCGAGTTGCCGGATTCTTTCATGGCCTCAGATAGCCATTTCTTTGGATCTTTGCCGATTTCCATCAGGTTCTCTGTAGTGTCAGCCGGAATAACGCCATCGCCCTTTTCGAGATAAGTCATTCGACCCTTTGCGGGATTACGAACAATTATCTCTTCGCCCTCTTCGTCAACATTGTACGGAGCTGCTTGGTCGATATGCTTGTCACCCTTAGCACGGCCCCAGTTCCAAGGCCAAATTTTCCAAGAACCGATGCCCTTCTTTTTAGAGCCGCTATCGCTTGAACTCTTACCCCAGTTCCACGGCATAAGTTTGCTGATAAAGCTACCAACACCCTTTACCGCCTTGCTGATAGTAGAGCCGATGCCCTTTACTACATTAGTAATACCTGCGCCGATTCTCTTAATGCCAGTAGTGAGGCTTCCGCCACCGATCGCGCCGACAGCAAGCGTACCACCAAGCAGAATCTTGCCGATGACAGGAATATGACTGACCGCAGCCGCAATAGTTCCGGCAACACCCGTACCACTTGTGGTACCAATAACGGTGCTGACAGTCTTACCAATTCCTTTGAAAATACCAGCAATACCAGAGAATAGCTTGGTTTCACCCAATGTAGTACCGATGTTACCGAAAATTGAGCCAAGCCCGCCAACCGCGTTTTTGGCAATAGATGCGACTCCACTGAACCCTTTTTGGAAGATAGACTTCAATCCGCCATTACCGGAGAAAATCCCCTGCGCAGATTTAGCTATAGACGGTTTTGCGGCATCCAGTCCAGTAGTGATGCCATCACCGACGCCAGACTTTATAACTGGAGCAATATCGGCTGTAAGTTTACTACTAGCACTGCCATCGCCGATTCCAAAGATACTCTTTCCTGCATCCAAGAGGCGACCAAAGAATCCCTTACCGGAACTCTTGTCGGAGAATGTACCAATGGCACGCTGCAGTCGATTGAACAGGCCGGTGATACCGCCACTCTGAGTAGTCCCAGTGCTTAAACCATTTAGAACGTCGTTCAGTTTAACCAGAGTATTAACCAAATTGGTCAGATTAACGACGACATTGTTGACATTAGTTGCGCCCTGAATCGCCTTCATGCTGGCGATGACATTATCTTTGTAACCATCAAGACCAGCGGTCATCTGGTCGAATGTCATGCCTTGAATCTTCGCGGCATATTCCTGTTTTTTCTGATAGTCCTCATAGCTAGAACCAATCAGGTTAATCAGTTCAGTGTACTTATCCTTCAGCTTGTTCAGTTTATCAATCTCGTCGTTTAGGGCATCCTCGCGCTGTTTAGAGTTGAGATTGTCACGAGCCTCTTTAATGGCGGACTCATCAGCCTGCCACTCATAACCATTAGAGGTGTAGACACGGACGGTTTTCTGAGTCTCGGCTTTTTCAAGCTCGGCTTGCAATTTTGCTAGTTCGATAGCCTTTTCTTGCTCGTCGTTTGCGTCCTGAAGAGCTTCGATTCGTTTATCAATTTCTTCAGTCATGGCATCGCCATAAATCTTGAGGTCGTTGGAATTGTTATCGTTGAACTTATTGAAAACATCAAGCAGGGAAGAGAAGAGGTCTTTTAGATTGGAGAAGATTGTCTGAAGCTTATCAGCCTCAGTATCCATACCCTTCATATGGTCTGTAACGTCCCATGTGCCATCAGCTACTTTCTGAAGAATCTCAGCGTAACGTTTACCGATTTCTGTTCCCTCGTAATCAGCAGCAAGTTTTCGTAACTGCTCAACGTAAAGAGCACGAAAAGCCTCTTTATTAAAAACAAGCTTATCTCCCTGAAGATCTAGACAAGCAATGTACTTTACATCAAGACTCATCAACTTCTGAATGCTGTCTTGACTTAAATTACCATAAGCATTATACTCATCTACAATATCGGATAGATCATTAAACGCACTCTGGAAATTATCCATCCGATTGTTGATGTTTTCCAGAGTGGAACCTATACCATTGATATATTCCTCAATACTGATAACATTGTTCTTAATCTTATCCTCGGCGTCTCTAAAACCTTGGGCAAGATATTTTCCAGCTTTACCGCCAGTTTGTTCACAAGCAGTAGCCATACCATCAAGCTTTTCGAGGAACATCTGCTTAAAGGCATCGCTGTTATAATCAACCAATCCAGTTTCTGGATTTAACGCTCCAGCAAACCGTTCAGCCGTAAACAAATCAGTGTTATCATACAGATCACGAATTGCCTGATACTGTTTGTCAACACCATCTGCATCAAGAGCGCCAAAAGGATTCTCAATCTTATTCTTACCGATATCAGAAAGACTGGAAAATGCGGATTTTATAGCGTCCGTCTTTTCCTTGGCTTCGTCCATCGCGGTGCCGTAGCCCTTGATGGCATCAGTCAACTGCTCGAAAGAGATGGTTGTTGAGTCTACATTCTGATCAAGATAATTCAGAATTTTATTCATCTCATCAGCTGATTTTCCGCCATCTTTTGCGGCATTCGCTTCCTTGAGTTGTTCCTTCACAAACTTACGGAACTGCTCTACATTGATTTGGAGCTTATTGCCCTGCTTTGTCAGACAGGCCGTAAACTTATCGTCCAGACCAACCAAAGACTTTGCTGTGTCAGCACACAGATAACCATACTGGTTATACTCCTTCATTGCCTTATTTAAGGTATCGAAGGCAGAAGCCACATCAGTTACAGATTTGGCAGTATTCTTATTCCGGTTCTTGGTTTCCTTATCAAAACCATTCATGTGCTGACGGAACTTATCCGAATTGCCCATGATTTGGTCAACAGTTGCGTCCAAAATATTTAAACCAGAAGCAAGGCCAGCATAGACTTCCTTAGTCCTTTCTGGGTCAACAGACCATGCTGCATCTCCATTTGCCAAGAACTCCTGTGCTGCAGCGGCTGTCATAGATGCTTTTGCAAACTCGCCAAGGGCAGGACAGACCCGTTCAGTCAAAGCTGTTGCTTGGTCTTCTGTTGCCTTGGTTGCATCCTCGACAGCATCCTTCTTTTCGCCCTGAGCAATCTTTGCAAGCTCCGCATTTGCCTTCTCAACAAGAGCCATGGCCGCAGACTGATACTGAGCAGCAATCATACCCTGATACTTCTCGGTATTCACCTGAAGCTGACCATCAACGAGTTCGAGACAACTCAGATACTCGAAGTCTTCATTAAGAAGGGTTTGGAGTGTGTCTGCACTCAGATAGCCATATTTATTGTATTCATCAATAGCGGTGGTCGCATTCTTATAAGCAGTCTGAATCTCATCAATCTTAGAGGAGACATCCTCCATCTTCTGGGAAGCTTGTACTACCGCGTCAACACCATTTGCAGAAGACTGAGCTACAATACCAACCTGTACGAGAGCCTGAGTAAAAGCGTTCACGCCATCTGTATCGGCAGAGAAATCCATATCTGTCAATGCTTTACGAAGTGCCGCCAAGGCTTGCGCCTGTTCGTCAGTCAAGCCTTCATTCGTGCCCCATAAGAGATCGTTTAGTTTGCTTGCATCAAAGTCATCAATGGTATTTTTTAGAGTTTCGATTGCAGAATTGACCTTATCGAAACTATAGCTTACGTCCATACCATTGCTTTTGCCGTCGCTCCAAAAGTCAATAGCTTGGAGTTTTCTACGAGCATTTACATTCTCATTGACGGCATCAGTAGAATCATTGTAAGCATCTGCATCATCCTGAAGCGCGGCTTGCTCATCCATTAAATACTGATAAACAGTATGGTAAGCACCACCTGCGGCTCGTTGTGCCTCAGTCGTATTCTGAACAATGTAATCCAGAGCCTTTCCAAGTTCGGAATAATACTTTGCAATAGAATCTGGGTCGTTCAAATTCTTTACGCCGAAATTGCCGCTCTTGTTGAAAACATCAATTCCAGCATCCTTTAACTCATTCATAATGCCAAGGTTAGCATTTGCAGAAATAGAACTAAAGAAATGGGAACGATTATTATCCTTAGCGGTCTTAACAAGCTTGTTACCCTGAGCGTCTTTAGACTGAATCAATTTAGATTCGGATGCTTTGAGCTGTTCCTCTGTAATATCTTTCAGCAAACCAAGTTGCTCTTCGTATTTGCCATTTTGAAGGTCAAGCTGGTTCACTTTGTTTTCATCAAGAGTTCCCTGCTCTTTAGCGAGAGCTAAAAGCTCCTCTTGAATGTCTTTCGCCTGGTCGAAGTCTTCTGTGTTCCAACCAGACTTGTCACCAAGTTCTTCGTAGGCATCGACTAAATCCTTCAAAGAAGAAGTCGTGTTGTTGGCCGCATCGGCAGCTTCTTTCGTTTTAGTAGCTGCTGTATCAATCCGCTGTGTATAGCTTGTAATCGCACCAATAAGAGAGGAAACTACAAGCCCAGTAACAACACCAAGGGCCATATTCAAAAGTAACGCAGCACCACGAAGAGCCAAAATCTTTAACTTCGTAGCATCAATTTGGGCTTGACCAGAGATTAGCCATTTGATAAAATCAGATATGGAAAGATTTGTCTCGCCCAAAGCCTTTTTGTATGCTTTGTATTGCGCGATTAAGTCAACAAGAGACGCTTTTATTTTAGAAAAGGTCTGAATTTGTAATTTTTGAGTGTTAGCATCTACCGTGAAGAAAGTTAATATCGATTTCGAGGAGAAGAGAAATCATGGAAGAATATGTACGGTATTGCCCATTTTGCGACAAATATTACCATAAAAGAGATTTGCTGTGCGCGTTTTGTTTGAGAGATACTATTCTATTGCCTCAATGGAACGGAATGAACGAACAGAAAAAAATCAATTGGAGGTTTACAAACAGACCCAAAAGAGATATCTCAGAATTAGATCCGAATTTTGTTAAAGAGATGCAAGATAAAGCCAATGTCTTTGACGCTCAATATAGAGCCGATTTGGAGGAGAAAGAGCATCCTAAATATGTTCCCAAATGTCCTGTCTGCGGTTCACCAGACTTACGCAAGATCAGTGCAACCTCAAAGGTTCTAGATGTTGCTTTTTGGGGATTTGCCGCTGGCAAGCCAAAGAAAACATATCACTGCAACAATTGTGACTATGAATTTTAATCCTCCAACAAATACAAACTCTCAAAAAAGAAAGATAATATCTAATTTGAGGAGAGAGTTATGAAAAAGATAGGATACTGTCATTGGTGTAACAAATATGCCGATTTAAATTATGGCTTTTGCCCGTTTTGCTCAAGTCAACTGATATCAATCAGTACATGGAATAAAATGACCAACAAAGAAAGAGAAGATTGGTTAAATAGAAATCCTAGACACAACCCTCCTAAAAAAATGTGGGGTGTTAATCTTGACTCCGCAGAAAAGGAAAACAAGCAAGCCCGTGCTCAACTTGAAGAGGAAGCTCGTCTCGCTCAGTACAAGCCCACTTGCCCAGTGTGTCATTGCCCTGACTTAGAGAAAATCTCCGGCTTTGACAAGACTGTGGATATAGCGGTTTGGGGCGTATGGTCGAGAAAGGCACATAAGCAGTTTAAATGCAAAGCGTGTGGATATGAGTTTTGAGGATGTGATGCACTATGTCTTTAGTGATGGCTATCGCAAACAAAGAAGGAATCGTTGTTTCAGCAGACCGCAGACTTACCGAGACTCACTTTTATAAAGATCACGAGAGTATTGTTACCCACAAGAACCATTACAGGAAACTATTTGTAACAAATCGTGGTCATGCTATTGCATCTACTGGAACAGCAATCTTTCAGGATGGCACGTCAGTAAAAGATATTATTTGCAAAGCGATTGATGTTTTTAATTCAAAGCCACTGTCTATCGACAAAGAATTTCGACACCTTAAAAGAGAACTCATAAAACATTCTGAATCAAATGATAATGTTGTACTCGTAATTGCTGGAATCGAAAACAACCAGAATGTCGTAATGGTTGAAAATATCAAGAACCCCAAATTTCGGAATAGAGTTCAAGATCAAGACGCCTTTATATCAGCAGGAAACAATAATCTCGTCTCACCAATGTACAACTCCTTCGGCATTGATCTAAACACGTACAATATAGAACGAATGGTTCAATACTTGGAATTTATCAACGAGACAACGGCCAGACTTCAGAAGTTCAGCCCAAATCATCAAACTGTGAGTGAACAGTGTGATATTCTTGTGATTCAAAAGAACTGCTTTTATTGGAAGAACGAACCTTTCGCTCTTGAAGATGATCTGTGATGTTGCAATCTGAATAATAGTATTTTACCTTTTGAGGTCTCGGATATAAAACAAGGATATCATTCATATAAGACCTCCAATGTGGCATTCTGGGGCTTTGCCTCCGGTAAAGTGAGAAAGACGTTCCACTGTAAGAATTGTGGTTACGAGTGGTGATGTATTATGAGTCTCGTGATGGCTATCGCAAACAAAGAAGGAATCGTTGTGTCTGCGGACTGGCGACTCATACGTCATAGAATAGACAATCCGTTTATCGCTATGCCGTCCGACCATAGCCAGAAAGCGTATATTACAAATACAAACCATGTCATTGCGTTCGCCGGCGATGCTAGACTTGACACAGGCGAATTTCTAAACGACGTTATCCTTCATACACTTAAAATTACGTCAGCTCAAAAGATGCCTATCCAAGAAGAGCTTGGATTCTTGCTGAATGTGCTGGTGCAGAAAACAGGGAATAGTACTATTTATTTAATCGAATGTGGCATCGAGAATGGCAAAAATGTGATACTTAGAGCAGATACAGGCCATAACAAAATTCAACCGAATACATTGGACGACATTGGTTATGCAGCTAGTGGTGAGCATAAACTTTATCAATCAAAACTCATCAAGCTTGGAGATAATATCCATACACTTAAACTACAAGAAATGGTTGAGTTCCTTCAGGGTATAAACTACGAAATAGCCGAAATTGACAGTTTAGTAAGCCCAAAATGCGATATTATTACAGTTACTTCCGAAGGCGCACAACGTTTATATACACCTGAACGCTACGGGTGGATTGTCGATCCATGAAAAAAATTCACTGACAGAAGTGAATTGGATCAGTTCTTCTTTTTGAGATTCGTAATTCCATACCTCGGCATAAGCAATCGTATCTGCGTTTAATGGAATGTTGGTTCTTGCCCATTCAGGATTAACTGTCCCAAACATAGACAAGTTCTCCTGGTAAGGTTTTCTTTTTCCACATTGATAAGAAAGCAAGTGACTCACCTCCAACAAAAGAAACACATGATTAGAAAGCCCGGCAAACAATTCAAGTGTAAAGCATGTAGGTATGAATTTTAAGCACACATAAATAAAGCCCCTGTTAGATAGACATCCATCTAGCAGGGGACTGATAAGTTATGTTTTGTTCTTATCGCAAAACATAACTTGCAATTTTCGATTCTGTATTACAGTACATGAATTCAAAGCGTTTAACGCTGGACATAGGAATACAGAGCGCAGTATCACGGTTCGGATTGCTTGCGGCAGCTGTCATACTATCGCCCATGCGGTCTTTGCCGATTGCGTGTTCAGTTAAAACGACATAATCATCATCGGCATTCTCAAGCTTACCATAAATAAAAGTTCCGTCATTCATGTGAAGCATAAGATAAGTGCCTTCTTTGAAGTCAATATGTCGGCTCCAAACATTGTCGCCTGTTTCATAGCCTAGTTTTAAACCAAACCATTCCCGCACCTTGACCGAATTCTTGGCTTTGAAAAATATTGCGGCACATAGAATGCCAACGATAACATAAACAACTACAATTGGAAATCCGACGATTACAAAATTTCCAAGTAAATAATCTATGTAATCAACACAATACTTTATTGTAAAACCAAGTGCAATACTAAGTGCTAAAAATCCTTGGTACTCAATTCTCTTCAATGAAAGCTTTGTATAGAACCAAACACATAAGGCACCTGGGACAAAGACATTGAAAAGCGTTTCAACATTATTTATTAGTTTTATTACCTCCGTCATTTGATCCTCCATTCATTCTATCTCTGTTTTTGAAATATGGACTATTCTGCGCCCGTTCAGACCCGTGACCGGAATATGTATATGTATTCTGCGGTGGCTGTTTTTTAGGCAGGACGGGATTATAGGTCGAGGTCTCGGGAATATGATTTTTCTTTTCCATGATTCAACACTCCTTTTGTAAGAGTGTATCATAGGCTGTCGTAAAAAGCAACATAAATTAAAACACCCGGCCTCCCAGTAGTAGGGAAGTCGGGCTTGTTTTATGACGATGCTTTACTTCAGCTTTTCCAGAATCTCGTCTGCGCTCACACCGCTAGACAACAACTTCTTGAGCATATCCTCAGCTTCGGCCTTCTTTGCAGCTTCCGCAACCTTTGCGTCGGCATCAGCCTTTTTCTTTTCGAGTTTCACAATCTCTTTGTTGAGTTTTTTCAACTCTGCTTCCTTTGCTTTTCTTTCAGCATTCAGTGCGGCAATATTCGAGCCGAGAGATGCGATTTCTTCAGCGATAGATTTCGTTGCGGCATTTTTCTCAGCGATCTGCGCTGCGTAATCAACACCGTCAAGAACCTTTGTTTTGTTCTTGCTTCCTTTAGGTCTAGCCATAATAAAATACCTCCGTATATTTTGGATACGCGATTGTACTTTTATTATAGCCAGAAAATCTTAGAAAAGCAACCTCTTTTTATGTATTATAAATTACATTATAGTGATATTGACAGGATATAACAGACTGGTGTATAATAGACAGGCAATCAAGGGTTCCACATCGAACTTGTCCAATCATAGATGTAAAAATAGGCGGTCACCCTCCCAGTAGCCGGAAGGCAAGAAGGAGCGTGTATTTCTTTAACTGCCTTCCGGCAATATTGTCGGAAGGAGGATGTTGCCATGAATTTTGACATTCAGACTGTCTACTATGTCGCAATGCTGTTCTTCGGTTTTGCTGGCTTTGTTAAGACTGTTCTTGAGATTTTCAAGATGCTACATCATCACAGCGAGAGCCGTGATAAGTAAAAGAGCCGCCTATGTCCAGTAGGCAGCTCTTCATTGGGATTGAAATTGTCCAGATTTTAATTCCATTTGTTTGATGCTAACCGAGGGAACCGTCTATTGGAACTCTTGGTTGCTTTTATTATACACTTTTTAGAGTACGCTGTCAACGAACAACAGTGTACTTTTTCTTTTTATTCAATTATTCAATCATTTTTCTCTTTCTTATATCGCGCCAGAGAATAGCACGTCTCCTCATTCCACCTACTTCTTTAAGTCGTCTGGTTACGTCTGAGGTGGACTTCTGAACTTTCATCCAGAACTGACTATCCTTCCAGTGGTTGCTCACTGACCCTTTTTAGTCGATGGACCTTCCACTCTCCTACATTATATAATAGGGGAGTGGATCGGCTGCTGACCGCCCATTGTAAATACTATTTAGCACTCAATTGTTACCATATTTTAACAATACGATAAAACCGAGCTTTTATCTCAGCATATAGCATCCATATCCTTGTTTCTATCTTTCGATTCCTACATTATATAAATATAACAATAGGCGATATGGCTCTTAGGGTTTCCCAGCACTCTAGGGGCTATTTTATTTTTACATGGTGCCGCATCCTATATTTTTATACGCAACAAATATAAGAGGGCATATTAACTTTACCCGCACCATTCTTGAGCTTTCCGCTCATCTGCATTACAGACAACACGCCAGAGATGGCAGCTGTCAAAGTGGGTAATGCACCTGCAAATTTTACAGCACTATCCGCACCGTCAACAAAAACTGTGGCAAGGCTTACAAAGAACTTCGGAATATCTGACTTCATCAAGTCCGTACTGAACTTCTGGAATGCAGAATCAAGCTGATTAAGCTTCGCCTGCAATGAATCCATGTACGTCTGGTTCTCATGCATTGCGCTGCCGCTAGAATTAAGCGCCTGCTTCATGGCATCTTCAGCAACGCTAAAATTATTCAACAGGGCAGATGTACTCTGACCTCCTCTCTTTCCAGAGATTAGCTCAGTAATATTTGCCTGTGTTGTGTCAGACAGATCTTTCCAAACCTCAGAAAGTTCCTTCATAATCTGATAGGTTGATTTGAAGGTATTATCATCCTTCATAATATCAACACCAGCAAGTTGCTTCAACTCAGATCGAAGTTCGGATACAGAATCTGCCATCCCATCTGTTGCGATACCGGCATTCTCCGCATCTGTTTTTGAAGCACGAAGGTACATGCTCAAAGTTTTTAGGTAAGTGCCACTCGTATCGGCGTCCTGAAGTACACCATTTACAGCAGCCGCCAAACTAAGTGTCTCCTGATATGTATTTCCGGCGGCAGACATCGCAGCGGAACTTTTCTGCATTATAATTCCAAGGTCGTTCATACTGACCGGTTCGGTATTAGCGATTTGATTCATGCAGTCCAGAAGGCGCTCTGCATCATCAGCAACCAACCCAAAACCTTGCATTGCAGAAATCAGGTAAGAGGAAGCAGTCGTTGCGTTATCGATCTGGTCTCCAACATTCGCCATAAGTGCAGACACACGAGCAAGCTCTTCAGAGTCTTTATCCGTATATCCAAGTCGTTTCCAATCAGCAGTGCTACTTACAAGATCAGAAATATTAGCACCAAGCTCACGAGCGTTTATTGCAGTTCTATCGAGATATTCATTCATCTCGTCGCCAGTCATTTTACTGACCTTTTTAAGCTCTGTTACAGCCGTGTCCAGTTCCAGAACATTATTATAAACCTCTCGCAGACCTTGTTTGACCATTGCAACGCCAGCCATAGCGATGGCGGTCTGGAAATGTTCCTTGAACAGACGAGACAGTTTTTGACCAAGAGTTTCTGTAGTTGCTCCACATCTGCTGGCCTCAACCTCAAGGTTTGATAGTCTTGCACTAAGATCAGTAACATCGCCTTCACAGCCAGCAGCAGAAGCTTTTATTCCGTTTAAACTATCAATTAACCAAGAATATTTACTTTTATTTGCAATAGAGTCTTCTAACTTCGTTGCACGTTCATAAACACTCTTAAACTTCGTCATATCAACATTGGCTTGATTTAAATCTCTAAAATCAAATCCAAGTTCTTTTAAATGTTGACTTGTAGAATCAATAGTTGTATCAAGAGTCTTGCATTTTTTATCAAAATCTTGAATTGCTTTCCCTGGCGTAGTGTTCTCAATAGAAGTAAGCTGATCTCGCAATTCTTTTAACTTTCCAGAAGTTTTTCCAGTGCCATCTTCTCCATATAAATATTTTTTGATATTGTCATTTTTATAGTTGGAGTTATTCTTGGAATAGTTTTCAAGAGACTGAATCTTTTTTTGATATTTTTCATACTCGGATTCTTGAGATGTGAGAGTCTTTTTTAAATCATCTGCAATTTCTTGATTTTGTTTTTTTAATTCTTTTGCAGCCGAATCAGCACCTTTTGCAGTATTCCTGTCAGCATTGAATTTTCCGGCTTTTTCGATATCCTCAAGCTTTAACTTCTGAGATTCCGTAATTACATCTTTTGTTTTTGTCTTGAGTTTATCCATCTCATCGTTGATTGCGCTCAATCTAATCTGTACCGCTTTCAACTCAGATGATTTGTTTCCATTAGCAATTAACGATGCTTCATCCGCTTTTAACTTTGCTTGACGATTTGCAAGGCTGAAAAGGCGAGAAATATCACTTTTTGAAGTATCTTGTGTTTTTGTAGAACCAGAATTTCCGGTATCAACCTTAACCGTCTGCTTTGCCGCAGATTGCATAGCCTTTTTAAGCTGTGCCGTTACTTTACTCTGGTCGATTTTAACATCAAGTGTGACCTTTGGAGTTTTTAATTTTCCGCTCTTGACTACCTTATCAAGTGCATCATTTATATTACGGATAGTGTCGTTTTGATTTACTCCAAAAGCAATTTTTACTGGTTTTTCTTTATAATGCTCCTTAACAGAATTAAATTGCTTATCTAATTCTGTTTTATTTGTGTCAATAACAACCTTGACCTTAATGGCTGTTACGGCAGAAGACTCTGTGCCAGTATTTTCTTTTTCATCCATACTGTTGGTCACCTCTCTTTTCCATTTTCAACAATTCCTTTCAAAATAAAAAAGAGAAGCGGCCAGCTTCTTCAAGCCAGCCTCCTCTCATTCAAATTTTATTCCAAATAAATTCTTATAAAAGATGGCTTTTACAATCCATGCAAAGCCGTCTTAACAATCATTGCCGCCTCAACTTGGACTTTTGAAATAAATGGACGAGCCGGACGTTTTGGTTTGTTTTCCTTTGGCTGTCCCATTTGATTCCATTTTGCAATATCCATCCACAAGCCATGCTCAATCCAATTGGCAAACATTGTTCCCTCTAAAGCTGCATTGTCTCCCTCTCGGAATGGTGTTTTGCACCACGATGTCTGTGGTCTTGCAATATCCTTTACTGTCATAGTTACCACGTTATTATCTGTAGTAACGCTACTTACGATATTTTTTTTGTTTTCGATTCCGTCAGACCGTCCACTCTTCGAGTGTACGTTTTCTACAATGCTCGCTTGTAGCCTCGTTTCAATTTCCGGTGCAACACCTTCAAGGATGTCTTGAACGCTGCTAACCACACCGGCCAGTAAATCATCAAAGTTTGTATACGAAGAAGCAAGACCTCCCATTCACTCCACCTCAAATCTCAAACCGATCCTTCGCAGATTGAATCTTTGTCGTATCCTTCTTGATGTAATACTTGTTGGTCACATCCGTGCCAGCATGATTAAGCAGTGAAGAGACATCCTCCAGACTCATACCAGCATTCTTCAGAAGGGTAGCCCCACTATGCCTGAAGTCATGCGGGTGCAGCGTAGGCTCATCAATCATCTCACCAATCTTCTTACACCAATCACCGGCAGTGCTTGAAGTAATCGGCATCCATGCGCCATTGATTTTCGTGCCAACAAACACATAGCCGCCATCCTCAATATCATGCTCAGTGCGGTATTCCTTCAGCTCTTTCAAAAGCTCAGAAACCTCCTTGCTGAACATCAAATCAACAATTTTACCTTCCTTTTCCAGAACGTCATGCACCATGCGGTTCTCATAATCGATAGACTTCCAGAGTGTATTTCGCACAGCGTTAACACGAGCCATCGTGGACAGCGAGAATAGGGCATACAGCCGCAACGTCATCGCATTATCCTTCATGTGAATAGTGGTCGCAGATTCAACAATGGCGTTCAGCTTCTCTCGCATCAACTTGACCTCATCAGGCGTAAGGTATGTCTGCTTCACAACAGCCACATCCTTGGTCGGTCGGTCAATGAATTCCATCGGATTCTCTTTGATAATTTTTTTCTTACGAAGATACCGATATAGCGCAGAAATTGTGCTCATGCGCCGCTTCATACGAGCAGAGTTATTTCCGTGCTTCTTACAGTAGAATAAAAATTCCTCAATATCCTCTTCCTCAAGCTCCGTCACAGGGACATTACCCTGATTGTCCAGAACATAAATCATCCACTGCTTGAAATCCGATTCATAATTGTAAACAGTAGACGGGCTGAGATCACGGATGCCCATATCAGTCTCATATCTATCCCAGTATTTCAAAGACACTGGGTTTACGTTCTTAAACTTTTCGGCATCCCATAACTTCAGCGGTTTACTTCTTGTAGCCATATTAAAATTCCCTCCAACCCACCTCTAAAAGTGTTTATTCTTTTTTATCTTTTGCCAGCACAGCAGAGATCTCCTGCTTATTATCCAGCAGGGCAGAAGTCACTTCAGAAAACTTTTCAACATCAAAGTCATTCAAATTGCCCTTCACATCATTCAAATAGTTTTCCATAAACTCAACGAAATCAGAAATGGGGTCGGGCTTCTCGATAATCTCATTGAGTTTGCCACAGAGACCCAGAACCAACCATTCCTTATGAGAACGGTCAATCTGCTCGTGGACAGCCTTCTCCAGAGAATCGTACTGATCCCAGAATGCAGAAGTGTCACAACCAGCCTTGTTAATCTTGAAGTTAAAAGACTCGTAAGCAATACGCGGCCACTCACTCTGCGGCTCACTACGATAATCATAATCCGCAAAATACTTTAGAACGGTCAGCCGAAACACCACATCAAGCAGTGCGGGCTGATAATCACCGTCAATAGTACATGCCTTAACTACTTCATCAAGAAACTCATTTCGCTCCTGAAAATTTAAAACCTTCATTTTATCTCCCTTTCGTCTGTGCTTGCTTTAATTTCTTTCGCTCTTTTCGAGCTTTTTTTAGATCGTCGTAATCGACCCAGCCTCCATCAATTTTGGAGTATGTGATCCAGCGGTAATCTACATTAGGATACTTGAACCAGAACATCTTGCGCTTCATTAGCGCAACACTATCAGCGAATCCCTTCGTATCAATCACTTGTTTGCTGCCATCTCGATATGTAATTTCATAGTCCGCCACATAATCAATCTTCCGCACCGCTACGTCCTTTCCGTCCTTATCGACCCGGCGGAACGCTTCCTGCAGAATAAAGGGGACTTGCTTACGACACTCTACAATTTCGCCGCTTGCCAGCCTTGGCAATACAATATCTCGATAAAACAACATTTCTGCTTTACTATCATAAACTACGCCGTCATATGTTCTATCTGCTGGATTCTTACTGACATTAAACTTTGTTCTGTTCTTTTTCTCCATAAAATCACCACGAAAAACGAAGGGGCGGTTATGCCCGCCCCTTACGATTTGATGTTTTCTTAACTACCGGCTTCACGGGCGTCTCATCCTTTACATCACTAGATGATTCATTTTCAGTCTTTGCAGGCTCATCCATGATCTCATGGAAAACATCACGAACAGCAGGGATAAAAGTTTCTACCTCGGCTTCCGTAACATTCTTATACTTGCGCATCAAAAGAGTAGTCAGGTCTGCCTTTGCAGTCTCTTTTGAAATAATACCCTGACGATACTGATTTACAGCAGTCCACACAAGAAAGTGCGGTTCAGTGTCGCAAATCATTCGCCAAGGATTAAGACGCGCATCCTGCTCGCAATGCGGGCAAACCGGATATTCTTTTCCGCAAGTACGGCACCAATTTAGATTTGCCATTAGGCAGCTGCGGTCTCGATGCGGAACAGACGCTTATCGTCAGAGCAGTACTCCTGAGTAGCGCTGATCTTAACAGGGTGAGTCAGCTCGTTATTCAGGGTTATATCGATAGCGTTATCCATCTTGGCGTTCGGGAAGATGATGCGCATCAGCTTCTTGTTTGCCTTGTCGCAAGGATTGTAGCAGAATGCCTCAATCACAAACTCGCCCTCGGTAGAGAACTTGTCGGCACTATCATTGATAGCAACGCCCTCTTCGCTCTCGTACTGGTACTTCACAACAAAGCGGTCGCCAGCCTTCAGGTTCGCACCAGTAGGCAGAGTAACCTCAGTGCCAGTGACAGAGAACTGAGACTCGGCAGTCTCACCCAGTTCAAAGGTCTTCAGTGCGTTGCCCTGACCATCAATCAGATCGATGTACTTAAAGGGTGCATTTGCAACAGCAGCCTTGGGGGTGTGAGTCAGGGTCAGCTTCTTGCCATCAGTAGAAGTAAGATACTCAACAGTGGTAAAGACCTGCTTTGCCTCAGAAGAAGCAACCTCCTTCTTGGAACCCATCTGCTCTGCCAGAGCACCCAGATGCATCAGAGCATTAGACCAATCAGCCTCGGCAGTCTTGCTTTTATCAAATGCCATGATGTTAACGCCCTGTGCATCCTGAGCATAAACGGTCTCGCCACCCAGAGTCAGCTTGAAATCCTTAACCTGATTCATGGTCCACAGGCGCTTGCCGTTCAGGTCATACTCGTGAATGCGATGAACGCGGTCAATAACGACCTCATTGAAATTAAAATCGCTCATAATATTCTTCCTTTCAATTTATTTGGATAAAATAAAAGAGCAAGGCTAATCAGTCAACCTTGCTCGTCCAATCCAGTTGTGCTTTTGGGATTTTCCCAAGTTCCACGGTGCCAGCATAAACGCCATGCATCGTATTGTCATAACTTTTTATTTGCTGAATCTTTCTTACATGATTCATAAATACACTCATAGGGTAGTCCATAGCCTTGAAGTAATCTGCTTTAAAGCCAGATGAACACGCCATCGAGAGAACAAGCTCTGCAAGGTGTGGTTCATAATGCTTTGTTTTCTGATACTCCATGTTATCTCGGGCTTCCTCTATCATTGCAATTCTTGTGGGTTCGTCGGCTGCAAATTCAGAATGCTTTTCAATTCCATTTGCGGCGCATAGGTACTGAGAAATTGTTTCATACACTACATGGTCGATACGGGTGTCCGTAAACCTGTTGTGTAATACAATCTCACCACTTATGTTATCTTTTGCCATCATAAATCCAGAAGTATCCATATCGCCAAGCAAAATAGACATATCCTGATTTTTATTGCCTATAAAAAGTTGCCGGAACATTTCAAAGTCCGAAACCTTCTGCCAATCAACCCCAACAGAGTCAAGTTGTGCTTTGTAGTCGCTTGATGTAGAACAGAATAAGTAAACCAACTGAAAATACTTTTGCTCGCCATAATCGATAATGTCACCGACAGACGGCATATGAATCGTAATTTTGTCGTTGATTTTAAAATCTCTTCCACGCATCAAACTCGGCTCGTATATCTCTCGAAGTTCCATCAGCCACACCCCACAAGGTCATCCAGATCCTGCGTCTTGAACGTCATAATTCGCACACGATGGTGCAAATCCATATTGTCCTCGATATTAGATGTGATTTTAAGCTGCTTGATTCCAAAAATCGTACTGCCGTGTAACTCTTTCTCCACAAGACCACTCAGATAGTCAACTCGTGTTGCTCCACCATGACCTTTCATCTTCATCAACGCTTGGTTCACGATAACCCACACAGTAAGCGTGAAGTTCTCATACCAATCGTTGACGTTGCTTCGGTCAGTCATATTTACCTTAAAACAAATATAGCTGTGTGCTGCCTCAATCGTGTCGGGAATATGGAAGTATGGGAAGATGTATGTATAAATCGCCTCGTCAGGCTCTTCAATATCATCATTACCCATCGCTTCAACAAGCCCATCCGTATTGACTAACTTTAAAGCTAACTTGTTTTTATAGTCCGTAATCAATTCACTTGTTGTCACAGCAAGCTCACCACCTTACATTCAATGGATGTGTTTGCCGTACCATCCGCATTTGTCAGAGAAATTCTAACAGTTACGCCGTCCATGATGCTATTATTCAAAATACGAATTTTAAAAACACCATCCGTAGCAACCTGTGTTTCAACAAAACTCTTAAACTCATCAAGGCAAATAAAGCTCCACTTTGCAACTTCCGCAACTTCTTCGCCCGTAATGCTTGTGAATACCGGAATGAATTTCTTCCAAGAACCGCCAACACGAACCTCCGGCTTGCCTGCGTACTTAATAGTAGCGGCAACCTGAGAATCCGCATCTGGCTCATTACTCTTGTTTGGCTCAAAGTAGTCGCAAATCATCTTCTCGGCATTGTCCGTCTTGCTGTTGTACTGATCTTGCCGAATATTCAGCACAAGGAATCCCTGTGTCTTACCGTGCAGTTCATAGCGCTCTGTGCTCTGGTCAACAGAAGTCGTAACATACGTTTTCGGTTCTCCATTGATAATTTCCAGCATAAAGCGCTTATCAAGGTCAATCAGTGCAGTCTCATCATCGAAAGGCATCTGCACCTTATATTCACGCTGGCTCAATGAAGTCATAACAAGTTCCTTATTATTTGCATAATAAGGCTTGCTCAACGTTGCCCAACGAGAGACTATCTCACCAGTAATCGGGTTTTGCCATTGAATCTGACGGTTACACAGCTCCATTTTTCCACGAAGAAAAATCTCATCGTTCGGTTCAATCTCGGTCACTAGCCATTTACAGTTGTAGCAATCAACAATATCACCAAGATTCAAAGAATCACCGGGGTAAGCCCAAATCTTCTTCTCCTTGGCTACGCTGTTACTACGGCTAACAACCAGCTTCTGAGGCAAACCATTCACCAGAGTATTATCCTCATAGTCAACACTATCCTTGAAGTGTGCAGCGAAGTCACGTTTCGCAAAAGCAATTTTGACATCCTTTTTATTAGACATCTTTGCGGCACCACCAACAGCTCGTGCTCTCGTATAAAAGTCCATCGGTACACCTCCTTACTCAGAGTAGGAAGCGTATGTATCATAATCGATGGTCTTACGCTTACGGGTCGAGCGGTCTTTTGCCATATAATTGTCCAATATCGTCATATTCTCCTCATGGACGTCTTTCACAAGAGCACGAATACTCGCACGCTCATTAGCAGGGGAGAATACCTGTAAACTTGTAGGAAGGTCTTGTGCACTAAATGCCTTCAGCTTTCCAAACTCTCGTTTGAAATGCTGCTCTAACATCAAATGTGCAAGCATATCAATTTCGTCATATGTAAGGTCTGAGTTGAATTCCTCTAGCTCAGAATCGTAATCATCAAAGCTAAAATTCTCTTCAGGCTCAATATTTCTGGAAACAACAGAAAGTGACTCCATCAAATAACTCTTCGCACGGTCATGTACAAGATCTCTTACCTCGTTCTCGTTTAGGTCAAAATACTGAAAGAAATTACTATCAGTCTCAACTAACTCGTAGAACTTGTCGTATACCTGTGAAAATGCGGTCACATTATCCCTCCAATCTTACTCGGCGGGAACGACCTCCGCCTTTTCTCCATCAGCCTTCTTGCGGCTACGCTTAGTAGTCTTCTCAACAGGAGTGTCCTGTGCCACAGGCTGTGCACCAGCCATCATAGCCTGCATCTGTGCCAGTGCTGCCTGCATCTGCTTCTGCATTTCAGCAAGCTGGTTCTTTGCGGCCTCAAGCTCCACCTGAACATCAGCAGGGGCAGACTTGGCTGCAGGCACAACAGACAGCTCACTGTTACGCTTGCCAGCACGAAGCTCCTTGTAACGCTCGTCAATCAGGCGCTTGACCTTAGTGGATAGGTCTTCACCGGCATTCGTCATGCGATAAAAACGACCACGAATACGCTCAAACTGAGCACCATCCTTAATATCAATCATTCGCTGAAGATTCTCGACAGTAGGATTCAGAATTGCGTCATCAATATCCTCGATAAACAGGACGTTATCGCCCTTAATGCCAAGCGCATCAAACAACTCACTCTGCTCTTCGGGACGGAATCGCAGAACACCGTTCTTAAAAGCGTTGCAAACGCTATTCATATACTGAATCTCCTCCGGCGGAATCGGAATCACACAAGGCTCTTCCACGCTACCGGGATCGAAGGTATAACCCTTACCGTTCAGTGACGAAATGGTAACCACGTTATCATCGCAGTTCAGAACGTCAATAAACTTCTTTTCCATCACGGAACTCATAATTTGTCTCCTTTTCTATAAAAGCGGAGACTTTGCGGTCTCCGCCCAGATTTGTCTTTGGTAAAAAATTACTGCAGAACAATCTTAGCAACACGCTCGATATGATCAATGCTGTAGCCGAAGGTGAAGTCCTTGACCATCAGATGAATCTTCTCGTTATTGTTGTCGTGATCCTCGTAAGTATGAGTCTCACCCTTCATGTCAAGGCGACCGATCTTGCCCGCGATACCATAGATCCGCTTATCCGGGATCAGCAGGGAACCATCACCCAGCTTCTTGGCAGAGCTAATACCAGTAATAGCAACACCATCGTAAGTCTTAACCAGACCATAACGGTTAAACTCGTCCTTAGCTGCGTCAGACAGATACTCAGCGTAGCCGGTCATACGACGCATCTTGGCACAGTACTTCATCAGGCTGACAGTGAAGGGATTACCACCATCGGCGTACTCATTCAGATACAGAGCCAGAGCGTCCATGTCCTGCATAGTGGGCTCCTTACCCTGTGCATCGATCTTCTGCTCGCCACCAGTGATAGCGTCATCAACCATGCTAAAGATGTCATAGAACATCTGGTTCTTCAGAGCCTCAGTCATAAAGGTGGTCAGAGTTGCCACACTCTTCCAAGCATTACGTCTTACTTCCACAAAGCTAAGATCAGCCTCGATCTGCTTATTACGCCAGACGGGCTTAATGGTCTCGTAGTGCAGGTAAGACTTCGGCACGTTGCCGCCCTTGGCTGCATCATAAGCCTTCAGGGTGTTCTTAACAGTACGACCTGCCTCGTAATCATCAAACTCACCAACATTACCACGCTCAAACATGGAGTCCAGCAGCTCATCAGGTGCACCATACAGCTCATCAGTCACGGTGCGGTTAACAAACTGAGCAATCTCCTTGTTGGGGTCGCCCTTATCAATCAGCTCCTCAACATGAGCGCCAACAACCTCAGCAATTTCCTTATCCTCGGCATCCATAGCGCGATTGTACTGAGTCTTCTCAGCAACTTCATAAACACGACCAGGCTGCTTCATCAGCTCGGCCACTTCAATATTCAGTGCCATAATTCATTTCCTTTCTCTTCGCGTAAAATAAAAGAGCTACCGTCAAAAGACGATAGCCTTAGATTTCACGTATCATATTCAAGATTTTCCTCTCAATCAAGCAACAGTCTTTGCCTCGGGCAGTACACTAATCATAATCAGCTTGTGGCCGTTATCATCCATCACACCAGCAAACTCAAAACGAGAAGTGTCAGTGGTAGCGACCTGCCACTTACCGTCGGTATTAACCTCCAGCAGCTTGCCGATATTAGTATCCTGTGCATCAGCAGTCTTGTACTGGTCAGTGCCATACAGTTCGCCAGCATACAGAGGAACGCGCTTCACCAGCACACCTGCCTCAATCTTGGTAACCATCTCATCATAGTCATCAAAATTAGTCTGGCTTGCATAGATGCCCTCTGGAATAAACTCATGGGCAACCATCTCGATGCCCTCAGCGGTAGCTGCATCAGGGAACTTAACCTGACCAGCCTTGTGGTCAACCTGAACACCCATACCGGTGACCATAGCGACCTTTGCGGCATAGTTAGCGGGAATATTCTTCGCGCCGTTTACCATCAGTTCACGAATCATAATATTTTTCCTTTCTCTCAAATGTTATTACTTACCCAAATATTCCCGCCATGCGTCACGCTTGTTAGCGTTAGTGGTGTTATACTTGGTTTCATTCAAATTCAGCTTGATACTCTCAGGCTTATGTACCTCAGAAGTCTCAATATTCTTTTCAGCAGGCTTTGCATTCTTAGCGGCTTCAACACAGCGAGAAGCAATCACACCATTGATGCCAGCCTCATCCAGATTCTCAATCATACTTGCAAACTCGCCCTCACCGGTCAGTTCAGCCTCAGTAATCATCTTGCTGGAAATAGCATACTGGCGCAGATTTTCCTTTTTCTGTGCAAGCTCGGCCTCCGCCTTTTCTGCAGCTGCCTTCTCCGCCTGTTCCTTGTACGGAGTCAGCTCCGCAATCTCATCCTTAGCAGACTGCAACTCTGTATTCAGGCTTGCGACAGTCTTGTTCAGCTCATCAATCTTGGTGTTGACCTGAGAAACAGAAACAGTCAGAGTAATATTCTGCGGCTCACCCAGAGAAACTTCATCACCCTCAACAGTATAAGGGAACATAATGTAATCCAGCTCGTTCATGTAGCCCCACTTCTTGCACCAGATAGTGTGATCTTCAGGGAACATATCGGTCATGTAGTAATCAGAGCTAATCTTTGACACTGCATCTTCAAGCTTCATATACAGGTCACGACCGGTCAAACTGGAAGTCTCAGTGGTAGACTCCGGCTCTGGCTCACCAGCAGGCTCGGTGCTGGTTTCAGGCTCTGCCGGAGTGGTGGGCTCTGTGGTAGACTCAGTAGCGGTCTGCTCTGCCTGCTCAGTCTCGGTTGGATTCTCAACCTGTGCGGTCTGAGTCTCCTTGTCCTTATTCAGTTTCAAATTTTTTGCCTCCTTTTCATTAGATTCTATATTTGAAATCTCTTTTGTGTCCTCAATGTAGGCATTTGCCAGCTCAAGACCAAAATCGGTTTCAGCGACTTCAAGCAGTTTAGAACACTTATATGCCGGTTCAACATTTGCACCAAGCAGACAATGTGCAGTAAACACGCCATCGTCAATAATTTTTGCCATGCGGCCACCCACGATTCCCTTATGAGCTTTCAGCACATCGATTTCCCAACTTGTATTCAATGTGCCACTCTCAATACGGCGCAAAATCGTCGCACAAGCTTTTGGATATCGCTTCCAGATTTTACAAGATGCAACAATGAAGTCGGTATCGTCAATTTTCTCGATACCGACCGATTGAAAGCTACCGAACGCATCAGTGTCAAATTCGGCAGTCTTGTATTCATTGCCATCATAGTCTTTTCTGGTGACGACTTTCATATTGTGACCTGAGAAATCAAGTTCACCCTTTGGAGCTACGACCAGCTTGCCTACAAGCGGGTTGCCAACCAATGTGCTCATCCAACTTTCAATGGTTTCACGGTTTAAAGCAACCTGATTCCCATTCACTGAGAAGTCACAGATGACAAACTTGGCAAGATAATGGTCTGGATGCTCCGTAATCTCAGAGCAACAGATGTTTCTACTATAGAAATATTCCTTACTCATTGTTCATCACCTCACTTACTATCTTCATTTCTTTGCTGGTCATAAATCTGCTTTTCAGTTTCCTCACCCTTTGGACGACCCGTTTTTTTATCGCTGTCGCCGCCACCACTGGAGTTACCTGTTGATGTATAAGAGGTCTGTCGAGCCACAAACACATCATCATAACCTTCCTCGGTTTCAGCCTGACGTTTACGGAGTTCGTCTTCAGCATGAAGTCCCATATACTCGTAAGCAGTCTTGTAAGAACAATTCAAAGTGGTAAACAGGAACTGAGCAATCGCCTTCTTCATCTCCATACCCATCATTTCAGTAGTAGAGACTTTCACATCAGGGCAGTACATTGGGTCTACACCTGCATCTTCAAGGCGAATGCGATACCATCGCTTTAATACATCCTCAATCTGTTCCGCAATCTTACCGATATTTTTCATCAGCTGGTCAAGAGACACTTTTGCAGTCGAAACAGTCTGCTGACCATCCGTGTTTAAGAAACTGATACCCAAAGCTGCCATTTCTCGGTTTCGATACTGTTTGACAGTCTCGATATTCGTCATCTCAACTTTCGGCTCAACATATTTAATATCCTTAACATAGGGAGCGGTCGTCACAAGCACGGTATTTTGCTTCCATGCGCGCAGCAGGTTATCATGTGCCGTCACTTGTTCAGAGAAGCCCTTTTTATCGTTGTTTGGGCCCATCAATGCGGGGTCAAGCTGTTGCCAGATGATTTTCTTTGCCTTTGCCTTAGCATTTACACGGTCTGAAGTATCAAAAGTCTCAAGCATCAATGCCGGACGTAAGGCGCGGAACAGGGGAGAGACACCATATTTCTGCCCCATGTTGCCAATACGAATCACACCACAATGGTCAACATCCAATTTTGCATATGTATCACTATTCTTAAACGCCTGATACACCTCATCTGGATAGTTGTTTTGAATCTCAGTCTCCTGATTTTCAAAGAACAGTGCCTTATTCTTCTTATCCTTCAGCATAGATTTGCTCAAAGCAGATTTCAGCTTAGACATGTTGATAAGCACAACAGGCTGTCCATTTGATAGGTAATCACTTATCTCAGCAATACCAAGAGGGTAGTAGTCTACAATGTAGTTCTCATCCTTCTGACGCAGATATGTAATATAAGTGCCCTCTGCGTAAGTCATCGGAATGGCAGCACGCAACAGACTTCGCACATTGATTTGTGTGTTGAAATCATCAATCACTTCACGGGCGTAGTTTACCTGTTTTGTTTTATTACGCTGTTCAGGGAACTGCGCGAAACTGCATTTGAATTCCGTATTAACATTCGCCTCAATCGCATCATAAGTAATACCAATCAGGTCATCCTTGTTAATGTAGTTACGGATAATTCCATTGACAGTCTGCACATTCGTCAGACTTGACTGTAACCCTCGTGCGAGTTCATCAATTCGGTCAACCGTCAGTGTCTCAGAGGAGGCTGAAATTTTCAGGTATGTGCTATACTGCTTATTTTCTGGATCATATGACGCAACTGCATTTCGAATGACGTTGTTCATCCTCTCTTCTGAAAGTTCATTCAAAGAGGTTATAACAACAGTACCATCATCTGTCTGTGAAGCAGTCACGACATCAAAATCTTCCTTTTTCTTTCTTGCCACATTTTCACCTCCTCTGCTTAGAAGTCAATATTAGAAATACAAATTGGCGGTGCAGTCATTACCTCCACCGCAGACTGGCGCACTTTATCCTTACGACGTAATTCATATAGACGATGAGCAAGCAAGATCGCAACATAGAACCTATCATCGTGGATTTTGTTGGCAACATCGGGCGCTAAAGCATACGTTACAGTCGTGTTTTCAGAGTTTGTCGTTTTCTGAATACTTGTAATCTCGTTCTTCATCAAGTCGATGTTAACCCACGCAGTCTGTTCTTCTAAAGTGAGTTCATGCGTCTTCAAAATTTCTTGACCAGTTGATTTATCCACGCCGTCTACTACCTGAACGTAATCTCCGCCGTTATATTCAAGAGGGAAGTGAATGACACCAAGATTCATCAACTCAATAAATTCCTCAACCATGGCAGTACGGAATTTACGTGGACTAATTAGACGTAGCTTGTCAACAGCATCTGGGTAACGGGCATCATATCCTTCATATAATTCATGATTTGCGTCGATAAAACCACGATGTTCTGCGCCTGTTTTATCAGTCCAATTATTAAGCAAACCGTCCGCATATGTGGAGGTGCCACCGCCGCCAGCACCTTGGTCAATCATCAATCTATCAATATACTCGTAATCAGGATTTTGACCATTGTAATGTAGAATCAACTCATGTAACTGCTCAAGCTGACGATTAGAATCGAGCTTGAATTTTTTCTCATTCGCAATATCAACCATGTTCACGCAGTTGATAATATCTCCACACATGCCGTTTTCTGGATCGTTATAAATACGCATAGCACCAACAATAGAATTATCCATTGTGCGGGCAGGATCAAACGCAAGAATATACTGGTAGTTCTTATCCCAATAAAGCTGTGGTATATACTTCCGCTCATTGCGACGAACTGTACCCCATTTGATAATCTGGTTTACGCCACCATCACGGCTTGGGCGATTATAATATTCACGCAACGCCTTCATTTTATTTGACTTTAGAGCTGCTTCAACTTTATCTCTCGTCAGCAGAGCCTTGTACGGTTTACCATTCATATAGACCTGAATTGCAACATCGCAAATCATGTCGCAAACAAAATAATCACGGTCACCGGCGATCATACGTTTTGCAAAATTCTTGTAATAACGATAGAATAGTTTGTTCATCGTATCCTGACTCGAAGCATACACAAGCTGAGTAGGAACCTTGCGAGGCTGAGTTTCAGGATTATAAGAATCATCCGTATCAGTCACGAAGTCAGTATTCTGAGTGGCAAAAGCTTCACAGACAACAATCAGTTCGTCAGAGCAAAACGCAGCCTCATCAAAAAACACAAGAGTTGCACGACGAGATCGGTTGGAATCCGGGTTGGAGTTTAGCGTGTTAATGGAGCTACCGTTGTAAAACTCAACAACATACCCGGCGGGATTATGACTAAAGCCACTCTTATTGGTTGCAGACTTTTTCGTTTCTTTCTCTGCAATATCTTGCAGACTACGGATAGACGCAGCTGTTTTACCAACACGAGTGACAATTTCTTCGATTTTATTAAAAGTCTCCTTACTCTGATCACCAACGCTACTTACAATATAAATAGCTTGGTTTTCATACAACATAGCCTTCAGTAGAATAAAAACAGAACCTACAAAAGACTTGCCAAAATTTCGACTACACGCCCAAAGAACATGACTTGCATTCCAGCTCTGTTCCAGCATATATGCCTGAGCGTCAAATAGTTGAATGCCCAATAAATCTCTGGCCGCAATAACAGGATTGCGCCGATAGAATGCAATCGTTGCCGCATCACACTCATAAATCTTACGTTTTACGGCTGTAATAATAGGCGTTCTTTGTTTCATTCTCATACGGCATCACCATCCGTATCTTTTACGCTTGCGTCAATACCGGCATCTTCCAACAGCTCCTTGAGCCGCTGATTCTCGATAAGAGACAGCCTGTATTTTTCCTTAGCGTCATCACTTTCTTTCTGGAACTTATCAATCAATTCTCTTTGTGTATCGAAAATTTCCTGCTGGTCATTCTCGTCAAAGAAAGCGTTTTCCTTAATGGCCTTAAAACTCATATCTGCCGCCCATTGAGTTCCCGGAGACCGTAACTGGTCGTAGAAGTTTGCTTCTGCACCAGCAATATCCTTTTCACGCATATCCTTCATCAAGAATGTAAGCGTATTACGTCCAGCATCCTTGTTGGAACGGTTCTTGACAGAAATCTCATTTTCCTTAGCAATCTTATCGTTATTAGAAACCAACTTGACCTTGATATCGTTCAGACTCTTAATAGCTTCCGCTGAGTTCATCGGATTCAACCGAGCAATCTGCAAGTCAATTTGTCGAATCTGGTTGTTATTGTTCACGACCTGAACAATCTGTGATAGTTTGAATGGATCGTCTTCAATACCATCTTCAAAATACTTGATGAGTTCACTAAACAAATATCGGCGATCACTTTCGTTATAACCTTCGAATGGGTCATATCCAATAACAGAAATACAATCATCCTTTGCTTGAATTTCAGGTTTAGACCACTTCTGTTCTTTCTCATCACGGACATCGATTTCAGTTTTGTTCAGTTCACCATTGACGAGGGTATTTGAAAAAGTTTGGAACTGGTAGTTACGAGCGTTACCGATTATTCGTAATAGAAGCCCCATCTTGAACGATCCGTTGTTCTGACTGATTGAATCAAAAAGAGAATTATAGAATGGAATATCAAGAATATGGCACATCAACATACACGCAGTACGGTCATTTCCGTACTTTCTTGAATACTCATCAAACATTTCATTCACACAGTCTTTACAAAGCGGAGCATAGCAATCATTTGCCTTCTAAAGCGGGCTGTAAGTGATTTTATAGAAATGATTTACTGCTACGTCATATTCCTTACCACATCGAAGGCATTTGAATGTCTTCTTGTTCTCGGTTCCCTCTAAGATTACAGAAGGGTCAACCACTTTCTTTTTTCTAGGCAAACAAACACCTCCTTCTAATAGGGCGCATCGAGAACATACCTCGATATTCGTTTCACCATTACTAACTACCGTTTCGGTAGGAAATATCAAAATAAAAGCCGTAGAACGTGCGCACATTCTACGGCAAACAAAAGATCCACCCTCATGAGCACCAATAATCTGGGAGGCTGGGTGGATTTCATTCTATAAAAGACCTATCATGATACGCATCGTTGAGAGGCTTGATAGGTTCTGTTCAAAATTCGGCCTCAGCATTTTGACACCGTATTGAGCCGAGGTCTTTATCATATATTTGAGCTTGCGCCCTGCCTACGAATAGGCCAAGTTTCAAAATATGCCTGCCGCCAGAGGGAGTTTAACTAACGGCAGGCTTGCAAAAGGGGAGATGCTGGGTACAGAGGGTGGATTCGAACCACCGACCTTCTGGGTATGAACCAGACGAGCTACCTGACTGCTCCACTCTGCGTTATATAATGCCTAAGTGTCATCTATTTCTTAATCGTATGCGCATTACAGGTTAATCATAGACTGACTTCGGACTTGCCTCCAACCGCGAAGTGGAAACCATTTTTGGCACGCCCAGCTGCTTTCGAGACAGCACATACAGGTTTTAGAGACCTGACTTCTACCTTTGAATTATAGGCGCACAATTGGTGTATTCGGCGAGATTTAAACTCTGCGATACCTCGATTAAATCGAGTGCCTTACCAGCTTGGCTACAAATACACAATAAATCCTACCTTTTAGCCGGTGGTAGGTGACCGGTATAATATAGGTCCTCCTGAAGAAGGACTGGCGCGGTCTCAGAGATTCGAACTCTGGCATCGGGGTTACCGACCTAACGGTTTTCAGGACCGTTCTCTTCAACCACTTGAGTAAGACCGCACAATAACCCTACTTTCCTGCACAGCTACCTTTATATAAAAGGTGTAGGGAATAGCCGTACAATCTTTGGTGAGCCAGGTTGGAGTCGAACCAACGATGTTTCTGATGTCACGGAGTTACAGTCCGCTATCTTCGCCACTGGATATACTGACCCATAATAAAACAAGCATCCATCAATCCATCCGAGCTAGTTGAATTGTTCTCGTGTTGATAAAACGCTTGTTTTAAACTTTAATGGTCCGCACTTACGGTGGCGGAACACCAATGCCAGAGGTCGGGTACGATCCGACAGTCTGCTGATTACAGGTCAGCTGCATTATCCATTTATGCTACCCTGGCAAATAACCCGTAGACACTAGCCTACGGGCATAGAAAAGGAGACAACAAATGATGTCCCAAAGCAGACCTTGCGGTCGTACTTCTTTTTTAATTACCCACTTATTGGTAGGGTGTCACCGCTTTTAATTCAAACGCACAATATGCGTTTTACTCTCAATCAACTTTCCATCCTTGTCCTGATAAACAATAATAAAACCCTCTCGCTGGGAAGTAGTTAACTTGCCTTCGGCATACTGCATTTTAGAAGACTCACAGCAACAACCCTGCTCGTAAACGACAGCGCCATCACCAATATCATAATGACCGCACTTGTGAGTATGAGCGAGAACCACTGCATTGACATCCTTAAATCCGTTATCACGGAAGTATCTGAATGCCTTCTCAGCAGTCTTCAGTAACCCAGATGAATAAGTCAGCGGATGCACAAAGACGGTATCACCAATCTGACTGAAATAAGTATCGTTGTAAACAATCTCGATACCAGTGCCATTGAACACCTCAATCAAAGGGTCATAATGGACCTTTGTATGAAGTTCCTTGTTATAATGGTTGAAACCATCAACAAAAACAAGCTCCAAAGATGTCTTCGGCATCAGTTCAAGTAGGTCGGTGTCCAGATTCTTAGCAAGGTAATTCTGAAAACGTAAGTCATGATTGCCATAATTGATAACAACCTTCTTGGGCTGAAGCATTTCAATCAAGTCAATCATATACTGACGAGCAATCAGGATTTCCTCCATTGGACTTTTACGATATACTTTTAGGAAGCGAGAAATGGAGCTGCAGTCTACAAGATCCCCGTTTACCTGAAGGATATCAATCTTACCAGCGCACTCACTAAAAGTGTCAATGGGCTTCTGGAATGGAATATGTAGGTCGGAAATAGACAGAATGCAGGTTCCCACATCTCTATTAGATAAGGACTCCTGATACTGCATACCCGCACGGAATGCCTTAAAACGCTTGCGATATGCGCACTCGCCAAAATTCTTGCCCAACTCATCATTGAGCACCTTGGACGCGCCATCCCAAGTCAACTCTCTAGCCAGAACAGCATTCCCGATTCTTACAAAGAAGTCATCGCTCGTTTCTTCTGGCCGTTTATTATAGCAACCCATTGGCATCAAGCCGGGTCGCCCAGCAGCTCATCAGAAGTGGAAATATTGATAGTGACACCCTCAATACCATCCCACTTTGCCAGAGCTTCCTTCAGATTGAAGACATTCTCACCGTCCTTGGTAATCTCGGTGATAGTGCCCTCAGCAGTATCAATAATAGCGTTCTTAAAAACAACACTCTTCTTAGCAACCATAATTTTATTCTCCCTTATATTTTAATTTTAGAATTCAAGCATGTCAGCCCAAGTGCTAATCCATCCACGGTGATTGATCTTCAATTCGCAAACAGCAGCACGCTCCTTATCACGGAAGTGCTCAAGATAAATTTTAAATCCTGAGTTCTGCGGATTTTTATATAGGTCACACTGCCCAGTATGACCCAAACATACGACCTTGCAACTATCGTGGCACCGTGTAAGAATTTTCTTTAGGTCCTCCCGATATACATTTTGACACTCATCAACTAAAATTACTTTATTTTTAAAATTGATGCCGCGCATATATGTATGAGTAGTCGCCTGAATATAGGCACCATACTTTTCACTCTCTGGATCATCTTCGCTTTTGACAACTCTTGATGGGTTGATACCAAGCGTCTCAAGTGCCTCAAAGAGCGGTTCCATGTATGGAGCACTCTTTTGCTCTTGAGTACCGGGTAAATAACCCTGTTTCTCTTCCTGAGTGGGGGATGCAATATAAACGATTCCATTGTATCGTTCATACTGGACAAGCAGATTTGCAACACCTACAGCGATAGTAGTTTTACCAGTTCCGCTTACAGAGTTTGTAAAGACAATATCAACGTCTGGACTCCACAGCATGTCCCTATAGTATTTTTGTTCATCATCAAGCGTCATACCATAAAAACTAGAATACTCATCCAGACTCTGCGGAATATCCTTCTTCTTACGCATTTCAGTCTTATCAGAAGCCATTTACAACTCTCCCTTAATTGAATTCATCAATATCGTCAGCAATCTTATCGACAATACCGTACTTGACCTGCTCATCAGCATCCAGATACCAATCCTTTGCCTGATTCTTGGTCATGGTCTTCTTATCAATGCTCGTATGAACCATGATATACTCACGCATCTTTCGAACCTGCTTTTCATAATTTGCCATGGCCTCTTTCGACTGTTCAAAAGTACCAGAAGCACCGCCAGAGCCACTGTGAATCAGAGCCATAGCATGAGGCAGGGTAAAGCGCTTCTGACCAGACAGAAGCATCACAAGAGCTGCGCTCATGGAAATACCAACATTGATAGTCCACACAGGGGTCTTGCTCAGTGCAACAACATCAATGAAACTAAACATAGCGTCCAGCTCACCACCATAGCTGTAAATAAACAGCTTAATGGGCTTGCGCTGCTCAACAGGGGTATTCTTATCGATACGATTGTATTGCAGAATCTTACGCTCAATTTCAATCAGGGACTGGTCAATCTCAAAGTCAATAAAGAAGATGCGATCCTTCTCGTCAACATAGAAGTTCATCATCTCAGGAGAGGGGAGACCGCCACCATTCATCAGGTTAGTGATCTCTTCTGGCAGTTGAATTTCAAAGTCCAATAGTCTATACCTCGTTCTTTCAAAGATTAGTAACGTGCGTTACGCTGCATCTGCTTCAGCATCTCGACAGCGGCAATATTAAAAGGAAGCAACTCAAGATATCGAACAGACTCTTCCAGATACCGCTTGTGACGGGTCTTTGCAATGCAAGCATGAGGGAAGACCTTTCGTACAGCCTTCGCTTCGGACTTAGTGATTTCAATCATTAGGTAAAACACCCTTTCAAAATAAAATAGGTAGGGAAGAGAGAATGCGTCCACGCTCTCTTTCCTACCACAACTATTCCGTAATGATTTTCTATGTAAACGCCAATTTATAACGCATCTACGTTAAAATATTGCGATTTTACGCCGTGCATAAATCAAACATTTTTCTATTTTGTGCGGTTTTTTCAATATTGATGCTTTTTGCGCATTTACGACAATATTTTTGTCTTCTGCCAGTTCGTACAACTTTCTTCCCGCAACATTCGCACTTAATATACGGCTTGCCACAATACTGGTTCCACTCAAGGCCAATATTCTCGAAATCGTCCACAAAAAGTTCCTGCGGATAGTCTTCCTCGGCAATCAAAACATGAATGTTCAGATTGTCGATTTTCTTCAAACTTGCAAAACCAACGTAGCCAAGATTATGCAGCTCGCAAATCATCTCGTTCTGTTTCTTGACATTCGCAGAGACGTTTGCCATTCTAAAGATATCTCGTGTATCTTCCGTCACCCAATAGCTGTTTTTTTCATTTATAGCCACATGATATTTTGCAAGACACAATAGTGTCAACATCAAACGTTGCATTGGCTTTCCATCAAGAGCCTGGATCTTTTCGATTTCAGCCTTTGTAATGATGACACCATCAAGTTCAACAAGCTGCTTTCCTTTAGACGAGGCAATAGCTTGCTGAATCAAATCCTCGTCAAGAACCCTGTTATATCCATCCATATGAGAGAGGAGAAAGTCATCCAGCTTCTCTTTGACCTGTTCTTTCTGGTATCCTTTAGAAAAATACAGTTTCGCAATATAATGTAAAGCGTGCCCGGCGGTTCTCCACGTCACATCTTCTCTTAGTAAATCTTCTGCATATTCACGCTCATTCAGCACTACTACCATCGACATCCTCCTTTTCGCTCTCACTCATATTAACAATCACATCCTTATAATGCTCTCCGCAATATTCAATGTCGCCGTCATCCTGCTTTACAAGAGTATGTACCTTGTTTTCGTTCTTTTCCAGAAGTCTCTTGATAATCACATCAGGGAAGAGAGCCCATACAATAGATACACTAGACGAATTCTTCTTGCACATATCAAAAAGAATGTCACAAAGCACGTTATCGTCAGAGCACTTCTCGTGCAGGTGTCTGAGCATACTCTCGTTATACATTGCCAGTTTCTCAGTGCGATCTGCGCCGGTCTCCTTGTTTTTCATAGCAGAGTTATCGATAACAGAATTGCCACTGGCGTATTTCAAGTAATCTTTGAAGACTGGGCGAATGCCGTAATACTGAGAATTCTTATAGGCTTCGCCAGACTTCAGCAAGTCATAATCAAAAGCACGATGAATTTTAAGCTCGGCCATGTGTTTCTCCATCTCGTCCTCAATAATCCAGCAAAGACGATTCATCGTGCATGAGTTCACGCCGACAGGCATCCGGTAGAGATAATACTGAATAACCACCTCATCATACTCATCCTTGACTTCCTTCTGCATGATTTCATCCAAGCCAGCGTAACCCTCCCATTCGATACGCTTACGTGCTGCGGCTACATACTTCTTGTAATCTCGCATCTGAGCGGGGTAAATGTAGCTCATGAAGTACGGCTTGCGGTGAGCACAAATACGCGCCCATAATTTCTTGTCCTCGATTGTGTCCGGGTTGTCATCGTCTTTAATAGTACAAGCTTTCAAATCATACCAATACCGTGGCATTGGCTTACATTTAACCCCTTTCACAGCGTCCAAAACATTCTGCTGATATAGCTGACCACACATGATACGATAATCCAATTCTTCGTATTCTCGGCTTCCAGACTCAAACTGGCTTTGAACATCACCCATTGAGGTAATGTGGTTTGTTGTCGAGCCAACGTCATTGCCAAATCCAGCAGCATTCGATTCTGCTAAATCATCCTCAGTAGGAATCTTCTTTTCTCCCTTTTTCTGAACACACAAAAGAGTTGGCGTTTTTCTTTTATTCCTAACAAGCACATCATTATCTGTGCTAAAAATAAGATCGCCATCAAAATCTGCGCCATTCAAAGCAGCACAAGTGTTGTCCCACGCACTTAGAATTGTGACTGTCTTCATATAGCGATACCAGTTTTTACAATCATCATTAGAATTCAAATCCCGAAGAACAATATTGTTATGACAGGACATAGGAGCTCTAAAGCAAGCCACTCGCTTAACATCCCTATCATTCCAAAAACGGCTGTAAACCTCACCGGCCTTTAACAGTCCAGTGACTTCCATTCCAAAGATGGATTGGCAAAGCGCATATGGATCTCCGCTCGCTACTTGGAAATTACCTCTAACTTTGACCACACCTGTTTTTGCCTGAGAAATTCGTTTCTTAATAAAGTACCGAATCCGATTCTGAACATACGGGTCGTTAATCATGTCTGGCTCAATCATGAGAGCCTTAATGTAATCATTCTCAAGAGAGTTGACATACCCTGCGTCGTCTCGCATACCGCTACCACGCAGATACAGAAGCGCTTGCCGCCAGTCGCCGCCCATGACACCCTTGATCTCATCCAAAGCCGGCTTGACCAATTCTCTAATCTCATCGTTCGTAAGCTGATAGCTTTGAATGAATTGATAATTCAAATTGCGTTCCTCATCGAGTTCCAACTCGCAGGTTTTCGTTACAGAGAAGTGGTAATGGTTTTCTCGACAGTTCTCAAAGTAGTCATCGCAATCATGATAGCTGTCCCAGAGTTTTAACATGGATGTGGTTAGTATCATTTGAACACGGTTAATATCCTTGTAATCGCCCCAAGCGTCCTTCACCATATTCTTTTTCGCAATCTTCTTAGCAAACTCACGGAAAGGGAAGGGAAATAACATACCCTTACAGAAAGCATTTCGCACGCAGAAACCAGATGCTGTGGATGGCAGCTTTAAATCTTCGCTCCACTGTTGAGCAAGGTCATAGCTAATGAGTCCAAAGCCATCGCTGGCGCATAATTCACATTCATGTTCCATATCCTCGACCATCGTAGGCTCACCGGATGCTCCATCGTCCAGAACGATTACATGGTCTTTGAAATGAGTGAAACAATCGTCTACGACCAGCACACCGTCTGGATTAGTGACCGGAATGGATGCAGAGCAGGCGAGTGCCCGATATGCTTCCAGCTTTGCCGGAATAAACTCCATTCCCTTGTTACGGCCATTATCGATTCGTTTGCGGATTTCATCAATAAGACGGTCGCTCACAAACACAATCGTACTATTCTTAACACCACCGGTGGTTCCAACTAAACGACGATATGTAATCCCATTGATTTTGAACCCCTTATGAGAACGTGCCCGGCGGTAATCATTCTTCTTGTCAACCACCAGACACATATAATCCGGCTTGAACTGAACTGCATCAAGCTCAGTATACAACCTCCGAATCTCCCGGCGGTTCTCTAAGCAAGAGGGTTCATTCCGCAGCATCTTGATTCTACGCTTGATACTCCGTGCCTTAGCCTCTGCATCTGTAACACCATTCAACTCATCAATCCATCGTAGAACAGTGCTATCAGCCAGCGAGATGATTTCGTGGTTTCGTCTGGCTTCATCCAATGGTAGGGTTAAATCCCATTTTGCTTCAACCAGACGCTTCGTATGGATCTTAAAAACAAACTTCTGGCAAGTTTGCTGCTTTGCCATTCGGCAGTCACCTCCGTATTCTTCTTAAATGTATCCTGTAATGTATAGCTAAAGGGAAAATATAAAAGCAGACTTTTATAGATAGCAGCTCTCGCCATCTTCCATAGCCTTGAGCCAAAGTCGTTCACGCTCCTGATAGAGTTCATCCAGCATATCGTCAGCAGCCTCGTACTCCCGGCGAGTCAGGCTGGCATAATTCATATCCCGAATTAAATACTTAATTTCCGCATCAACATCCTCGTAAGTACGCATTACTTAACCTCCTCGTCCATAACAGCTCCGCAGTCAGGACAAAACTTTGATTCATCGACATTTTTGCTAGAATGACAAGCCGAACATTCAACAAAGAAGCTTTCTCCAAAATCTTCAAAATGTTCAATCCAGTGGGCGTGAACCACTCGACGGAACTCACCGCCAGCGGCCATCTCTTCTTGCATGTATTGAATTGCCCCATTCAAAGTCATCTTGCATACAGTTTTCTGAAAAGCAGAAACAGGACTGTTATCAATCAATGGCTTTGTATCTTCCAATGTCTGAATCAAGTGTGTTGCGTTAATAAACTTATCCATCACTTAACCTCCTTAGCTACCAAACGAATTGTCTCGTCAATCTGTTCAAGTTCTGCCAGCAAGACATCCACAGTATCAGCTTCACTCTCGGAAATATTCAAATCCTTAATCTTATGTAAAGCCCATTCAAGGTTCGGGTAATAGCCAACCGTAACCTCCTTTACGCCGGTGCCCATCTCACCAGTCTTTGGATTCTTGCCAGCTGGCCGCTGCTCAATAATAATGAGATTCCGCTCATCGCAGTTCTTTATAATGTACTTGCCAATCTGAATACGCATTTCTTAATCTCCTTCTTTAACCAAATTTATACAATCAATATATTTATCATAAATTCGTTTTGCGAGCTCTCCATCAACATGACTTACATCGCCAGTTTTATTATTTTTAATTGTGCAAGAATACAATACAATAGGAGACTCAATCAAAATATGACCATACTTATCGTAAACGTTATAACGACGGTCAAGTTCTGTTGCGATTTGCTTAACAAAATACTTTCCACTAAGCAGTTTTGAAAGTTCAAGATTTAGTAGCTCCGAAGCTTTTTCACAAATATCCTTTTCACTCATATGTATTCTCTCTTTTAATATGTATTTATATTTCAAATAAGAGCCACACAAACTCTTATTTAATTCTAATTTGTACGGCCAGCCTCAAATGCAGCCACATCGTTCATGAAATCATTGATATGTAAATACTTGTCACCCTTCCGCACAGTCTTAGGCTTAAACTCTTGACATTTGCATCGCACCTCATCACAAGTAGTGAAACACGGGATCTCATATTGGCATTTTGTACAGACATGCTTCTTGTGGAATTCTGGTAAGCGGCCAGCAGCTTGGTAATACTCATACGTTACCTTTAAATCAATCCAGTAGGGGTTATCAAAATTCATTACGTTCAACCTTCTTCCTTATCTTTTATAAGAGCCATACCATTTAAATCCAGCACGAGGAATTCCAGAATTCGCAGGAACACGAATCATTCCATCTATAAAGAGCTGAAGAACCTCATCACTTAACTGTCTATGCACAAAGCGAAACGGTGGTTGAGAAGCATCATTATAATATTCTGGATTTTCTTCCAACACCGCTCTACCTCTTCTGACGGTAGAAAGCGTTGGAATATTCTCACACATAGCATCATTCATCTCGTGAAAACTTTGCTGTTGCAATTTATATTCCGTCCGTGCCGCAGATCGCTTCAACGAGTTCGGCTCAATCGTAATATGATACATTGGTCGTGCTAGGTCGTATGTAAAAATTTCCTTGAATCTATTATCTAGTTCTTCATAGAACTCATGAAGTCGTCCGGTCAAAAATACGTCTTGTTCACTCTGACATACTCGTCCAGATGATGTGTAAAACTCATGAAGCACATTCGTATACATCTTCATATAAATGACTTTTTGGTCTTCAGAAGGAATATGGTATTCTTCTGGGTCATGGTTTATAAACACGGCAGGGCAGTCCTCAAAAAATATTTCTTTGTTTTTTGCCATGGATTTAAGTGCAGACTCAATGTACCCAACCATTGTAGATTTCGTACAATGCTGAAACGTCTCAGCATCCGCTGCTAAATTCTCTCTGAACTCATCCATTTGCTCACGAGCAATATTTTCTAATGGTGTACCAACTATCTCAGCCCAAAAGGTATCCTCACCATGTAGGTCTTCTGGATATTGATAAAAATTCTTATTGGTCATTCCACACGCTCGTAGTATTGCGGCTGGCGTCCAAAAGAACTCCATCCAACCACTTCCATCACATTCTTTAAGTAGGTGGTAAGCAATCTGGTTCTGCAGACGCAATGAAAACTTTCCTTTATTTCTTGTTGGTAGAGGAGGAAGCACCTCATTGTCTGAACGAATCTTTACAATGATAAAACGCTTTCCTTCCTTTTTAAACTCAACGAATCGATTTAACTCTTCAAGGAAGTGTTTTTTGCTAGTTCCATCTAGTGGCTTTCCATTTTTGCCAAACACATTAAGATAAGTAGATAGTTCTAAAAAATTAGAAAAAATCTGACCATCATTCAATTTACCTGCTATCTCCGATGTAATCTCGTATTTTTTCTTGTCCATGTAACCTCCTACTCAATTTAGTTGGATTGACGAGTCTGTATTATATATAAGTATGAAGATACATAGTCGTCAGTCCAAGTACAACTATCACAAAATATCTCTTAATGGTTTACTCGACTTGAAGCTATGGCGCGTAAGCGACATAGATTCAATTTGAGTAAACCTACGAGCGTCCGCAGACGCGAGATCCCTCTCCACGCCCTGTCTGGAAGACTACTATAAATATCCATCGCAAACATCCCAATATCATCTCCTTAACAGTATCCTGTGTTGTATAGCTATCTACACTCATTATACCATGAGATTGCCAAAAATTCAATAGCTACATAACACAGGATACCGATATTTCTAGCGCCTATTAAAATAAGGTATGTTTCTGGGAGTATTGTTCTCTATGAAGGACATCCAGATACCCTGTATGTTCAGTATAAGCTGCCAGAGGCTACAATCATGCTCCTTGTAGGTCTTTAGAGTCTCTGAGAGTGCTGCTTAGATGCCAGATTAGTCCATTTATGGTGATAGGGGAGTACAGATGGGTACAAATAGGTATTTTATGCTCCGAAGAATGGTTATTTTCGGTACATTTCGGGTACACATCGGAAAAACCCGCATAAATCCTAGCTTTTTCGGCTTTTATTGGGTCAAAAAGAAACAAAATAAGGATAAAAAGGTACAAATAAAAAGAAAAACTAGCCAAAATATAACGCAAATACGTTAAATTCTAGCTAGTTACCGAATGGTTTACCGATTGAAAAATAGCGATTTTAAGCCATTTTTAGGTATTTTTGATGGAAATTGATGAATTTGTGGGTATGTGTGGGAGAAGCTATAGGGGGTGTATTTTGGAGTGTTTTCGTCAGGGGAAAGTGTATCCCGGGGGTGGTAGGATTGGTTGGAAAGGTGTCAATAAATAATTTATTGACAGATTGGGAAGGATAAAAAGTAGTAGTGTTGGCTGCCAATAGGAGAGATATTGATGGAATTATTGGGAATTGAAGATAAAATAATGTGTAAAATATTACGATAAATCGTTATTTCTTGAGGATGAATAAGAAAGATGTACTGGGGCTTCTTCCTGCTGCCGGGAACGTCCAAAAAATGGAAAGTACGCCCCACGGCTTGAGTGCTGGAAATGCTCATTTTCCGGCACTCAACAGGCAAGGACAAGGCATGGTTTTTGGCGCGTTTGTGCTATCTGATACAAGTAAAAACAAAAACTAAAAAGTTTTAACTATTTCAGCCGGGAATTGAATTTGCAAATTAGTTGCGTTTTTGTGTTCGATTGAATATTTTTTGTAACTCTTTTGTAACCATTTCATTCTTGTTACTTTCTTGTAACTATTCTGCCAAATTCTACCATTTGCCTTTATAATGTACCCGTGTGCGCGTGCGCACACACACGCCCAGGCGCACACCAGGGACTCTAATAGGTACGCGCGCGCGAGAGATCAGGCTATTTTGGTAATTGCTGGAAAAATGGTTACAAAAAAGTTACAAGTGGACTAGACGGGTTGACGGCATGGACTAGACGTGGTAGAGTATAGGCACGGGAACGGACTAGACGAAAGTTCCCGAACAACGCGCGGTCGGACGGCGCGGGAAAGTTCCCCGATAAATCGTCAAATAGTAAGCGGTCGTTCCTCGAACGAAAGGAAGTGCAAAAGCAAATAGTACAGAACGGCGCTCATGCAAAACACCACGCTTAATAGGCGGGTACAAGGGTATGACGGTTTGAACGTGTACACACAAAATCAACCCTTTAATCAGTCGAACGGTTGAACAAATGGCACGGCGGGCAAGGCGGTTGGAATCCGTACTTGTTCAAGTAGTTCACCTTGCAAAACAGGTCGGAACTGATTTCAGATTGACGGAATGCGCTGGAAGGATAAAAACAATATAACCGTTTTGAAAGAATCCTAAAACCTATGTTTTAGGCAACGTTTCAAATGTAAATCATCAGCTTGTTACTTTTGAGCGGTACAATGCAACCTTGCATGGTTGAGAAAACAGAATATTTTTGCAAAGATACGCAATTGACGGCGCTGGACTTCAAAAGTTTGGCGCTTTTTGTTTGGACTTCAAAAGTTTGGACGTGTCGCAGACAATAGCAGAAATAGACGGTTTTCCGTGACAATTAAATAATAGCAAGCATGGTTGAAGGGCTGTTTTGGCAGACAGAGGGTAAACCATGCTTTACAGCATACATATTTGCCCATCGTGGGCGAACCATAGGCTACAGGCAGAACCTGGATTTTTGTCTGTAGCACTTGGCTTGCTCATAATAGCAAGAAGTCCGTACACACATTATAACACAACAAAGGAGAAAATACTATGTCTACTACTACCATTCTGTCCGCTATCAACTTCAACGCTACCGCAGCCGCAGAGAAGAACCGCACCACCGGTGCCGCCGTTGCCCTGTTCAAGAAGGGTGGCAAGGAAGTCAACACCTCTGAGAAGGCTCTGGGCAGAGACTGCTTGAAGGGTATCACCGCAGAGCAGTACGAGACCTATTGCAAGGCCGTCCGTGCGGTTTATCTGGATGCTGATTTGCTGGCACGTTATGCCGCAGACGCGGACTCTGTTCAGAAGATTAAAACCTTCTACTTCAACGATCTGGCAAGCCTTACCACCGCTATCATGGGCGACAGCTTCAAAGTCAATGACGTCTTTGCAACCTTCACTGTTGAGCAGTTCATTGAGCAGAGCGTGGGCAAGGTGCGTGCATTCACTGCTACCACCGCAGGCCACGGCTATGACACGGAAGCAGAATCTCAGACCAAATTTGTAAAGTGGGTCGAAGCATGGTTTAGTGCTAACGCAAGCGGTGTTGCTATGCTTTCTATGGCAGAGCGTGACCGCCGTGCAAGTGTCCGCAAGCTGTCCTCTAAGGTTGTGCGCCTTACTAAGAGTGTTGAGAATGCAGAAGAAGTGCTGTCTAGTGCTAAGAAGGAGTTGGACTCCCTCAAGAGCAAGAAAGATACCAACGCAAAAACTCTGGAAAAGAAGATGAAGGCTGTTCAGGGCATGGAAAAGGATCTGGCAGACGTCAAGAAGAGCCTGGAATCTGCTCAGACTAAGCTGGCAGACCTTCAGAGCAAGGACTTCACCAACGACTTCAGCGCAGAAGAGACCCTGTAAGTGGACCATATAACCATCGTGAACACGCAAGAGCTCTACATAAATGCTAGGCGATTAGTGGTACTAGGGAAGACGTAACCACTACCAACACGGCAGTAATGCCGTCACTATCAATCGAAAGAAGGGAATACTATGCAAAAGTTCCTGTGCAAGAACTATGCAGACCGTCAGATTAAGTTTGACGGTCATTCTGTGCCGTCTAATGCATACTATGGTCAGACCGCAGAGGGATTGCGTTTTATCGCAGTCGTCAGAGTGAATCAGATCGGCATGGTTTGGCGTTCTGGTAAGGGCCTGGTTCCGTGGGAGAAGTCTTATAATCAGACTGTCGTTAACTTTATCAGAAGTGAACCTGTTGGCGTAAATCCTGAGACTGTGCATTTTGATATGGCAGTGAAATCAGAACGCAAGAAGGCTGGACGTTATGCAGCACGTTTTGCTGGCACTGGGTCTGCTAGTGCAAATCGTAAGAGCAAGAAGGCAGCAAAACACACTAAGGCTTTCCGCACTCGCAACGATTCCTTTCCGGAAGAGTACAATAATGCCTCTAGCTTGATCTATGGGGAAACTATCGAGATGAACAGACGGCCTCAGAAGGTCTATGGCAAGATTGCAGAGTACATGGACGGCAGCGGTGCTGGAAAAATCCGTGGTGATATGCGTCCTCTTGAGCCTGTTTTCCCTGTACCTTCTGGTAGAAAGGCAAGGTGAATCATGTCAGCAACTGTTTCAAGTGGTCAGAACTTGCGTAAGAGTGAAAAGTTTGCTATAATTGCATCAAAAGGTGGTGCAACTATGGCAGATCGTAACTATGCAACCGAATATCAAAAGCGAATGGAAACGAATAGTCAGCTTGCAATCAAAATTCCCAAAAAGCTTTTTGAGGATTTTTCCGCAAAAATTGAGCAAGAGGGAACAACGAAAAGAGCTGTACTTGTGCAACTGATTGAAGGTTATACCTACAATTCCTAAGAACTTCATACTCCAGCAACAACGTCTTGTGAATTTATTGCAAGGCGTTTTCTTTATGCCTTGTTTTGCATAATTATACAAATAAAACGAAGAATATGCAAAATGAAAACACATCACACAATAAAAGAGGAGTTCTACCATGGCGATTTTGGCTATTGAATCGGCTCTTGATGTTGCCATAACATTTGGTGATACAGAGCTTGTGAAAATCTATCAGGAAGCCCTAGCAGAAGCCGGTGTTGAATACGTCAGCATCGCAAAATGCTGGATTGAATAAGAAATAAGAAAGGATGTTTGTTATGAAATCGCTTCTCATGTTCTTTGGCTATTCGGCCTATCAGGCTGGGTGTATTGCGCCTATGATGTGGATGTTCGTTGTTGGTGCCATCGCTATGGGCGTGGCAGAATGGAAAGGGTTGTTGAGATGAGTTATTGCATTATGAGTACGGCAGCAGGTGCCGGAGTGTATCTGGCAGAAACACCGCCGATGGACTTTAAGAAGTATGAATCGCTCAAGCAGTCTTATCTGGACTATTTCGGCAAAGTTTGTGCAAGTGATGCGGTGTTATTCGACACGAAAGAGCGTGCTGAAATGGCACTGAAACGCTTGATCCTTATGGGAAAAGGAACGCAGTGGTTCTTGCGGAAGTATGACACTTGCATGAATAATGTGCTTCCAGCAGAGTTGTGAAAGATATGTTTTAAGGAGAGCTTGATATGACCGCAAGAGAGTATTGCAAGAGCCATCCTGTAACCGCTTATGATAGCAGTTATGGCCGGTGCGGTGGGTTCCAGATTCATGGTGACGTTCAGTATGGCATTGATGATTACATTTACGGTGTGTCTGGTGTGCTGTGCGATGATGAGAAGTATCATAGTTACCACCATCTGAAAATCATCTATGCACCGTCTGGCAGAGCATACGTCAAGTGTTTCGGTAAACGAATTTATCTTGATGAGTGCATGAGAGTGTAAAGGAGAACACAAGATGAAAAAAGGTCAGTATTTTATGAACGATGAAACCGGTGTTATCACCAACATTCATCGTGAAGCTGTCGAATGGTATCGGCAGGGTGCCAATATTTCCATCTGGATCAACGGCGTGGTTGTATGCCGTTGGGGTCATTGATAAGAAAGGAGAATGCATGAATGCGTGCTACTGTTGAGGTTTACGAGGATAACGCAGGCGGTATCTATGTTGCAGTTTTTGGTCAGAATGGCCTGACGAATTTGTTTGTCGTTACTCCTGATGGTAATAAAACAAGAATGACGAGGGCATTCTATCAGGAAGCGTTGAACGGATTCTCTGGTGTGGATGACTACAACGCAGTGGATTTTTCTGGTCTGTCCATGGATGATGCTTACGCAGATATCTGTAACAGCAATTTGATTGCAGAGTTTTACGACAATCGTGTTGTAAACCTGTATCCGGCAGACATGGGTGTTGCCGGAATGAAACTGTTTGGCATGGCTTGACCGTATGTTCACAAAATGTTCGCAGAAATAAAACGTATCAACGTACTAAAATGTAGCATTAATAAAATCTACATTTTAGTGCTTGACAAAATTATCAGTATCCTGTATTATGTAGCTAAGAAAGGCAGTCCGTTAGAGGACTTTTATTTTTACCGTTCAGCTATATAATACAGGATACGCAAGAAAAGGAGATCCAACTATGGCTATGTATAAAACTAAGAAAGACGCAGCATACGCATGGGTTCAGGAATTTAACGCGATTCCTCAGAGCGTTATTGAAAAGCTCGCCAAGGTCGATTTGGAAGAGAATGGTGAAGGCATTACTGAAATCACGCCGCCGTCTTGTGGTGATCGTGTCTATATCTTTAGTGGTGACCACTATGGCGAAAATGGTGAGATTCAGAGCTACAACGAAGATGACAACACTTACAAAATTTGTCTTGATGGTACTGGCGAGGAGATTGATGTCAGAGAAGATGATTTTGAAGTCGAGCGTGACGACTTCTTTCCTATGTGGGGAACGATGTGGCAGTTTGGCGATTCGTGTGATAACTGGTGGCTTGAAAATCATCTTCAGGAAATGGCAGATTGCGGATTCCGTATCTACGAACAGGAAGATTTTGAGTACGTTTTCGGTATTGATGGCTGTGGGTACGACTTTTACGAATCTCATTGGATTCCGCTTTATGAAAAGCGTGGATTCCATTGGGACGATGAGACTGTAAAGGAGATGGAAGAAAATGCGTAAGTACACTCGGAAAGAACTGAAGAATATGGTTGCCCTTGGAATGGCAGAAGATGTTACTCGTGCAAACAATGAGGATTATGAAAAGATTATCAAAAGAGAAGATTATCTTTCTCAGGTCGGATATTCCTCTGGTGTTTATGGTTGCGATGGAATGTTACTCAAAGGATACAAAACCGGAACATATTATGCCGTGACTTCCAGAACGTCAGCAATTTATATTTTTGGTTAAGAGGTGAAAATTTTGATAATTGATCTGATTCTTGACCGTAAAAACGGCAGACGATACAGCGCACATGATTTCTATCTTGAGGTTAGAAAGTATGAGCGTCTGGGTGTTGGCACTCATTGTGAAGATATTTCTATTGCAATGGATTACGGCGATAACAGAGATGTGCAGCGTGTTCTGTGTCAGTATATCCAGCGCAATAGATACCCGGCAGACATTGAGGACTACATAAGAAGTCAAGTCTGGGTGGTATAAGCAGCAGATGCTAGGTGATTAGCGGTACTAGGGCAGACATAACCGCTACCAGAATGTGAAAACACAATAATATTAAAAGGAGTGTTATGTATGGCTTATATCGGTAAAAAGGACTTTCAGATGCTTGGAAAGATGTGGACACAGATGCGAGATCACAATGGATATGTACCTGAAAGTATGTTTCTTGAGTTTTCCGATGTAATGCATAGAGTTTCGATAAACAACGATAAAGTCACTAAAAGAACTGTTAAAAAGATATATGAAGCTAGAGAGAAGGATAAGAATTATGGTCGCCGCCAGCAGAGATTTGTAAAGGCTTATCGGTGGGCATACGATTGTAAAGCGAAAGAGGCAGTGGAGATGTATAAGAAATATAGAGAAGAATCTCCTGAGAAGATTAACGAAGTTATTGATTATTATGACAAGTGTCAAGAACAGTGTCGTCTTAAAAACGAAGAGAGTGATATCTAAAAGGAATGATTGATATGGAAACAATGTACGATCGTATTAAGCGGATGGATAAGCATGAACTTGCTGAGTTTATCTATATTATTTATCAAGTTGGTGTTAAAGATGGGGAACAGAATCTTTGTGATTCTCCTATGGGATTTTTTGGTTGCTGTTACTTCCTTAATGATAATGCAAAAGTATGGATGCCGAATGATAAGCCCAAAGATCTTTGTGATGCTTGGAATATCTAAAATCATGCTTTTATCGGAGGAGAAATATCATGAAAGTTATCGAGTTTATTAACTGTCTGAACCAGATCGGCTACGACGAGAACACGGAGTTGGTTTTTGGTGTCTATGATGATACGGAGTTTCGTGATTGGCACGAATTGGGAAATCCTGTTTGTTACCGTGGCCTCGATATTATTGATAACAGTGGACCGAAAGATGTCATTGCTGTCGATATTGATATGTAATAAAACAGATATTTTACAATGATTAAGGAGATTCTAATGAAACCATTAAGAGATAATCCTATCGAAGAAGGAATAGATGCTTTCTTTGAAGAAAAACAAAGACTCGAAGAAGAAAAGCAAAAACTCGAAGAAGAAATCAGAGATTACGAACAGGATTATTTGGACCGATATTATGATCTGTTAGAGGAGGAAGAACAAGAGTGTCGTTTAGAATTTCTTAATGACTTTTACAATGACTAAGGAGGTTACATTATGACATTTGAACAGTATAAAAAGAATCGTCCGTTATTTTCCGATCCATACTATTTGGATATCGTCGAAAGAGTAGAAAGACAATTTTCTATGATTCCAACGAAATATATTCATGATGCAGAAAGCGAACTTCCACCAAAACTTGATTTTGGGATTTTAGGAGAATCAAAATATCTTTCCGTTCCGTGTATTGTTTTTATGAGTGATGGTACAGAATACGGAACGTATGTTGACCTTTCATGTTATTACAGCTATCAAGACAATCAATGGTATTTTGATCGCATTGATGTTTGTAGAACCTTATCTTTATGTGAAGTGTACAGAAGAAAACCAACTGTTTTGAAGTGGGTTCCGTTAAAGATTGTATGCAACGAAGATAAAAGAACAGATAAATCTTTCAAATATTACAATAACTATTACGAAATGATGTAAAAGGAGATTACACTATGAAAGTTTATAAGAGCAAGGAATCGAAGAATACGGCTTATATTAGTGAAGTTATGATGCATCCTTATTACGGTGCTCCAGTGCAACGTGGATATCAGTTGGCTATCTATGATTCTTACGGATTCAATTATCATGTGTCGTGTCACGAAACGCAAAACGATGCTCTTTGGTATCTTCAGAATCGTTGTGGTGGTGGGTACGAATACGATAAGGAGATTTGAGTATGACCAACAAAGATATGAAAGTGATTCTCACAGCACTTAGTTTCTACCGCAGAAAACTGATTGACCAGTCTGTTGTGTTCCTTAGAGCAGGAAACCATGAAGATGCGAAAGCGAGCACGATGGAAGCAGCCAACGTGAATGCGCTGGTGATTAAGTTTACGAGAGAAAAGGAGTTTGCAATATGACTGACCCTTGCCGTTATTGTGTAGCACCGGAGCGTTATCCTGGTTGCCACGACCATTGTGAAAAGCTGAAAGCCCATCGTGAAAGTGATGAGTATAAGAAGCTGTGCGAATACAAGAATACATACCTAAAAAGTCATTCGACAGCAAGTTCTTCCCAGATTAACAAAGCGATGCGGTACTTTAAATGTAAAGGTTATAGCCTTTACGGATTCAAGAATGTTGGAGGAGTATAAAATGAACGGCTATTACGTTACTATTGAAACAAGCGTTACTTACACAACGTTTGTTAAAGCAGACAATAAAGATGATGCTTATGAGATTGCAAAAGATAGGTTTATTGCCGGAGAAATCGAACCTGACAATCCGAATCCGATAGATATTGATTATGTTACGGTAAGGAATGCGGAGGAGTGATAAAATGTGGGTTTTAGCTAAATGTCAATATTCAAATGATAACAAGATTGGATATGCTGTATTTTACGATATTGATAAGCTTGGGTGTGTAACACTTATGTTCAAAATATATGAAGATACAAATTCTATTGAGTTCTTTTATTGTCTATTAGAAGTGAGTACTCGGCTAGAAAAGAAAACGTGTGAGAATATTTTAAAAGCCTATTTGAAAGAGAAAGGGATTTTTGTAGAGGATTAACTATGTGGGATTTAGTTGAAAATGAATATTCTAAAAAATATGGGATTGGGTGCGCAACCTTTTTTCGTGAAAAACAATTAAAAACAGCAATGGTTATGTATAAATATAATGGCCGTAGCGTTATGTTTTGCTATTCCGAGTACGATAATAAGATTCTATCTGACGGTGATAAAGACGAAATTGAGATGACAATCAAAAAGAAACTCAACTTTTGGAAGGATTAACTATGTGGGATTTAATGGGTAACAATTATTCAGAAGTATACGGTATTGGATATGCTTTACTGAATGGAATTTCAGCTGGGTTTTATGTAAGTGTCATGTACAAGAATCTTGGAAATGAAATTTACTTCTATTATCTTGATGATGCTCCTTACGGAGAGCTCGATGATAATACCAAAAATAAAATTGAGGATATTATCTATGATGACCTTAGCAAGCGTCATATTTTTGGGGAGGACTGATTATGTGGGTTTTAATTGCAAACGAATATGCAGAAGATCACAAATTTGGCTGTGCAGAGTTTAGATATAAAGAAGATGATGGAAACTCGTATGGATATTCGGTTATGTATCTTGTTATGGACTACGGCATTATGATTTATAAGCCGTATGAAATTGACGAAGATCATATGGATGAAATTCGAGATCTTCTTTTTGAAGATTTGAATAAGAATTACGGAGTTTAATCATGTGGGATTTAAGAGAAGTTCACGCTTGTTTTGATGGTGATGGCTGGATTTGGAATGAATCGTTCCATCATAAGAATGTATTCGTAGATGAGAACGAAGATCCGAAAGAAATCTTTTGGCAGGAATGTCAGATGTTCTTCCTTCAGGATTATCTAAGCAAGTGTGAAATCGTGGATGATGGCGATATCCTGGAACTTCAGTTGAAGGATTCCGGTGAGCCGGTTCTCGCTATGGTGATTGCAGAGTAAAGGAGAATGAGATATGACACGGTTTTATCTTAATGCAGGTGCTCTTAACCGTTGGATGCACCAGAATAAAGCACAATATACTGGTGCTTACGTTGAGGGTGTTCTGGTTGATAGTTTTGTCGTTGAAACAAAGCGTGGAGTCGCAGCCTTTTATGAGCATCCTTTGAACGAGTGGACGAGCAACTATTATGTTGAGTTTACCGATTATAAAAATGGTTTTAAGAACGGAGAGGTCGATAAGATTTGGTCTGATTGGGACGCTTTTGAAGAAAAGGCTAGTGCATAAGAGGTGAATGAATATGAATGATGTTAAAAAGATTATCTATGCCTTAAAGGACGAATATTCTTATTGCCAAGATATTGCTTACACTGCACAAAAAGAAGGCGATGAAGAGAAAATGACATGGTATTATGGCAAAGCAACCGGAATTAAAAAGTCTATTGAAACAATCAAAAAAATGAAGAATTACGGAATCATTTTATAAAAGGGAGATTTTAGATATGAGTAAATATATTTTGATTACCGTCAACGAACGTAAAATTTTTGAGCCTAACTATTTTGAAACTTTTAATGAGGCGCAGAAAGAAATGGAAAATCGTGTTAAGCAGATTGTTGAAGAATCGTGTGGAAAGGATTGTGTTGAATTTGGAATCGACGATGGTGAAGCTTATGTGACTGATGCTTCTTTTGATAAAGGTGATGGTAATTGGGACTTTGTAATTGTAGAAAACAAAAGTGCAATTCCTCCGAAAGATAAACTTATTGAGGCCGCTCAGATTCTTGTTGAAAATGGTGTTGATAAGGATGAGGCGTTTACTGTTCTTCAAGCAATGTGTTATGTCATGATGGACTATGAAATTGATAATGTGATTACAGATGAAGATGAAGAAAATATTAAAAAGTTTGGTGAAAAATTGAAAGACGAGCTTAGTGGAAAAATCAAGGATGCGACATTCACTTCTGTTTGGGACGGTGGTTTTGAAATCACAACAAATTGCAAAGTAAATATGGAATCGAAAGAGATTTTTGATATTGAAGTGACGGATTCGAATTCGGATATGGTTGAGCAGCTTGACAGAGAATACGTCACTATTGATGGAATTGACTATCGTGCAGTTACCGCAGAATATGCTAATCTATACCCGGAAGAAATGGATGAAGAGACCTTTTGGTATGAATAAGAGACGTATGAAATAGTGCATACGAAGGCGATACTGAATTTGAAAATTACGATATGAGAGGAGTGGTTTTATGAAATATTGTGTTACTATGTCTTGCGTTGGTTTTGTGGATGTTGACGCAAAAGATGAAAGGGAAGCGATGGAAATTGCCGAATCTTATGATTTTGAAAAGGTTAATTGGGATACATATGACATTCGCGCTGAATGTTGTGCGGCAAAAAATAGCGAGGTGTAAATTATGGCTACTCTATATTGCTATGATGATGAAATTATAAAGTGGATCTCTTCCTGCGGTAATCTATACTGCTTACATATTCAGCACGACGATGTAGCAGACAATAATCCTCGTTGGTGGGACGACCATGATTCCGTAATGGCCTGTTTTCATTCTCGTTATTGTCTTGGTGATAAGATTGATGCGAGTACGGCAAAAGAGTTTTGGAACAATCTTGTTGACAAGTATTGCTCTGATGAAGAGATTGTGGACGCTTTAACGTGTATAAAACTGGAAGAAGTATGTGTGGTTATTGACAACGATAACAGTAGTATTGAAGAAACTCGTTATGCGATTTGTTGTCGTGAAGATCAAGACAATCCTTGGTACACCAATTTGAAATACAATGAAATTGCGGTGTATGCTCGTGGCGATTTTTCTATTCGTGATTGTCAGATTCTTCTGGATAAGTATATTGCATGGCTTCCTCTTTGGTTGCATGACCATTCTGGTTTGTCTATGGATTGTGATACACGATTCAAAGGTTCGTGGGACGATAGCAATGTTGGTTGGATTGCGACCGCTATTACGGATGGTTCGGATAATACCAAAAATGAAGCAGAACGAATCATGCGTGATGAGGTAAAGACTTATAGCGATTATATTTCCGGTGAGAACTACGGCTATACGCTTTATCGAGAAGAACACGGAGAATGGAAGGAAATTGACAGAGCATTCGGATTTATCGGTTCTGACGTGTTTGAAAACGGTATTGTGTACAGTGTTGGTTACGGTCTCGAAATAGCATTAAAGGAAGATCGGTGCCGTATTGGTGAGGCAGAGAAGGTTGTGACCGTTACTTATAATTTTGATAAATGTTGAATTTTATCGTAGTTTTGATGAAAATAATAAGCGATAATACGTTAAAAATGGGGTATCGAAATGGATGATAACTTGATGGAACGTCAGATTGCCGACTACATGGTGAAATATGGCACTGAAAATACGAACTACGGCGCATGGGTGTTTGAAGTTGATGAGTTGGCAAAGAAATTTGATGTTACAGAGGAGTGGATTCAGGAACATGAAGACGGTATTATGTCTGAGCTGTATCTTAGAGAAGAAGTAGCTGACGTTGAACGTGAATTAAGCGGCAATGATATGACTATCACACTTTTTGATGTGGATTTCTACACCAACTATTGCCCTAACTATATTGAAGACGAACAGGAAAAGGATGATGACGTAAATCAGTATTGGTTTGCTGAAACTCGTTGGTGTATCGATGACGTTATTGATGCAGCGAAGAAAAAAGGAATTGTATTGACTCCGCAACAAGCTGAGTCGTGGTGGGAAAAGAACGAAAAGCGGTTCAAGGATATCATTGTAGAACATGGTAATGAAGTACTGGAAGATGCAGATTTTGATGAGGTATAAAATATGAATTATGATAATGGACCTTGCTGGTTGTGTATTGAGAAATCTTGTAAGAATTGTCCATGTGCTGTTGCGGAAGCATATGAAAATACATATTTAGATGCACAGTGGATGCAGAAGTTAAGTTGGAATAAAGATGATTGCGATAAATTTGTTGAGCGTCTTTGGAAAGAAAACACAGATATCGCATGGACCGAAAATGAACGTGGAGAATTAGTTCTTGATCAAAATTGGAGAGGCTTTTCCGTTGGCAGTTTCACACAGGATGATTGGTTCCGTTGGGTGGATGAGTTCCATAGTAAGGGTGTCGGTTGGGTTTATGAGAACGTGAGGGTGTAAAAGGAGAGTTTTATTATGGTTACTAATAAAATGGTTTCGCTTTATGAAAAATATAAGACCGAATGGATGCTTGAGCGTGGTATTACCACTGATGAATTTATTCGAGTGCTTGACAACTTCCGCATTGAACAGGAGCAAGAGGGTGTTGAATTTACCAGTATTGAGAATGTTGTAGATAGCTTTGAAGCTGACAGCAACGGCTTTAATGGCGAAATCTGGGCTTGCTATGACGAGTGGCAAGACGATGAATTTTTTGAAGAACTTTGCGACCGCGTTCGTGATAAGGTTCGCATTGACTGGGGAGAGGAAGTGAAGAATCCTGTTTTTCACACCCCCGTAGATGGTCACGAAGATGTGGTGCTTTCTCCTGACGACATTTATGATGACTGGGCAACAGTAGTTGCAGAGTTCATTCTCTACGGCGATTGGGCAACAAACAAAGAGGACGAAAGCGAAAAGTTCCGCTCTGTCCTTATTACATGGCTTTGGCTAAATGATGAAAAGGGGAATGATTATTGATGTATTACCATCTTGAATACTCTGTCAGGCATTTCATGTACGGTGATACATATAGAGGACATGAAATCTATTCAACAAAAGAGCTGCGTGATGCAGAACTTAATTGGATGAAAACCTGTTACAGCAGGCCGACAGAGCTTGTTTATGCAACGTATGAAACCGAAACGCTTGGTGAAGATAAGATAATAATATAAAGGAGAAAGATATATGTATAATATTGATGAACATGATTTCAAAGTCAAAATTCATGATGGCTGGCTGATTGCTACGGAATCGGCAGATAAAGAAAGCTATCCAGGAATGGGAATTTTTTACTCGAAAGACGGGGAAACATTTTCATGGAACGATTTGATTACAATTGTTGAACAGGACGCAGAAAATGATAAGATTCAGACTGATTTGTACAAGAAAGACCGCGAAGATTGTTGCTATATTTTTGATTACGAGGATGGAGAATTGAGGGGGTGAAAATGAATATGACTGCACGTGAAATTGCAAAGGATTTCGTCAGTACAATGAATCCGTCAGGTTGGGACGGTGTTGGTAGGAAACCTGATAGCTTTGACACCAGAATTAAAACGTATATTATTGATGGTTTTAATGAATATAAGCTTGATGTTTCATATGATAAAAATGATAAGCTTGGTTACGTTGTTATGCTTGAAATAAGATGGGCAGACGATGGAGAACGGATTTACGTTTATAATATTCGAAGAATCAATTCTGAAGATGCAATCGAACACTCAATCGATTCTCTTGTTAGTTATTTTTAATAGAATAATATAAAGGAGAATGAATATGAGCAATTTAAAATATAGCTGGAAATACGGGGAAAACGAACATCAAAAATATTACGATGTTTATATTGGAAAAGATTATCTTTGTGTCTGGCAAAACAAATGGGAGCCTGATATTTGGATGGGGATGTCCCGTGATAAAATGATTCATAACAAAACAAAGAATAATAAATATCGTCGCAAAGAAAAACTTCCTTTGAATACACATTGGAGCGAACTGCGATGTGACACTATTCTTTGTAGTGTTGATCCTGTTTATATGATGAAGAAAGTCGAATATTGTTATCGTCATAATATTGATGAAATTTCAGAATAAGGAGAATGAATATGACGGCACGAGAGATCGCAAGAGATTTTCTTTCTAAAATGAATCCTTCTAAATGGAATGGAATTGGCGATAAACCCAATGATTTGGACACAAGAATTATCACTTATAAGATTGATGATGATGTGGAACTTGATTTATCTATTGAAAACATTGCTTTCGAAGACGACGAAGATCCTGAATGGACTACTTGTTGTGAACTTCGATGGTGCGATGATGGAGAACTGCTTGATATTTTTAGTTCTGACAGTATCTGTGAAGAAAGAGAGATTGCTGGGGCTATTATGGATTGTTGTGGATGTGAAAGAATTCTTTTTGAGTAAATAAAATGAGGCTTTAAATATTATGACTAGTCGTGAGGTTGCAGAAGATTTTATTTCTAAGATGAATCCATGTAGATGGAATGGACGTGGATTCAAACCGGATACATTTAATGATAAAGATCAGATTAAATATCATGTAGATGGTCACCCTGAAATTGATGTGGATGTTTATTATGAATATGATGCTGGCGATAATAGCTGGTGGCATTTTTGTGATGCACGTGATAATGCTTCTGGCGATAAAATTTTTGGTGTATGTAATCCTAGTGTTTGGTCTATTGATGCAATTGAAGGATCTGTTAAATATTTATTTAACAAAATGAATATTGAAATTAAATAAAATCGAGGTTTTAAAAATGTGGACTTTTAATAGGATTTATCTTCGGGAAAGTTGTATTTTGCTTGTTGAGGAGGACGGAGAAAAGAGTGCGATCACAACAAGTGTATATGACTTAATAAGAATGTATAATAACGGTGAGAGTGAATGTCCTAGTGATAACGCAAAGGTTATTTATTGCTCGATTTTTAATGTAAAAATGAAATGTAAAACGTTCAAAGATTTTATGGATATGCTTGAGAAAATTGTAGCTGATTGTTGTTGAGGTTTTAGATATGAAAAGTTATTTATTTGATATGAATAATGTATTTTGTATTACGACAGAAGCAAGCAAAAAGATTGTTGTTTTTGATGAAGATTTTACAAGCAAGGATGTAGTTCTTTATTATTTGTGTAAACGAATTGTTGACCTCGAAAATGCTGGTTATTTAGTTTGCGGGGTCACAGAATTAAATCCAGATGGTTCTCATCCGAAGGTTGCGTTTCGTAATACGAAAGAATATAAGAGAGCTAAAAAGGAGTATAAATTGTGATGAATGTCAATGAAATTCGTTACTTTGAACGCAAGATGACCAACAGTGCATTCGACGATGCGGTGAAATACGATCCAGCGATTGCAGTTCGTGCAAAGCGAGCATGGGTTATGAAGATGCAAGGGCTGATTTCGTTCCGGGAGTACATTTCTTGTTTGCAAGATATCACAGGCAATGCACGACTGTTCTGGAAATACCAGTTTTGATAAAACAGTTCTTTTAGGAGAGAAGTAATATGAATGAAAAGCGATTCGCAATCGATACGCCCATCGGAAAACTGGTTGCTGAAGCTGATGGAGATTATAAGGATTATCCAGGAATTTATATTTATCTTCAGAGAGAAGATGGCGTTCAAATTGATTTGTCTTGTACGGAAATTGATAAAGACTCTGGCGAAGGCAGAGTCTTTATCTGGGAAAATACGTCTACGGATGAATGCACCAGGATGATGCGCTGGACTAAAGAACAACTTATGATTAAAGAGTGAGCGGAGGGAGTAAACAAAAATGACTACTAATAATCCTATGACTGTAATAACCTCTAAGCCCTTCGGCGCATTGAGTATGAATGTATACGAGGACAACAATCATCAGTATTACATGACCCGTGAACAAATTGGTACGGCGCTTGAATACAATAATCCTAATAAGGCAATTCAAAACATCCATGTTAAGAATACGGATCGTCTTGACCCTCTTTCAACTTTCCTCAAACTGAGGAATGTTGAGGGAGGAATTACGAAGGAACGTGAATATATCGTATATAGTTTGCGTGGTGTTATGGAAATCTGTCGTTTGTCTCGTCAGCCGAAGGCGGATGCGTTTATGGATTTCTGCTGGGACATTATGGAATCTCTGATGTGTGGTGATTCCGTTCTGGCTACTCCTCAGATGGACGCTGCACTGAGTAAGGAGTTCATTGATGTAAGACTTCATGCTCTGTTTGATAGTATGAAGAATCTTCAAAGTGAACTTGATTCTACTAGGAAGGATCTTAGTGACCAGATTGAGGAAGCTCGTGCCACCAGCAATGAAGCACTGAATGCAATTAGCAGTGTATCTCAGTGTGTTCATCAGATTAAGGACAAGCAGATGGATAACGCGATTCGCGCTAAGAACTATACTCCTCGCAATGTTTTTCAGGATGATATGAGTGATTGGCGTAAGGACTTGTATAGTAAAATCGGTGTGATTGCAAATACCAAAGGTTACACAAATAAGGAAACGCTTCACAAAATCTATGAATATCTGAATCGTAATTATGGTTTCGTTTTGGAAGATGCTCGTGCAAAGTATATTAAGAGAACGAATCGTAGCGGGAAAATCTCTACGATTGATATTATCGAAGAGGACTCCACTTGGAAATCCGTTATGGGTGCTGTTGTCGCAGATATGTACGCGGCATCTATTGAACGTCTGCATCAGAATCAGAATGAACTTCGTCTGACTCCAAAGGCTGTCGAAGCTGTTTCTGAAGTAAACGTGAGCGATGGTCCTATTGTTGACGTAGTAGTCAAAGAAGTTGTAGAAGATAAGCCTAAGAAACAGAGTGAGACGGCAAAGATTCTTTTCCCAATTATGATGCCTTTGGCAGAAAACCTTGGTGATAAGCCGCAATACAAGCACACTTATACCCTAATCTATGAGTGTATTGGTTATAAGAAAATGAATAATTTGTTTATTGCTTACGAGAAGGCTCATGGTAAAGCACCAAGTCCGAAGACAAAGGTGTTTATCGAAAACGAAAAGAATCTCGCACTATTTAAAAAGGCTGTAAAGCAGCTGATGAAAGAACAGGAGAACAAGTAAATGTACGTAATATCAAACGGTCATAATTATATTATGAAACGGAAAGGGGGCCGGATTTGTGCAACTTGTGATATTAACCTAGCGTTACAGTTTGAATCTAAGGGACTGGCGATTTGTGAAATCAACAAGCTTCCCGCCGGGTATAAGAACGGACACTATGTGCCGAAATCAATGGATGAAATCGAAGCTGCAAATAAGAGTCCGAATATAACAAATCAGGTTGCAAAGCCGAATACATACGCATTTCATATGGAAGATTCTGAATGGCTGATAGAGTTGAAGAAAAATCTTGAGGTCACAGACAAAACCATGGCCAGCCTCGATGATTTATATGCTAAAGTCTACAGTGATTTAACTGCGGCTAGTGATGAGATTGCTGATATTGAACACGCAATTGAGTTCAAAACAGTGAACGCAGCGCAAGGTTATCAGCTTATGGCGGAATTAAAGAAGGCTCGTCGTAAGAGGAGAGAAGCCAAGGATGCAAAGTTTCTAATTGAGATTGCGATGAGTCATCGAAACAACAATGATTGGGGTCATAGTCGGCTTGAGACTGCCATTGAGCAACTTGACACTCGTCAGTTTACTCCGAAAGTTCGCAACGATCTGTTTGAAAAGAATTGAGGTACATAAAAATGACGATTCATATTTTACATGAATGTATCGATTCTAGCGATTTCTACGCGGAAGGTAATATTATTACCATTAACAAAGATAAAGAGAAGTTGTCTGAAAAGATGTTCTCGCTTTATAAGGATTGCCGGGACTCGGAAGGAAATAGTGTGAATCAGGACGAAACGTGGTGCAATTCATGTGAGGCGTCCGTTGTTAGTGGGAGCTCTGGAAATTACTATCGACATCATTGGAAAATTGACAAGTTTGAGGTGTGAATTATGATGGTATATGGAAACATAACGTGTAATCGCTGTGGCATTACATGGTATGGCCCTAAATGTGGAAAGCTCTATTGTGATGAATGTCGTAAGATAATAAGAAATGAGGCATCCATTCGATGCAAGAATAAAAAGAAACATAAACCAACATTTGTTGAGATTGTAAAAATGGCAGATGCAGAGGGATTATCTTACGGAAAATACTGTTTGAAGTATGGAATTTGAGGTGAATGTAATGAACGCGCTTGAAAACGAAAAGAAAATCGAAAATACTGTTGCTCTTAATTTTTCTGACTACGATTCTTCTAACAAAGAAAAACGTCAGAAAGTAGTTAAAAAGAATTATAGCCTGACTCGTATGGAAGCAAATCATGGGTCAGTTCAGCCAATTAAAGACAAAGAGGATATCAAACGTATTTCAGAATATTTCTGGAGTAAACGTCAGTATCGCAACTGGTGTTTGTTTAATGTAGGATGTTGCACAGGATTCAGAGCAAGTGATTTGCTTCGTTTGAAGGTTTCTGATGTAGCAGCTACAGATATGAATGGAAAGGTTGTGGTGAATTTCAACGCAAAACTTCGTGTTAAGGAAAAGAAAACAAATAAGTATCGCATTCTTAAAGTTCCGGTCCCGGCACTAAAGTGTATTCAAACTTATATCAATATTGATGGATTGTCTTATGACGATTGGCTCTTCCCGTCTCGGCAAGGCAGTTGGAAGAACTCCATGAGAACAAACGGTGGAACAAGCGTAAGTAAATCTGATGTGTTCCGTAAGTATGATGCAAATCCAAAAGAAATGGGCGATCCGCTTGATGTGGATTCTTTTGGTAGAATCATGCGTCAAGTTGGTAAGGAGCTAAATCTTCCTGTCCAGCTTGGTTCTCATAGCTGCCGCAAAACTTTCGGATATCAGTTTATTGCATCTCATCCAAATGACATAAAAGCTCTTGCGTGGTTGCAGCATAGTCTAAATCACAGTAGTCAGGCAATTACGCTTCGCTATATTGGTCTGGATGAAGAAGTGGATGATGAATACTACTCTGGGATTGATTATGGCGTGGACTGCCATGAAAACTCTTGAGGTGTGTTATGGCTGATACTTATATTAAAATCTGGGATACTTATGAGAGCTACTTTGAGCCCCTTAGTGCTGCTGAGGTGGGGCGTCTAGTACTGGCGATGATGAAATATAAATCGTCTGGAATGGAGCCTGAACTCAACGGAAATGAGCGGTATGTGTGGCCTGCTATCAAGAGAGATTTAATTAAAGATGCCGAATACATCGAAGGTAAGAGGATTTCTGGTAAAGCTGGTGGCGCATCAAGCAAGCGTAAGCAAAACGAAGCAAACGCAAGCAAAACAAAGCTAGAAAAAGAAAAAGAGAAAGAAAAAGATAAGATATCGTCTTCGTCTTGTGATGAGACGACAACGACGAAATTTATCGAGGATGTATTTCGAGAGAATATCGGGAAGCTCGGTGCCACAGGAAAGAAGGCTCTTGATGGATATGTTGAGCGCATGGGTGACGAACTTGTGCTTGCTGTGATTGGAAAGTGTTCTGATCTAGGTGGTAGCACATGGGCTTATGTGCGAAAAGCTCTGGATGAAGCAGAATCTCTTGGTTGCAAGACTGCTGATGATTATCGCCGGGCTTGTCCGATAGGGAATGGTCGCAATACAAGAGTGGATAGACAAGCTCCCAGTGGAAACGATTGGCTAAAAAACGCAACAAAACGTCGTTCGCTGGTTAAAAGAGAGCTGGAAATAGCATGAATAGAGGTTTGAATTATGGGGTTGTTACTTGGTTTGGGTTTGCTTGGAGCAGCGTTTGGTATTGATGCGGTAAAGCAAGCACCGTTCGATAGGGCATATCGCCGTTTGGAAAATGAATGGGGAGTTTGTACATCAGAAGAGAATAAGCGGTGCGACGCTCTAAAGTATGCTGTACAGAACGGCTTGTGTTTCGAGGACGAGAAGAAGCCTGTTATCGAATGGAAAAAACTGAGAGATCTTCAATGGAAGTATCAGTTGGCTGGTGTTTCTTGGCCGAGAGAGTCTGCGATTCGAGATGTGTGTCGTTTGGCTGCTCGTGACCGTGGATTTGAGTATAAAGGGTATCTGCGAAACACATTGACGTTTGGTTATATCACTGATCCGAAAAACATTTGCAAGCTTGGTATTGTAGATTGAGAGGAGACTTGAAAAATGAATAACACTCGTAGAAAAGCTATAAAACAGACCATTGACCGCTTTGATTCCATCCGTAAGAAGCTGGATGAGCTGGTGTCGGAGTTCGAAAGTGTAAAATCAGACGTTGAGGATATTCAGTGGGAAGAAGAAGAGTATCGTGATAACATGCCTGAGAATTTGCAGGGGAGTGAGCGGTATGATAAAGCAGATAATGCTTGCACGAATCTGTCTGATGCTGTGGATGCTTTGGAGGATATGCTTGGTGCCCTTGATTTTGACTTCGGTGATGTGACCACATATCTGGAGGAAGCAATGGAATGATTAAGACCACAAACCCATTAAAGAGAAGTGCATGGGCTGTGTTCTTGTACAGAGGTAGGCAAGTTTATTCGTATCTTTTGCGTAATAGCAATCTTGGGGACAAGGAACGCATGGTAGAACTGCTGGCACGAAGGTACATGACAGAGCCTGAGAATATTGTTGTAGATATTGAATTTAGAGATTGAGGTGATATAGAATGACCGCGTTTGCAATGTTTGCTTTTAATGTGGCATTGATAATAGCAGCGAATAGTAATCCGTTTGCGTTTTGATAAAAAAGGAGATTAGTCTTATGAAAAAGTATAAAGTAATTTGGACGGAACTTGAAGATGGGAGTCTTAGATGTGATGCGAACAACGATGGTTTTAGCGGAATGGAAATTTTATGTCTCCTTGAATTAAAAAGAGATGATTTAAAGGCACAGATGTACAACAATACGAAGTTTACGAGGACTATTCTTGACATGAATGGTATTCGAGAGAAAATTACCAATAAATCCTAAATTTTGTGGAGGAAAATATGAAATATATTGAAGAGGATATTTGGACAGCATATTATTATTTGATTGCTCGTGTAAAGTCGGATGATGAAATTGGGAAGACGAGTAAAAAGGTTTTAAAAGACATTATTGGGCATTACCTAAGTTATTCTAAAAGCAAAAAGGTAATCATGAACCCGAAATATAAAAACCTAAGATGTCCAAGATGTGAGACGGCACTGATTGATAGCTACGACCATTACTGTAGACAGTGTGGTCAAAAGTTGGATTGGAGAGAAGTGAGATGAAGATTGAATTGACTCTTAATGAAGCACGAGTAATCCAAGACGCACTTGATGCGACAAGCCTATGCCGATCTGGATGCTACATGGGTTACAAGAGTGGTGATGAGGATTTGTGTTTCAAACTTGACAAGGATGGAAATTATCGCTGTAAACTGATGGGTGAAATTGATTCTATCAATAACAAGATTGAAGATGCAATGCACAAGGGTCGATAAAATCCGGGTTCTTATGAAATTTCTGGAAAAGCTTGACGAGAACTGGTTATACTGTTATGCTTTGCATAATCACAGAATGCAAGCGCAGGAAGGTGGTTAATATAATGTGGATTATGATAATTTTACTTATGGTATTGAATGCCGTGTGCATACTTGGTCTGTTAAAAGTGCTTTTTGATGCTGATGATCAGCGTGGGCGGTTGGTAATGGAACACAGAAAGGATGGTCGAAATGGATAATTTGAAACCGTGTCCGTTCTGTGGTGGAGAAGTTGCCATTGCAGAGGGTGGTTATCGCCAAACACGATGGATGTATGTTACGAGAGGAAACAAAGAAAATAGGTGCAACTGCTATGTTATCATGGAAAGCAAAACTTACGACTTTGATTCCTCTGAAAAAGACAAGGAAAGAATCAAAGCCGACCTCATCGAAGCATGGAATAAGCGAGCTGAATAAAAACTAAGATTTAGAAGGAGATAATAATGGGCGTATTAGTAGACCGGGAAACGGCAAAGAAAGTCGAAAGAATCTTTTGAACATCCAAACGAAATCTACTCTGTATATCTCAAATCGTCTGACGAAGCAGTCTGGCTCCAAGGAAAAGTTGAACTATACAAATATTTAAGAAGCTTGTAAAACCAAGTTCTACGGAGGAGATACATTATGAAAAAGTTCGTTGCTCTTTTTGAAGGTTGGAATGATAAACACGATCATGAATGTATGTGCTATGTTATTGATGTGGATGATGACTTTGAAAGCATTTTGAGTGTTGAAGAACAGGCAGAGAGGATGGCTCGAAATGAATATCCTCATCTGAAAAGTTTTGAGACGCTTTACATCAAAGAACTGCTTAACAGATAAAACTAATCTTTTAAGGAGTATCTATGACAAGAAACGAATTACTTGGAGCGCTATGCTTCCCAGAATATGGTTTTATTCGAGATAATGAACATCTTGGTAAATATATGATGTTTGTGACGGTCGGAGGTAGTCACGCTTACGGAACGAACATTGAAGGCTCCGATCTTGATGTTCGTGGTGTGGCATTAAATTCAAGAGAGGATATTCTTGGTCTCGGTGAGTTTGAGCATTATGTGGATATTCAGACTGATACAACGATTTACAGCTTTAATAAGGCTGTGAAGCTAATGTGCAGCGGTAATCCAAATATGTTAGAGCAGTTGGGAAATGCTGATGAACTCGTTATTAGCTATAATCCAATGACGCAGCTACTTATGGACAATAAAAATCTGTTTCTTTCAAAGCGTGTGATTTATTCGTTTGGAGGTTTTGCGGGTAAGCTGATTCAGAAAGCCGATACTCTGGACAAAGACCCAATTTATCATGGCTCAAAGAAAATGCACAAGACGGTAATGAATGCAGTGCGCGTCTATCTAATGCTCTTTGATATCCTAGAAAAAGGTGAAATAAAAACATATCGTGACCGTGACCATACTTTTCTGACACGACTTCGTAACGGTGAGTACGATTATAAAGAGATTCGGCAACAGATAGTCCCGGCTTATGAAAATAGGCTTGCGGTTGATAAGAGCGAAACTTGTTTGCCGGATAATGTGAATTGGAAGTCGGTCAACGAGCTTGTGATGACCGTTAATGAAGAATCTTTGAAGATTCGATAAAACCAATATTTTTGAAAGGAAGTGATTCTTATTAACCCTAATTTGTTAATAAATCGTGAGCAAAGTATTGCTATTATATGTATAATGTGCCTGCTGGCAGGGAATCTGGTATCGAAAATCAGCCCGGCGATTCAGAACCAGAGCAATTCGTACCTTTATAATAGTAGTCCTCCGGCAGTGAGTATTGTACAACAAGAGGAAAAGGAGCCAGAAGTCATTGTAAAGACTGTTGTTGAGACGAAAGTGGTGAACTTTAGCCAGGGGAAATGCGAACTCACCGATGACGAGCGTGCTCTTGCAGAGCAGATCGTTGCTTGTGAAGCAGGTGCTGATAGCTTAGAAGGTCAGATGGCTGTGGCTCAATGTCTTTATGATTCTGCTGTGATTGATGGGATTACAATACAGGAAGTCTTTAAGAAGTATGGGTATAGTACCTTATATAATAGGAATGTGACGGCAGAGAACGAGCTGGCCGTATCTATGGTGTTTGACTACGGCGCTAAGATTTCGGACAAACCTATTCAATGGTTTGTAACCCCGGCGGCAGCTCCCGGCAGTTGGCACGAGCGAGGAGCAACATTTGCTGGACAATTTGGCGCACACAGGTTTTATTATGACGCGAAGCTGGTTGTGGATGATGCTGAGTAAATGGCATCATCTAAAATTTCGATAAATAATACAACAAAAAGATGTGTAATATATTGACGAAAACAAAAAGATGTGTATAATATATCTTGAAAGTTGTTTATGTGAGCGGAAGGCGGTATTTCAATGAGTGAGAAAAAGGTTTTGGAAATTATACAGGTTGAAAACTTTTTGAAGTACATAAGAAAAAAGCGAGTGTGGGTCTGCTTTATTTGTAATGGTGTGGATGTTCACATGATCTGCAAGAAGATGAACGATATTGGTGTAGAGACACATGGGATTGTCAAAGGCATTGGATTTTTTGGAAACGAAAGTCATGTTGAGCTGCGGCAAGAATGCTACGAAGTAAGGAGGGTTGAGTTTAGGCCGGGCGATAAAGAGAAAGCGTATGAGATGATCTTCGATAACACCAGCGTGTTCGTATCAGAGAATCCAGAGTTGTACGGGCACTAAAAATATTTTCGAAAACCTATTGACTTCTGTAAAGGTATCCTGTATAATATAGCTATGGAACGGAGCTACACTATTATAGAGGAGAAAGACTATGGACAACAATATTGACCCAAAGGTCGGAGAGGTTTGGTTGGTTGATCTATCCAATGCGACAGGTCATCAGCAGCGCGGTATTCGACCGTTCGTTGTGACGAGTAACAATAAGCGCAACTTCTTCAGTCCCACAATCAAAGGGAATCCGTTGTCTTCCAGAACATACAAGCGTTCTCCGGTTCATGTCCTGCTCTCAAAGGAAGATTGCGATTTCCTAGAGGTTGACAGTATCGTTCTCTGTGAAGAGACTGACACACTTAACAAAGGGCAGTTTATCAAAAAGCTTGGTGTCTTGTCTGAGCGTCATATGAATATGATCGCAATGGCCAGATGCAAGGATGAACCGTTTTTGATCTCGGCGTTCGTGAGCGGCGTACAACATACTATGGAATTTCAGAATTTTGCCGCATTTGCTTGATTTTTTATAAGGGTTAATGGTACACTACATATAATAAGAAGGAGTGTGCCATTATGCTTACTGAAGAAAAGATCAACGCTTTTGCTGAAAAGTATTCTGATAGAAGCGGCGAGTTTGTTATATCGACACTTAACCATGTTATGGACTACGAAGCGGAGTGCGGGTATGAGCTATTCGACTTCACAAAAGATGATTTTGTAAAGATGTTTGCCAAATACAATTGGGTAAACTCAAGTCGTTCATTCAGAAATGTGAAATCGATAATCACTGGTTATATCAAGAACGAAAATCGTACAAGCATGTATGATTTGGCTGAATTCTCAGAGAGCGATGTGAGTTCAGACAATATGTACGAGGACAAGTATTTTGCATCGGTTGATGAGTTTGTTGGTTTCTTAAACAAGTATGAAGAAGCGTATCAGATTCGTATGAATGTGATTGCTGTTTTGTACTGGATCGGTCTTACTTCTAGTGAGGTTTCTAATCTAACAATTAACGATGTAGACTTTGAATCTCGTACTGTCCTCGATAGGACTGATGTTGACGCAAGGTTGATGGATATCATCAAGCAGTGTTATGAAATGAAACAGTATGATGCGCCCAATATGGGAGGATACAGAACATTTTATGTCATAAATGGTGATTACATTCTTCGTAAAACAGAGGATAGAACTGGTGTAGACAGCGACCCGAAGATGTCTGTAAATACAATCCATAGTTATTTTGTGAGGCTGAATGACATTCTCGAAAAAAGACATCATACAAAGATTTTAGATCGAAGACATCTGACCAGAAATGGTGAGTATGTGAAGGTCTACGATTACTGTAAGAGTAATTCAGAGTTCAACCTTGCGGAGCTTAGTTTCGGAAATGGTAAAAAACCTCTTGCAGATATTATTGGAAGAAAGTGTAGCAAGGTAGCTTACATTAGTTTCCGGCAGGGATACAAGGGCTGGGTCGAATACTTCCACAAAAATTAAAAACAGGGGGCTTCGGCCCCTTGATTTTAACATCATAACTACATGACACAGGATACTAAACTAAAATAGACATTTTATAAAGAATTGGAAATGAATAAATAATGATAATGCGTTAAGTAAAAGGAGAGAAAACAATGAGAACTTTGCTTCTTTTCCGTGGAGCACCCGGATGCGGGAAATCCACCTATATTAAAGAGCATGATCTGGAAAAGTATACGCTTAGTGCCGATACGATTCGCCTTATGTGTCAGGGTGGTCAGGAAACCCCGGCTGGCACAATGGAAATCTCTCCTCAGAACGATGATGTTGTCTGGGATATGCTCTTTAAACTGTTGGAGGTTCGGATGTCTCACGGTGAATTTACCGTGATTGATGCAACGAACTCTAAAACTGTTGAAATCAATCGCTATAAGAATCTTGCAAAGCAGTACAGATACAGAATGTACATCATCGACATGACTGATTTGCCGATTGATGAGTGTAAACGGCGTAATGCGCTTCGTGCTCCTCTGAAGCGAGTTCCAGATGCTGCTATTGATAAGATGTATGCGCGATTTGCTACACAGAAGATTCCGTCTGGTGTGACTGTACTTTCGTCAGATGTAAATGTCCTTGAGAAATTGAACTATGTTCCGCAGGACTTTAACAACTGGAACAAAATTCATATCATCGGTGATGTACATGGATGTTACAGTTGCTTGAAAGAGTACCTTGGTGACCTGAAGGATGATGAACTGTACATTTTTGTTGGTGATTATCTGGATCGCGGTATTGAGAATGTAGAGATGTTCAAGTTCCTTTGTGATGTTGTAGACAATAATCGGAAGAATGTAATTCTCCTTGAAGGAAATCACGAACGGTGGCTGAACAAGTGGGGCCATGATGAACCGGTTCAGAGCGAGGAGTTCGCAAACTACACTCGTCCGCAGCTTTTCAAAGCAGGGATTGACCATAATACGGCTCGTAAGGTTTATTCGAGAGTAGGACAGTGCTCCTATTTTGATTACGACGAGAAAAGATACTTCGTTAGCCATGGTGGTTTGAGTTATTTGCCTGAATTTCTACCATTCGTGTCTACTGACCAGATGGTAAAGGGTGTTGGTCGCTATCCTGATATGCTAACCGTGGCTGAGTCTTGGGAAAAATCGATGCCGGATAGCTACATTCAGATATTCGGTCATCGAAATGTGCAGGATGTTCCTATTGATATGGGGCATCGGTGCTACAACCTCGAAGGAAAAATTGAGTTTGGTGGATATCTCCGTTGCGTGGAACTTGAACACGGTCAGTCAATCAAATGTGTAGAAACAAAGAACGATGTATTCCGAAAAGAGGAGCCAAAGACTGAAACTGCCGTTGAAATGAAAACTGAGTTCGATAACGCAGAACTTGTCAGTAAGATGCGTCAAAGCAAATATGTGTTTGAGAAGCGATTCGGAGATATTTCTTCCTTCAACTTCTCTCGTGAAGCATTTTATAAGAAGCACTGGGATGAGGTTTCTACCAAAGCAAGGGGATTGTTCATTAACACAAAGACGAATAAGATTGTAGCTCGAAGCTATGATAAGTTCTTTGCGGTCGATGAGCGGAATGAAACGAGAATTGGAAACCTACAGAACACTTTGAAGTTCCCGGTGACTGCATATCTGAAGGAAAACGGATTTCTTGGCATTGTCTCGTATGATGCAGAACAGGATGGTATGTTCATTGCAAGTAAATCCACTCCTGAAGGGCCTTTTGCAGATATGTTCCGAAAGATTCTCATGGATACGACCTCTGATGAAGACCGTAAGAATTTGAAGGAGGTTGCAAAAGAGAATGGTTCCATCATTTTTGAAGTGATTGATCCTGTGAATGATGCTCATATCATCGAATACAAGAAACCGCACATTGTTTTGCTGGATATTGTTGCGAATGATATGAACTTCAGTGTGATGGATTACGATGATCTGAAGCGTGTTGCTGAAAAGTGTCATTTGCAGATTAAGGAGAAGGTTAAGATCTTTGAGAGCTGGAGTGAATTCTATCCTTGGTATGAAGAGGTCATGAATGAGAATTATCTGTACCATGGCATCGAGCATATTGAAGGCTTTGTTTTGAGAGATAACAACAATTTTATGTTTAAGCTGAAGCTTCCTTATTATAAGCACTGGAAGTTCTTGCGTGGTGTTATGCAGAGCGTTCAGAAGCGTGGCTATTATGAAAATACCGCAAAGTTGTTTACTGCTGAGGATAACCTGTTCTATGGTTGGATGCGTGAGCAACGAGAGAAAGACCAGGAATCTTTTTGCAAGAAGGGTATTATTCAGTTACGGAATGAATTCTATGAGAATCGGCACGAATAACTAAGATATTTTCTTCCTCCGAAATGCCCTGCGCGGGGCTGACAGCCGGGAAAGACCGGCATATATAAGCGGCTATGGCGTAATTGGCAGGCGCGACAGACTCAAAATCTGTTGGTGAAAATCCGTGTGGATTCGAGTTCCACTAGCCGCACCATGAAAATCAGTTGTCCCAGTTAGATCGGGGATTGGCCGTTCATTGGCAAACGACAGGCATCACACCAGTAAATGATGCTAAGCCAAATAAGAAGGGAAATAAGGTGCAAGCCGAGTAGCTATCGGACGAATACCCTTCAGGTAGCCAGTAAACTGGAACGTAAAACGAATGTTGGCTGTTTCTGATTTCTTTATAAGCCGTTGTGGTGAAATTGGCAGACACGAGGGACTTAAAATCCCTTTCTGGAGACAGAGTACGGGTTCGACCCCCGTCGGCGGCATTGACGAGAATGTGGTGTAATGGTAACACGCCTGCTTTGGGAGCAGGAATCGCAGTTCAAATCTGACATTTTCGACCACTATCAACTTATGTTGGTACATAATTATACTCTCGCCTGTTATTCCTATCTCTTTCAGAAACGAAAGCAGCAGGACTTTGTAAGGTAGGTAAATAATGCGCCATCGCCAAGCGGTAAGGCAGAGGACTTTGACTCCTCCATCACAGGTTCGACCCCTGTTGGCGCAATTTATGCGGATATGGTGGAATGGCAGACACGCCAGATTTAGGATCTGGTGCTTCGGCGTGTGGGTTCGATGCCCACTATCCGCACCACGGTCATAGAATGGTTGCGTACCGTTTGTTGATCTCCTTTGATTACCACTATTATTCCCAGCTCGCCAGTGATGGTGCAGTAGTGCTTTGCAAGCTGGGTGATTATGCGACTGTAGTTCAATTGGCAGAGCGTCAGATTTCCAATCTGAATGTTGCGGGATCATACCCCGTCAGTCGCTCCACACGCAGCCCCTTACGCTGCACCGGTTACTCAGAGCCGAAAGAAACCTATATGTTACGACATGGTTGCCAAGAGTGATCATATTGGAACGCGACGTAGCTTGGATAGTGAGAATTAAATTCTGAGGTATACGGCTGGATAGCTTAATGGTAAAAGCGCTCGGAAACACCGAGAGATAAGGTTCGATTCCTTCACTGGCATCGCGCCGATGAAAGTCGGCGTTTGCATGGGACGTTAGCTTAGTTGGTTAAAGCTCCTGGCTCATAACCGGGTGATGAGAATAACACCTCACAGGGGTTCGAGTCCCTTACGTCCCACCAGCCCGATAGGGCGTACATAAAACCTGCTAGAACTTTTGTTTTATAAGCGAATGAATAATATGACGTTAATACGTCTATTATTTTTCGCTCATTTTTAAAGTTTTAGCTATATTACACAGGATACTAAAGGGGGAGTTGTAATCTTACGAGTTTTAATTGCCTGTGAGGAATCACAGGAAGTTTGTAAAGCATTTCGATTGCTTGGTCATGAAGCGTATTCTTGTGATATTCAACCTCCGTCCGGTGGTCACCCAGAGTGGCATATTTTGGGTAATGCACTGGCAGCTTTACAGGGTGGGCAGATAGTCACAATGGACGGCACACAACACTATGTTAAGCAGTGGGATCTATTGATTGCACATCCTCCGTGTACATATTTATCAAACGCTGGCGCACGATGGTTGTGGGCTGGGCACAAATTGAATCAAGAACGGTATCAACAGGGATTAGAAGCTAAGGAATTCTTTATGGCGTTTTACAACGCACCGATCAAACACATTTGTGTTGAGAATCCAATTCCGAGTGCTGTTTATGAAATGCCAAAACCATCGCAGATGATTCAGCCATATGAATTTTATGGTAAGGACCATCCATGGACAAAGAAGACCTGTTTATGGCTGAAAGGTCTTCCTAATCTGGTTCCGGTTGAAGCGGTTGAACCGAAGGGTCCGTATTGCCCTTGTGGAACTTCGGCCAATAAAGGCAATGTAAGAAATCGTGGCGCAGCTAAACGTGGTGAGGATGCAAAGAATAGAGCTAAGACCTTCCATGGGATTGCTCGTGCTATCGCAGAACAATTTTCAGAGTACATTGAAAATGAGGTGAATTGATGCCAGAAAACAAAGGATATCTTACAGCTGACCGATCTGTATCAGGTGATGAGCGATATACACCGGTTTATGCGGTTGTTCCACTGCTTGAGTTCACCCCCCCGTCGAGTAAAGCTGTGATTTGGTGTCCGTTTGATAAAGAATGGTCTTCCTTTGTGAAGGTATTCAGAGATGCTGGGTACAAGGTAGAATGTAGCCACATTGATAACGGGCAAGATTTCTTTACATATGAACCAGAGCGTTGGGATGTTATGATTTCAAATCCTCCTTTTAGTAGGAAGGATGAAGTATTGCGTAGAGCCTATGAGCTTGAAAAGCCGTTTGCTCTACTACTTCCTGCAAATAGTATTCAGGGTAAGACACGATTTGACATCTTCAAAAATGATGTACAGATGCTGTGTTTTGATTCTCGAATCGGATTTATGGACCCTGAACATACTGACAGCCCTGTTGAGGGAGTGTCGTTTGGAAGTGCGTACTTCTGTAGAAATTTTCTTCCAAGTAAGTTAGAGTTACGGAAACTCGATAAAAAAATCTCATAAAAGGCTAATTCAAATAATAGGTGACCTAATGAACAGCAAAATTCCTATCAATGTAACTATCGACCACGGTTCCTTGAGCCTTCCGGCAAGTCCTATCTTTCAGAAGGAGAAGAACACGTATCTCTGTCCGTTTTGTGTGACGAAGCTGGAAAAGTTCGAGTGTGAATGTTCTGATTGTCATCGCAAGATGGATTGGAGCAGGTTTACTGAAAAGAAGGAGGAGATGTTTAGTTGAATATAGATTTCTTCCAACGGCGCAAGACACAGCTTGAAGATACGCTTCTTTTGAAAAATCAGGCAGTCGATATGCTTGATTACCTAAAGACGCACTGCATCAACAACGACCAGTATTGCGCCATTCGAGATTACATTGAAGAAGCTGCGAAGATTCTGGAGAGTGACCTCGAATATGCAAACAACAAGCTACAGTCCGCATTCAGACCTAAGTATGGCCGGAATAATAGACTGACTCGTGCTCAATCTAAGATGTTCCGTGATAGAGAATATTAAAAATGGGGTGATGCCGTATGAACACATGTAAGAAAATATGTAACTGGTGTGGTCGTGAAATCAAGTCGATAGGTAGCGAGCAGGGAATCAGTTTTGAGCATCAATACTCTTATGGTAGCCAGCTTGATGGTTCGTTTTTGAGTTTTGATTTGTGTCCTGAGTGTTCAGAACGGCTCCCAATAGTGCTCGGCGCAATGTTTGTACATAATCCCTTAAAGGACGATTTCTAACGGCGAGTGCCGTATGAAATATAAGCCATCAATAAGCCAGACGGAGGACAATACATAGAATGAATAGTACGTGAATTGATTTAAGACAATAAAAAGAAACATAAGTGATTATCAATGAAATAAAATTACATAAAGGAGACTTGATATGGCAGATAGAATTTTTAATCTTCCTCAGACCCGTGGTTCTTTTGAGATGGCTGGTAAGGTCACAGGCACCCAGCGTAGCAACTTCTATAACGAGAAGGAGACCAAGAGTGGTGCTATGCGCCGTGTTCTGAGCTTTGGCGTTCAGACTTCCAACGAAAATACTTTCTATGTTGATCTGGCTGGTATGCCTCGTGATAAGGTTTACTTCTTCCGCCGTGCCGATAAGGACAAGGGCATCGAGAAGGATAAGAAGGAAGTCGCGTGGAAGGATCGTCTGACTTATGTTGCACCGGAAGGCTATGATATGATTGGCGTTAAGGTCGGTGTTACCAAGAAGACAAATGAGTCTGGTAAGGTCGTCAATGATAACAAGACTCTGACCGACTTCGATGCAACCAAGGAGATTTCTGAGAACCTGCACGACGGCGATAACGTGTATGTTCGTGGTAACATCGAGTACAGCACTTACAATGGTAAGCACCAGATTCGCTTTGTTCCTACTCAGGTGTCGCTGAGTTCTAAGGAAATCGACTTCGATGCAGAGGGTTTTGAGGAACTGGCTCTGTTCACTCAGACCATTGTGTACACTGGTTGCCGCAAGAGCGATGAGGATGATGAAGTAGTTGTTGATGCCAAGATTGTGAACTACAACACCATCGAAGATGCCGAGTTCTTTATTGACTATAAGGCAAACGCTCAGAATAAGGTTCTGGCAGACTCTATTCGTAAGCGTCTGAAGTCTTATACCAGTTTTGAGTGCTTTGGTCCTATCGTTAATCAGCAGAAGGTTGAGGAAGTTGAGACCGAGAATATCTGGGGTGGTCCCAACAAGATGAAGCGCCAGAGCACTCCGGCGGTTCGCAAGCTGTATATTGAGGGTGTTAATCCTGACTCCTTTGATCCGAACCCCGGCGAGAAGGATGCAGAGCCCACTTACACTGAGGACAATATCTCCGAGGCACGGGCAAAGATTGCTGCCAATGCTCAGGCAAAGAAGGACTTCGACGGTAAGGCCGCTGAGAACGACACTTCTTGGTGGGGTGATTCTAACAAGTCTACTGCAACTCCTGTAAACGAGGAAGAAGATGACTGGGGACTGTAATTTTTAGTCTTAGCTAAGTAACACAGGATACAGAGAGGGCTAGTTATGCAAAATACTCTTGAATATACTGCCTATAATGGCATGAAGTTTTACATTGTTTATATTGAGACGCTTGAAAAAGAGCCAGAAGAAGATTCTCCCATGATGTCTATTTTGTTTACTACGCATCCTGAGATTATTGAAGAAGCTATAGCTTATGCGGAATGTAATGATAATGCTATTCCGGTAGGGTGTAAGGATATTCTGGCTGATAGTGTGGATAGCATTACCCGCCAGTTGGATTATATTGCTCATGCAGTTGAGACTGGTGATCCATGGTATGAGTGTTTGAAAGTTTAATAAAAGAAAAGATTTAGAGAGGAATTTACATATATGGCTATGATTCGTAAGGCATCTGCTGTTCGTAAGAAGCTTCATATGCTGATTTATGGCGAACAGGGAACTGGTAAGTCTCGTACTGCTATGCAGCTGTGCTATTTGAAGAATGCAGACGGTAAGCCGTTCCGTGTTCTGTATTTGGATACCGAGAATGGTTCTATTGATAATTACACCGAGGAGCTGGAAGCCAATGGTATGAATCCTGATAATCTGCTGATTGTTTACACACAGTCTCTAGCAGAGGTTCAGGATTATATCAAGATGGTTACCAACGATGAGGATATTGAGGATGAGAATGGAGATGTTTATCTGGATGCAGATGGCAAGCCGTTCCGTGCAGACGCTCTGGTTGTTGACTCCGCTTCCATCCTCAAGATGACTGCTACCCAGGGCCTCACCGCCTTCTCGCAGAAGCGTGCCAAGGTTAAGGCTGCATCTCAGGGTCTGACCGGTGATGAAAAGGCAGTTAAGATTGAGGGTGCTGGCATGGAGCTCAAGGATTTCAATACCCTGAACTTCAAGGGTCAGTCTCTGATTTTGGATCTGAATGCATCTGGTGTGAACTACATCGTTGTTTGCCGAGAGAAGGACGAGAAGCATACTAAGGTTGTGAATGGTTCTATCGTAAGTGAGCCTACTGGTCGTAAGATTCCTGATGGGTTTGCTGGTCAGGAGTACAACGTTGATACTGAGTTCCGCCTGTATTTTCAGGATGGTCAGCAGCTCGCTTTCTTCGATAAGGATCGTACCGGTATGCATAAGGGCGGTGAGGTAGTTGAGGATCTGACCCTGCTTGAGTATCAGGATATTATCTCTAGTAGCGCAAAGAATCGGGAGAACGTCATCAAAAACGGCTTAAACGATGCTGTTAAGACTGAGGTTAAGCTGAGTATGCGTGACCTTGGTATCGAAAATGATGACCCCGACGACGCGCCTGCGGACAAGAGTTCTGAGTTTAAGGAGCCTTCTCTGGATGACATCAAAGCAAAGCTGAACGACCTGATTGCTTCCGCTTCTCCTGTGAAGAAGAGCGCTGCACAGAAGGCTGTTAAGGCGGCTGGCCTGTCTACCGCATTCCGTTCCATGACTGATGTTGAGGAACTGAAGAAGGTTGCTGCAATCATGGAGAAGGAACTGGCTTAATGGAACTTACCCGTAAATGTATGATTTGCGGGAAGAATATTTTCATCGAGCGAGACCGTAGCACGTTTTTCTACGACAAGACGGGCTTTTGCCATAAAGATTGTTTTGTAGAAAAAAAGAAAAATCAAAAACGCCCTTGGACAGATGACCTGCTAAGGGCATTTTTTGACAAAGTGAAACCTGATACGGATAAAAAGGTCGATGATATTCTTTCCAAAAAGAGAGAACAAGACCACAATCGTGAGCTTGCACAGATCAAACAGGAAGAAAAAAAGATTCTTTTCGACCATATTCGAGATACATACGCCCCGGCGGTTGTTCCGGGCAGTTTCTACTCGAAACTTACGCAGTTGATTTCCGGTAATTATTACAAATATAGAGGTTCGATTCCTCCGCTAGAACTTTACGATATGTGGGTTCTAGCGAAACCCCGACTAGATAAAATAATTGCCGAGAAAGAAGCAAAAGGTTTTGATATGAGTCAGCGATGGAATTATGACTTGGCTGTTTTGCTGGCACAATATCCGAGTTATCTCGAACAAAAAGAAAGACAAGCTTCGATTCGTAGTGAATGCGAAGGTAAAACAAAGGAAAACCTGATGGAAACGGTACTGAAACGGATGAAAACAGTACCAAAACAGAACAAAAACGAGAATGAAATAGATATAAATGCAATTCTCGATGAGATATAAAAGCACGAGGGAGGTGGATGAGTGGAACTCATTTCAAATATCCCGAACGAAATTCTATTTGTCGGCGCAATCTACAAGCATCCTGATTATTTGGTCGAATATGGGCATTATGTCAAGAGCAAGTACGATTTTGCCGATGAAGCAACAAAATTTTTCTACGATTCAGCGTTAATTATTTACGAAACTCGGACTCAAGAATTCAACAAAACATCTGTTCTAACGTTTATGGCTGAAGATGAGTCCAGACTGTCCCAATACAAGCGGCTAAAGGGCTGGTCAACCATTGAATACTATATGAGTCTTGCAAATGACGAGGATATCAAGGGATATTTCAATATCCTAAAGAAATACTCGTTACTTCGTGAGTATCAGAGAAACGGATTCAACATTGAAGGAATCTTGAAGCATCGACAGTTTGAAATGTTTGGTGCTCAGGACATTTACAAACTGATTCGTGGTAAGGCTGACAAGATCAATACCGTCATCATTACAAACGATGATGCTGAGATTTTGAATAACGGTCTACTACCGATGATCAATGAACGTCTGAGCGTTCCTGATATGGGCTTGCCATTCCAGTATCCTATCATGAATGATTTGTTCCGAGGATTGAAACTAGGCACTGTGATGTTCAATGGTATGCCATCTAACGCTGGCAAGACTAGATACATGATGGCGATTGTTGCCTACGTCACATTAGTTCAAAAGCAGAAAGCTCTTCTGCTGCTGAATGAGATGGATCTTGAGTCAGTCCGGTATTGCTTACTGGTCACTGCCATCAATAATCCTGAGTTTCAAGAGTTGCATGGTCATCGCTTCCACAAAGATGAACGAGAAATCACCCTTGGAATGTACCGGGACGCAAATGGAAACTTCATCTTCCGAAAGCAAAACGAAGATGGAGAGTACATAGAAAGCATTGATGAGTTCACTGCTCGTGTCTACGAGGAGAGCGAAGAGTATCGTAATGTGCTTGATGTTTGCCAGTGGATCGAGAACGAATCACAGGGCTTGATTATCGCAAAGGATGTCTCCGCTGATTATAGTGATAAGTCTCTGCGGTTCGAGATCCAGAAGGCAGCTCTCACCCAGGGTGTCAAGTATGTGTTCTACGATACTCTAAAGAACGATATTGCTTCGATTGGTGAATGGGCAGCATTTAAGGTCACAGCCACCGAACTTGAAGAGATTGCAAAAAATCTGAAAATCTTTATCTACGGTAGTATCCAGTTGGCTGAAAATGCTCATGAGTATCTTCCTGATGAGCTGAATTCAAACAACATTGCTGAGTCAAAAATGATTAAGCATGTTGCTTGGACGATGGTTCTATTCAAGGAGATTCCAAAAGATAAGTTCGTGAAGTATCAATACATTTCTCATGACCCTGAGTGGGGCGGTGACTGTGCTCATCGGCTAAATCCAGATAAGCGGTATTACGTTGGAAATATTGATAAGAACCGCTTTGGTGAGAAAAAGAAAATCATGTTTGAAGTAAATTTGAACCAGAATGTCTGGAAAGAGGTCGGTGTCTGCACCAGAAAGTAAGGAACTACAATGGTAAATATCGCAGATTTGAAAAATTACATTCTTGAAGAACAGCAGATTGAGCCGATCCTAGAGGAGCTTGGTTGTCATCATATTAGTCACAAAGCTGGATATTACCAGTGTGCGAATCCAGATGGCGACAATAGAACGGCACTCTGTATTTACGAGAATGAAAATCTTACTGCGGTAGATTACACACGAGACATTGCCAATGGAAAGACCAGCTATGATTTGATTTCTGTCGTCCAGTTTTTTCTGGAACTGTCTTTCCCAAAAGCCATTAAGCAAATCTGCGAATGGGTTGGGCTTGATTACTATCATAACTTTGAGGAAGACCTTCCTAAAAGTATGTTGATCTTAAAAGAGCTTATCGCCATGCAAAATGAAGGTGAAGAACACGAGGATGACCGTCCGATAGTCCCCATCTCTGAAGCTATCCTCGGCTATTATAAACCTCATGTAAACCAGATTTTTGCTGACGATGGGATATCTTACGAGACGCAGCAAGAGTTCGAGATTGGCTTTGATGAGCTGACAAATAGAATCACGATTCCAATCAGAGATGAAATTGGTACTCTGGTTGGTGTAAAAGGAAGATACTTTGGTAAACCCCCAGAAGGTGAATTGAAGTATCTGTATCTTGAGCCGTGTGCCAGAAACCGTATTCTGTATGGCCTGTACAAAACAGAGCCCTATATCAAGAATAAAGGTCTGGTATATGTCGGTGAGGCTGAAAAGTCTGTCATGCAGATGTGGAATATGGATGTCTACAACTGTGTGGCGACTGGCGGTAAGAAGGTTTCACAGAATCAAATTGAAATTTTAACACGTCTTTGTGTTGATATTTGTTTCGTCTTTGATAAAGACGTTCAGCTTAGTGAGCTTATGGTTCTCGCCAATCGATTTGTCGATGGCGTAAGTGTGTATGCTGTAGTAGATGATAAAGGGATTCTGGATGAAAAGGAAGCCCCGACTGATAATCCTGAAAAATTTAAGGCGTTGATTGAGAACTGTGTTAGGAGAATTAAATGAATGTAAAACTCTGGAAGGGGAGTAGGAACGACCTATCAGACCCGATTGGAACGATTATGGAGAACAGAGGGGTTGAGGATTATAAGACCTACATGAATCTGGATGATTCTTGCTTAAATTCTCCGTGGGAACTGGGTAACATGGAAGATGCTGTTAGGCTGTTGAATAAACACATCTGGAATAAGTCTATTATCTCTATCCTTGTAGACTGTGATGTGGATGGATTCACAAGTGCTTCAATGATGTTTCAGTATTTGAAGACGATTGGTTATTTTGGAAAAATCAATGTTCTGCATCATAGTGGAAAGGAGCATGGGCTCTCTAAAGAAATTGAGGTTCCACCTGAAACTACCTTGCTGATTATTCCTGATGCTGGCAGCAATGATGTTGAGCAGTGTAAGGAGCTCCGTGAAAAGGGCATTGATATTTTGATTCTTGACCATCACATCTGTGATAGAGAAAATCCTTACGCAGTAATCGTCAACAATCAGAACGGTACATATCCCAACAAGGAACTGTCCGGTGCTGGTGTTGTGTATAAGTTCCTTCAGGCTGTTGACGAATATAATTGGACTGACGTTGCAGATAGGTATCTTGATCTGGTGGCTGTTGGAAACATCGGTGATGTCATGGATATGCACTCGCATGAGACGAAGCGCCTTTGCACGAAAGGTCTGGCACGTATTGTAAATTCGATGATTTGTGCCCTAGTTGAAGCAAATAGCTTCAATATTAAGGGTGATCCTACTATCAATGATGTTCAGTTCTACATTGTTCCGATGATGAACGCACTGATTCGTGTTGGTTCGTCTGAACAAAAGAAGCGGATGTTCCGTGCAATGGTCGGTGAAAAACAGACTTTCCAGTACACTCCGACTCGTGGTAAGAATGCTGGTGTCACGATTGATGAAACTCTGGCGCAACATGTGGCTCGTGAGTGTTCCTCTTGCAAGTACCAGCAGAATAAAATCAAGGACAAGGCTGTTGGAGAGCTTCAAAAGTTAATTGAAAAGCACGGTGCAGACCAGAATAAGATTCTTTTCTGTAACTCTACAGGTATTCTTGATAACACTCTGACCGGTGTTGTAGCAATCAAGCTGGCTGAAATGTACGCAAAACCGTGTGTGTTGCTTCGTACTTTTGCCGATGAACCGGACTATTATGGTGGTTCAATGAGAAATCCCGACGGTTCTCCGATTGAAAGTCTAAAGGAATTCTTGATGAGTACCGGAGATTTCGAATCGGTTCTTGGTCACGATAACGCTGCTGGCGTGAAAATCAAGAAAGAAAACGTGCCAAAGGCTATTGCAGACTGTGATGAGCTGCTTAAAGATGTCACGATGAGTAAGGCAATCGTGGTTGATTTTGATTTTGATTATAATAAATTGAACATTGCATTGCCGAAGATGATGTACGAGATGCGCAAAGTCTGGGCGCAGGGCATTTCTGAGCCGTATTTCTATATTAGAAACATTCCGCTTGTTCATAGTGGGTGTGCTCCGATGGGCAAAAACGGAAATATGTGGAAGTATTCTGATGAAGAAAAAGGCATTGATTTTGTGTGCTTTACAGATAATGGCCGGATGCTTAGTTGGATCAATAATGACTTCTATGGTGATCAGGAAGAGAAATACATCAATGCGGTATGCCGGTTGTCTCTAAATCAGTATGGGAACAAGGTCACGCCACAGGCACAAATTGTGGATCTTGAGGTGATTTGATATGGAAAATTGGAAACGTGCTATCGCCATCGACTTTGATGGTACACTCTGCGAGAATGAATATCCTGATATTGGTGAGCCGAATTGGAATGTCATCTATCAGGCAATTCAGGAACAGAAGTATGGTTCTGGTTTGATTCTTTGGACTTGCCGGGAAGGTGAACTGCTTTATAACGCACTTGAGGCTTGTGCTGAATGGGGACTGTATTTTGATGCCATCAACGAGAGCCTTCCTGAATGGAAAGAGCATTTTGGGACTTCACCTCGAAAGGTCGGCGCTAATGAATATTGGGATGATAAGGCTGTGCCTGTGAAGAATGGAGGGCTGGTTTACAATGACTAATGTGAATAACTACGATTTGTCGTTAAATCTATTAGATGGCGCATATAAATCACTTGCAAACGCTTCAAAAAACTTGGAGCTACTTCGGGAAGGAACCGCATTTAATCAGGTTCTGAACGATACTACACATATTATTGAACCGGATGAGCTAATTCATATTCTTGATAAATTCGCAGAGCAGCATCCTGACTGGGAAATCTGTCTTAAAACTGACCATGGAACGGTTAGTGAAAAACTCAAAATGAATCATAATTTCTACGAAGGAATGGGTAATATGATTGTTCTTGATTTTGAATGAAGATGACAAAACGACGATATAGACATTACATAATCGATTATCGTACATACAATTACACACTCAAGAAATATCACTACTTACACAGGGAAATCTACGCTGAAAATGCAAGAGATGCAGTTAAAATGCTAAGAAGCAAGGAATGCAATCGTGAATTTGAGATTGTTAAAGTCTGGTTTGTTGATATTTTTGGTGATAGAAATGATAGATTTTATCCACGAACTTATGTGATTGACAAAGAGGATTATGAGTGAGGTGGCTTGATGACTACTTGCGAACAACTTGAAACAGCAATTCGTGATTTTATTGAAGAATGCCAGAGTCATCCGGTGCCGGATTTGTCAAAAGATGACCCGTGTGAAGGGTGTCGCTTTGAGGATTTTTGCAATAGATTCTATCCGGGTGATGGTAGCACATGGCATTGGCAAGTTTATGAGAAGGGGTGAGTGTATGGTTTACATTACAGGTGATATTCATGGCGAATTTTACCGTTTTTTTAAATTAGAGAAATTCTGCCATAAACATAATCTTGGAAAGAATGACTGGATCATTTGCCTTGGCGATGTCGGTTTGAACTACTACGGCAAAGACGACCCTCGTGAATGGAGTATTAAGACTATTGCCGCAGATATCCCTGCGAATCTGTTTTGTATTCATGGAAATCATGAACGCCGCCCATCTCGTAAAAATGGCTATAAAATAAAGGAAATCAGTGGAGATATTTGCGGTAAAGTGTGGTATGACCCACATTATCCTAATCAGTATTTTGCTATTGATGGCGAGGTTTACCAGATTCTTGCTGATAGGGAAATTTTAAACTGTCTTGTCTGTGGCGGAGCCTATTCTGTAGATAAATATTATCGGTTGGAGCATGGCTGGAATTGGTGGCCGGATGAACAGCCGAATGAGAAAACTAAGAAAAAGATCTGGAATATTACGCACGATCCTCAAATTGATGATATTGATGTTATGCTCACGCATACCTGTCCATTCCGGTTCATTCCAACTGAATTGTTTATCGGTGGTATTGATCAAAGCACAGTAGACCAGTCAACTGAAATATTCTTCGATAATATATACGAATGTTATCCTAACGATCGTAAACCATTCTGGTACTTCGGCCATTTTCATGGCAACAAGTATACCGATGACTATGTAATGCTTTTTGATGATATTATTAAGTTTGGAGATAAGAGGAAGGAGTAAGAATGTCAAGTAGTTTACACACGCACTCGAATTACAGTCTGCTAGATGGGTACTCTTCTCCTGAAGAAAATCTAAAAAGAGCATCTGAACTCGGTTTAAAGGCCATTGCTATTACGGAGCATGGTGAGGTAACAAGCTGGCCGTATTACTCAGAACTGAAAGACAAGTATCCGAATGTAAAACTTCTTTATGGTATTGAGGCATATGAGTGTGAAGACAGGGCAGTTAAGGATAAGAACAGTAAATACTGGCACCTGATTATTATCGCAAAGAATGAGGCTGGCCGTCAGGCTGTTAATCGCTTGTCTACACTCGGTCATCTTCATGGTTTTTATAGCCGTCCTCGTATCACAAAAGAGGATATCGCTAAGGAAGATACGAATAATTTGATTATCCTGTCTGCTTGTTTAGCAAGTAGGCTGTCCAGAACAGATGATTATAACGCTTGTATTAAGCTGGTTCAAGAGTATAAGAGCTTATTTCCTCACTATTATCTTGAAGTTCAGGCTCATGCAAACAGTGAACAGGCAAAATACAATCAAAAAATCATGCGGCTAGCAAATGACACTCACACAAAAGTGGTTGTCACAAACGATGTTCACGCTGCCACCAAAGAAGATCTTTATTATCAGGACTATTTTCTTCGTATCGCTCACGACACGGAAACCGCCGCAGAAATCTATGAAGGGTGCTACTTCATGTCTCGTGAGGAACAACATAGAATTCTTGATGGTCAGATTGGATATGAAGCGACAGAATGGTGTATCAATAATACTGACGAGGTTGCTGACCTGTGTGATGATGTAGATATGCCTTGGCATGAACCGGAACTTCCCAAAATTAAGATTCCGCCACAGTATTCTAATTCGGCAACTTACCTGAAAGACCTTGTAAAAGAGGGATGGAAGAAACGTGGAATTGATAAGTTTGATGTAGAAAAGCAGAAAATCTATCGCAAACGTGTTGATGATGAGTTGTTTGTCATCGAGAAAAAAGACTTCTGTGACTACTTTTTGATTCTGGTCGATTACATCAACTGGTGTAAGCAAAACGATGTTATTGTTGGCCCAGGGCGAGGCTCTGCTGCCGGTTCACTCGTGTGCTATCTGATTGGTATTACGCAGCTCGATTCCATCAAGTATGAGCTTGATTTCGGACGGTTCCTTACTATTGAACGAAAAGACCTTCCTGACGTTGACGTAGATGTTAGCGACCGTGCGAAAGTTGTTGAGTATTTGACTCAGAAGTATGGAGAAGATCGAGTAGTTCAAGTTATGAACATCGTGTACACTACTCCGGTCACTTCGATTCAAGACGTTGGTAAGGTGTTGGGATTCCCGTATGCTGAGATTAGAAAAATCAGTGAGAAGTTTGTTCAAAAGACATGGAAAGATTGTCTTGAGGCAAACCCAGAAGTGGCTGAAAATCCGAAGTATCAGGAATTACTTGACATCGCAAGTCATATCAATGGTCGTCCACGAGGATATGGCATCCATGCTGGCGGTGTTATTGTCTGCCGACATCCTTATTATGAGTATATCGGCATTCGGCACGGCACTGACGGAGAACATGTTATCTCTGTTGATAAAGTGATGGACGAGAAAATCGGACTCGTCAAGTTTGATATTCTTGGTGTTGCGTCACTGGTTGCCATTGATGAAGCAAAACGTGAGGACAACATTCCAGAATGGGAAATTGATATCAACAATCCAGAGTTTGAAAACGATAAGGCAACTTACGATTTGATTTGTTCCGGGCGGACAGACAATCTATTCCAGATTGAGTCTTCGGGAATGAAGGATCTGGTCGCACAGCTTCAGCCGAGGTCAATTGAGGAACTATCAGCTTTGATTGCACTTTATCGTCCTGATGCGATGCCGTCCATTCCTACATACGTTGATTGCAAGTACCACCCTGAACACATTCACTACTTCCATCCTGACATGGAACCAATTTTTCGCAGCACCTATGGTGTGAATATCTATCAGGAACAAAGTATGAAGCTCACGAAGGTCTTTGGCGGTCGAAACGATGCCGGAGCTGATAGAATGCGTAAATGCTTGGCAAAGAAAAAGCCTGAGAAAGTCAAGGAAGAGGTTGAGCTTCTTTACGATGAGATTCTTGCAAACGGATACGATGAAGCAACCGCCGAACATATTTGCAATGAACTGTCAACGAAGGGCGGCTACGGATTTAACAAGTCACATTCTCAGGCGTATGCCGTTATCTGCCTTCAAACAGCATACTTAAAAACACACCATCCGCTTGCGTTCTTTAAGGCTATGCTAAACCTGAATAAAGCAAAGGTTGGTAAGGTAAACAAGATTATGGTAGATGCACGGAGTTTTGGTGTTCAGGTTCTTCCTCCGAGTATCAATCGTTCCGGCATGGATTTTACTGTATCGAATGGGAAAATTCTATTTGGTCTATCCGCAATCGGTGGCATTGGTGATACGCTTGCCGATGCTATTATTGCCGAAAGAGATAAGAATGGAAAGTTCAAGGGTCTTGATGACTTTACGAGCCGTGTCCGTGCAACAAAGGCACAGATCATCGCACTGGTTAAGTCTGGTGCCATTCCTACAAAGAATAAACGAGCGTTTTTGGAAAAGTACATTGCGAGTGGTTTGGAGCAATCTGAGTTCAAACCGGTAAGCACACTTCCTACAAAAGCTGTCCTGCTGAGTAAGTGGGATATTGATACGGAGCATTATAGGGTTGGTAAGAAGGTTGATAAAGAAACTGTCCTACGAATCTATAACGAAAAACGTCGTGTTGTATATGAGACTGAAAAGCTCAAGAAAAAAGAAACATACATGACTGAGCAATCAGAGAAGTATTTGAGGGACGAGCAATTCTGGGAATTCCAGACATTACAGACATTCATCATCGATAAGAATCCGTTTGAAAAAGCATATGAGTACATTCGAGATTTCTCAGAGCTTGAGAATGGTGACTCTTGTGTGCTGGTTGGTATTATCGCAAAGATTCAGAAGAAGAAAACAAAGACTGGTATGCAGTTTGCGTTTGTAAATCTGTACTCTGGTGATGGTATCATTGAGCTAACTGTGTGGCCGAGAATCCTTTCTGATTATCAGGATTTGATTGTTAAGGGAAGTCAGGTAGCTGTGCTTGGTAAGAAGGAAGATGATTCGCACGTTATTGCGAATGACTTCAAGCCTTACAAGCAATGGCTGCATGATAGAGAGATAAGGTAAGGGGGTTGTAAGGTGGCAGATAAGAAATTTAATGAAAATATGATCCGTTGTTACATCAGGATAAAACGAGTCTTTTATCCGAAAGATGGGAAGGAGGTTGAGCCCGGCGGCTTCGCCACTTTCTCTGCCGAGGTGGTAAAAATTAAGCAGGGGAACCCTATTATGAGTCGATATGGTGACCTCCGACTGAAAGGCAACGTTCCTAGCCTTGATATGGATAAGACTTATTCGTTCTGTGGTGAGTATGTTCACCATGAAAAGTTTGGGGACCAGTATAAAATCGTCTATATGAACGAGTTCCAAGAGATTACTGACCCAGAAGAACAGAAAAGCTTTCTCAATTTTATCTTGACAGAACATCAGTTTGAGATGCTTTACGAAGCATTTGATAATCCGTATGAGATCATCAAGAACGGTGATATCAAGTCTCTTTGCACTGTTAGTGGCATCACAGAAGGTCGAGCACAGAAAATTATCGATGCCTTTGAAAATAATATTGATAACAGCGAAGCATACACGAAGCTGATTGAATATGGTTTGACTCCCAGTGCTATCGGAAAACTTGTTCATCAATATCATGGCGCAGACACTCTGGTAAGAAAGATTGAAGAGAACCCTTATGTTCTGATTGACGATGTATATGGTATTGGATGGAAAAAAGCTGACGCTCTTGCATTGAATATGGGATTGAAGCCAAACTCTCAGTTCCGAATTGAAGCTTACGTTATGCATTTTCTTGCCGACCGTGCCGAAGAAGGCAATTCTATCATCCAGGCAAACCAGACAATCAATAGTTGCATTAAGGAACTTGGCTTGGATGAGGGTGACCAAGAGGTTATCAAGAGAGCACTTTTCCATCTGCACGATGTCCGTGAAACGCTTTGGTGGAGTGATAATCGTCAGGAATTTGCTTTAACAAGAGTGTGGAATCTGGAAAATGAGATTGCAAAGGAAATCAAGCGTCTGGCGGACGCACCTGTCGAGCCGATTGGCCGAAACATGGATACTGCAATCGACGAGGCAGAGCGTGCTCTTGGTATTGAGTACACCGAAGAGCAGAGAGATGCTATTAAAAAGGTATGCTCTAGTAATGTCTGTATCTTGACAGGCTACGGAGGAACCGGTAAAAGTACCGTTGTCGCTGGTGTCCTAAAGGTTCTTCGTGGTAAGTCGTTTGCCCAGACTGCACTCTCTGGTCGTGCTGCTGCTCGTATGCAGGAGATTACTGGTCAGGACGGCAAGACAATTCACCGCCTCCTTGGTTACGACATTGAGAATGGTGGTTTTGCCCATAACAAAAACAATCCTTTAGAGGAGGATATCATCATTCTGGATGAAACCTCTATGGTTGGCGCTAAATTATTTTACGATTTGATTCAAGCAATCGAAACTGGTAAACGATTTATCATGATTGGTGATGACGGTCAGCTTGAGAGTATTGGTATGTGCAATATCTTCAAGGATATGCTTGCATCTAAGGCTGTTCCGGTAGCTCGTTTGACTAAGATTCACCGTCAGGCGGCTAAGTCTGCAATTATCACAGAGAGCATTAAGGTTCGTAATGCTACGCAACTGGTTCCTTATGGCTGGGCTGGCAATGAGATTCGAGGTGAACTGCGTGATTTGGAGCTAGATATCTACAAGGATGCAGGAGAGTCATTTAACCATATCATCAATCAGTACCGTACCTTATATAATAAGGTAGGAAATGACAGTGCGAAGATTCAGATTGTACTTCCGCAGAAGCTCCGTGGCAGCATCTGCACTTACGAGGTAAATAATGCTATTCAGGAAATTGTGAATCCGAGTCGTGGTCAGACCGAAGCGAAGATCTCCATCTATGGTGATGGGAAGGACAGAGTGTACACTCTGCGCGAGGGAGATCAGGTCATTATCAACAAGAATAACTATGAGCTTCACACATACAATCTCAAGACAAAGAAAAAAGAAGAGAAGTGTCCGGTGTTTAACGGCAACCGTGGCATCATTCGAAAGATTGAAGGCAGTTTTATTCTGGTTGACTTTGACCAGTGGGGCACAATCTTCATCCCTCATTATTTTGGTGGGAACAACATCTGGGCAACGCTTGAACTCGCTTATGCTTTGAGTTGTCATAAACTGCAGGGCAGCGAAGCTCCGTATGTGATTGTCGGCATGGATAACTCTGCATATTTGATGTTGACGAGAGAATGGCTTTACACGGCCATCACTCGTGCTAAGAAGTATTGTGTGATTTGCGCTGAAACCCATGCTCTTGATCGGGCGGTAAAGACTTCGAGAGTTCCATACAAGCGGACGTTCCTGAAGGAATTTTTACGGAAAGAATTTTCAGAAAAGCGTTGACAATTACGCGTGTATCCTGTATAATATAGCTATGAAAAGTCTCTATCCCGGAGGCTTAAAATTCTCCTTTTAGCTATATAACGCAGGATACGGGAAAGAAATGGCTTGCTCGTAACGACAAGCCTTTCTTTATTAGTTATAGCTATATAACACAGGACACGCAAGGAGGCTTTATGACAGATAAAGAGCTCATAGGTAATCTTGATGCGATGGTTAAGGCATTGCAGAAAGCAAAGAAAAAGACGGAAAAGACCCGCATTTTGTTGGATGCACGTAAGGATTTTGGAGATGAAGCTGACGAACTGATGGCATTTTTCCGATTCCTGCTCGACCCGGCGATTGTGACTGGCCTTTCTGATGCAAAGATCAATAAGAAGGTGACTGCAAAGCCGGATATCGACGTTCAGTATCTCAGCTGCGGATACCTTTATATTATGGGTGCTGGTCACAATACCGGCTCTGACGCATCCATCGCAACAATCCAGAATTATTTACATAAAAATCCTGAGTATGAAGAGTTTCTAAAGCGACTGTTCACTAAGAACCTGCCGATCGGAGTCGAGGCGGCTACCATCAATAAGGTGTACGGTGAAGAGATTATTCCGGTATGGGAAGTCCAGCAGGGATACCCGATTGATAAGGTAAAACTGAAGAAGGGCACTTGGTTCAGCCTTAGCCAGAAAGAAAATGGCAATAGGGGAACTCTCTTTAATGGTGACCTTATTTCTCGACAGGGACAGAAATTTCAAGGTCTTGACCATATTAAGAATGATCTGCTGACTCTGTATGACGGTGATACAGAACTGGTAAACACACGTTTTTTTGATGGTGAACTGATTTATAAGAATCCAGAGGGTTGGCCGGACGGACAGGCGTTTCGGTATGGCACTGGCTTATTAAACTCGGACAATAAGGACAAGACTGGTATTAAATTCGTTATCTTTGATACGGATTTCGCAAGAGACTTCGTTCAGGATAAATGCATCACACCATACATGGTACGGCGAGAGTATTTGAATGAGCTTCGTAAGAAAATCAAGGAAAAGCACCTTAAAAATATTGAGATTGTACCGATGATCTATGAAGGTACTGACCAGAGTGTGATTCCTCATGGGCTTGATTATGCGGTCGAAATGGGATGGGAAGGTTTGATGTTGAACACAAACGCTCCTTATCGTCGGGCTCGTCACAACGGATGTCTCAAAATTAAGCGATTCTATACTGTTGATCTGCGAATCACCGCGATTGAGGAAGGTCAAAACCGTCTGGCTGGTACGATGGGCGCTCTTGTTGTTGACTACAAGGGCAACGAGCTTCGTGTCGGCTCTGGTTTTGATGATGCTACGAGAGCTGCTGTGTGGGCAAATCCTGATGACTATATCGGAAAAATCGTAGAAGTAAAATACAAGGAAAAGTCATGCGACAAGAAAACTGGTGCCGAATCCTTGCAGTTTCCGACCTTTGTGAGATTCAGAAACGATAAGAACGAGGTGTCTTATGGCTGATGTTAGGTTGATTGACGCAAACGCTTTGCTTGACCGAAATAATTGGACAATCAAGCAATACAGTGAAGAATAAGCTAACGCTTGGAGAGACGGTATTGACCTTATGAAGAAGAACATTGAAAACGCTCCGACCATCGACCCGGAAACGCTGCGACCGGTGGCACACTGGGAGGAAATTCCAGGCTCCTATGTGAGCTGTGCTGGGAAAAACTCATGGTGTGAACCAGCAACCCGTTGCTCGAACCCAGAATGTAGAGAGGTGAACCCGTGTGGCCTCAAAACGCCATTTTGCCCGATGTGTGGTGCAAAGATGGAGTGAATCATGGCTAAAAACAAGTTAAAAGATTCCTTTTATTGGATGGGCAAAATGGGGCAAGAATGCAATGTAGATTTGTCATCCAAGCGTATAAGCCGTTATATCGATAAAGCTGAGAATAATCTCAAGAAGATCCCGAAGGGTAAAGTAGATTTTTGCTATGTTGCTGGCAAAGAGGCACTTGTCATTGGAACGGTAAATGAAGAAGGAGAACGTTCAATCTTTGTTGCAAGAGACTATTTTGAAGCGGATTACGTTCTGGGATGTTGGTGGATAAAAGTGGAGGATGAAGATGAATCTTTCAAAGAAAACAATTAAGCACATTCTTCGGATTCTGGATAACAAATGTATCGGGGTTCCTACAAAGGCATCCGCTTATAGCAATGGTGGATGTAGAATTTTGACTCGTGATTTTGAGCCAAAGGAGTCACACGGATTGAATGGCTGGCAACGAATCGTCTATGTGCCGTCTAAAGGATATTTTTACGGAATTTATAACGGGCAAACAAAGGAAGATTGGGATATTCCAGATATCTGGTCCCCTGAACAACTTGCTGATTTATGAGGTGTTAAAATGCTACTTTTAACGCAAGACGGAGAAATTATAAATCTTGACCGTATGGCAATCATTGATACCGCAAGCCTTAATGTTTATGCAAGGCAGGGCATGGGTGAGCGTGGAATTATCCTTGGTAGTTATGACTCTGAGAGTAGATGCTACGATGTTGTCGCACGTATTTTTGATTGCTATCGGAAAAATGAGAAAGCATACATAATGCCAAAATGAATGATTTTAAAAAACTAGCCATCCCAAAGAAAGAACGACTTGAAGTTCAACTTGCGGATGGTACAGAAGAACACAATATATTGTACATAATTACATCTCTAGCCACTATTAAAGGTGCTGAGATTTTTAAAAATTTTCGTTTGTATTCTGTAGGCTCCGCCGGGGAGCTCAACTTATTAGAGAAGCGAGACGGCGATCCCTACTTTGATAAGCTGAAAGGAACAGAATATGAATTATGAGGTAGTAAATGGCAATTGACATTTTTAACTCAACTGAAAAGTACGGCCTGATTCTAGCAGATCCGCCTTGGAAACAGGCGAAGGGTGGCAAGAAAGCCGTGCGTAAGAATTCAAGTGGAACGGAGTTGGATTATCCGGTTTGTTCATTAGACGAAATCAAAAGTCATCTGGAAGCAGCTACAAAGTTAACTGAAGAAAACTCAATCCTATTTCTTTGGACGATTGATAAATACCTGTTTGAAGCGCAACAGATAGCTGAAGAACTTGGATATAATCTCCACGCAAGAATGATCTGGAACAAGGTTACTGGTATTCCAGCAGCGTTTACAGTGAGATTTGGGCATGAGTACCTTTTATATATGTACAAAGGGAAACTCATTCCGGTTGCGAAAGACGAACGAGGAAAGATACATACTGTTTTTACAGAAAAGGTAACCAGACACAGCCAAAAGCCGGAAGTGTCTTTTGAAATTATTAACAGACTATATCCAAACTTGAAAAAGCTTGAGCTATACGCTAGAAAAGAGCGAGACGGATACGACTGTTGGGGAAACGAGGTTTAAGTGTATGAGTCGTGAAGACAGACGCAAAGAGGAGCGCAGAGCAAGAATCCTCGCAAGAAGAATTAAGAAAGCTGGTGGGCCTGACTTTCTGGCCGGAATGCCAGTAGAGGAATGGAAACCAAAGATTGGTGATGAAGTCACCATTAAGGTAAAGAGGATTCAGGGCAAAAAGGATTTCTTTAAGATGAGTCCTCAGTATCAGGACTTCATCAATAGTCTTGAGGACGGAAAGCCTTATAAGATTACTAGCACAGGCATGAAGGGTCAGGTTTACGGCATTGACGCACATCCTTATTTCCAGATTTGGAAGGGTGATATGGAACCCTACAAGGAGCCCTAATGAAGCAGATGTACTTCAGGACGAACTATCATGCTTGTTATTGTGTGGAGTGCATGAATCAATTCATTTTAATGCGAAAAGGGTATTTTTATGATGTGATATGGGAGACGGATACTTATTATCTTGTATGTACAGATAAAGGTGACCCATTTCCACAATTATTTAACATCGTAAAAATTCTCAAAGAAGATCTCGAAGATGACGTGTATGTCGTGACTGGTAAAAGCGAAAAACTTGAGGAAGGAGGTGGGGCGATATGATTGGTATTGACCATCGTGAGCAGGGTCGTAAGGAACGAGCCCTTGCAGAGTATTATAGAACCTTAGCTCGATATCCTGTCGAGTGTGGAGAACTGATTACATATCAGTTGTCAGAAGAGCAGCTTAAACAGGTTCTTTGTGGAGAGGTCACTGTGGATGAGTTGATTGAAAGAGGTGAGTTAAGTGGTAGTTGATAAGTACGGGAATTCGTTTGATGTTGGTGATTATGTACTAATTGCAGAGCAAGCTTCTGAATGTAAATACATCGTATTTGTTTCTGTTGTACAAGTTGCGAAAATTGAATGGGATGAGTATTGGGGCGATTATCGTGTTTATTTTGAACGATGGTATCCGATTGATGAACGTGGCGAGCTTCTTTATCACCATGCAAAAGATTGTGTTGTAACAACTGAACATAATTATCTTGTTGCTTTAAAACGCAGAGATGAGTGGGACAAGAAGGAGGCAAAAGAAAATGATTGACGTTCTCGGCAAGAAAATTAGCGTTGGCGATACAGTGCTTCGAGCAAGCACAAAGGGTCATGAGGGTATCACTTGGACGACGCACAAGGTTATTGGCTTCACCCCAAAGTATTTAAAGGTTGAGCCTGATGACTGGACAAAGAAGTTTGGAAGCAAAGATTATCAGCTGATTATGCCATTCAATAGCCTCGTTATCAATGAAGAAGATGCAAAGTATTTGGAGGATTAAATGACAGTTGATTTGATTGCTTATACACAGCGAGTTATTCCTACAAGTGATAAGAATCCTTTAGATATTGTGGAGGAAGCTGCGAGTATTTGTTACGATTCTTCAATGACTGACGATTATAAGATTGCCAAGGGATGTAAGTCTAGTGGTCATTATTCTGTGCTTGAGCACATCAACTTTACGTTCTACGTCAAAAATGTAAGCCGAGCACTTCTGGCACAGATTAGTCGTCATCGACATATTAGCATGAGCTGCCGCAGTCAGCGTTATTGCAGTGAGGATGGATTCAAGTATGTGAATCCGTTTACCGGTGAAGATGCTGATGTCTTCGATAATATGATGTCGGACATTGATACCGATTATCAGATTCTCAAGAAGTATCACAATGCCAAAAACGAAGACGCCCGTGCAGTTCTGCCAAATGCTTGCTGTACAGAGTTTTACATTACGATGAACGCTCGTGCTTTGATTGAGATGAGTCATCTTCGACTTTGTTCTAGGGCTCAAAAAGAAATCCGCGAGATGTTTACAGAAATGAAGAAGGAAGTTGCACAGGTTTGTCCTGAAGTAGCAAACTGGATGGTTCCTTCCTGTGAGGCTAATCCGAAGTATCCGTTCTGCCCAGAAGGTCGTGGCTGCTGTGGCCGTCATCCTCGGTTGGCAGATGTTTATAAGCCTATTGAAAAAAACAAGGAGGTTATTGATGCAAACACTTGACGAAATTAAGAAGAACGTAGACCATCCAGTCCATTACGGCGGTGCAGACAATCCCTATGAGGCCATTAAAGTGCTGCGAGAGTGGCAGCTAGATAATGACGCTTATCTCTGGAATGTTGGTAAGTATTTGAGCCGGGCAGGTCACAAAGATGGCAATTCTCAGCTTCAAGATTTAACGAAGGCACGTTGGTATTTGGACTATAAAATCCGGCTTTTAGAGGAACAGCAGAAGATTGCTGAAAGTGTCGTAGATACGCTCAAGAAGATTCCTGATGAGGCTAATGATAAGCTGGCTACGATGCCGAAAAAAGACAGCCAAGGAAATTTTTACGATCCTAGACTTAATTGTTTGGTAAACGATTGCGTTTATCGTCCTAATGATCCATTCAAAGAAAAGTTGGCAAAAGCAGAGCCGATGTGCAACATCGAGACTGCCGTAGTCCCTGATTGTTTCGATGAGGTCAAGTTCTAATGAAAAACGAAAACAATACATACTTGGCTTTTGTGGTATTTTTCTGCATCGTAGTGCCAATTCTTGCTTCTATGGTATTTAGATGAGGTTTACATAAATGAGATACAACTGGAAGTTACCTATTATCGTTATTTGTGTCGTGTTGATTTCAATTCTTGGCATGACCTTTATGGTGCAGGGGCCTAAGAACACGGCCATCTCTTATGAAGAGCAGATTCAGGAAGCTAAGTCTGGCATTGAGATTCAGGAGAAGCGCAGAGCTGATCTGATTCCAAATCTGGTTGAAACCGTCAAGGCTTATGACCAACATGAGTATCAGACTTTGATGGATGTTGTGAATGCTCGTGGCGCTTCCGGCCAGACCGCTCAAGAGATTACGACTCAGATTGCAGCTATTGCGGAAGCATATCCTGAACTGAAGTCTAGCGACAACTACAAGGAGCTTATGAATGAGCTATCCGTCACTGAAAATTTGATTGCAAACTATCGTGGCGATTACAATCGTGTCGTGAAGGAATACAAGCAGAGCGTTCGTAAGTTTCCGAACTCCTTTCTGCTGGGTCTGACTGGATATGAGGTTCAGAATTATGAGTATCTGTCCTATGAGGGGAATGAAGCGGCACCGGCAGTCGGTGATCTTTTTGGAAATCGGTAATGCCGAAATTACTTATCGTGAATTGATCGTCAGTGTTGGTATTGTGTTCATTATGCTGATGCTTGGTAGCGTTATCGCTGGAAATATCACCAGAGATTCGCTTGAGCGGAAAAAAGAATATAATACAGCAATTTCGATTGAGTCCGAAAATATGTTCGATTATGGAATGAGAACCAACGTAGGTAATGCGTTTTGCCAAGGCACACTAGAAGCAGTAGATACCGTAAGTGATTCACGTATCGACGGTCAGTGGATGTACATCTATTGCGAAGAAAAGCATTATACGATGCATACACGAACTGTCACTACTACGGATGGCAAAGGCCATACAAGAACAAGAGTCGAAACGTACTGGACTTGGGACTATTACAGCTCAGAAGAGCACAGCTCCAAAAATGTAACGTTTCTGGGCAAAGAATTCAAGTATGGTGACATCAAAATGCCATCCAGCAAGTACCTGACAACTGTACAAGTCAGTTCTCATGTGAAATTCGAGTTTTATGTCAAAGATGTTCGTTATGATGGTACGTTGTTTGCAAATTTGAGCGATAAAAGTATACATAACGCACAATTTATTAAGAATAAAAACATCGAAGAAGCACGAGATTGTATGATTTCTGCAGCTGGTACACGAGTGGTTTGGTTTTATGTATTCTGGATCGCATTGATTGTAGCTGTGGTCGGAGTTTTTTATGTGGCCGAAAATCGTTGGTTGGAAGATTAAGAGGTGATTGCATGGAATATGTAATTAAACGCGATGGAACGAAAGTTTCTTTTGATAAGAGTAAGATTGTAAATGCGATTGAGAAGGCGATGAATGATTCTTCAGATCCTGTTGACCATAAGCTGAGTGATAGTATTGCGTCGGAAATCGCAGCCATTGACTCTGCTATGGATGTAGAAGCGATTCAGAATGCAGTTGAGAATCGTCTTATGCAGAGTGGCTATTACGAGACGACTCGTTCTTATATGAATTACCGGTATCTGCATGGTATTGCTCGCAGCAATTACAAAGAGCTGATGGATGCAGTCGAAGAGAAACTTCTCGGCAAAAAGATTGATAACCAGAATGCCAATGTTGATGAAGCATCTTTTGGCGGTCGTATTGGCGAGATGAGCCGGGTGGTTTCCAAGCGATATGCCCTTGACTACTGCATGTCTAAGATGGCTCGTGAGAATCACGAGAATAACGAAATTTATATCCACGATCTCGATAGCTACGCAGTTGGTATGCACAATTGTTTGAGTATTCCGTTTGATGACCTGCTTGCGAATGGGTTTAACACTCGCCAGACTGATGTTCGTCCTGCACAGTCCATCAGTACGGCATTCCAGCTTGTCGCAGTCATCTTCCAGATTCAAAGTCTTCAGCAGTTCGGCGGCGTGAGCGCAACACACCTAGACTGGACTATGGTTCCTTATATACGGAAGAGCTTTTCGAAGCATTTTAAAGATGGGATTAAATACCTTCAGCCTGAAGATGACCCCAATAGAGTACCCAAAGAATTATCTTTTAACGACTTAGAGGCTAATGATCAAAGGAATGCAAAAGTGTATCAGTATGCAATGGACATGACAAAGCGAGAATTGAATCAAGCCGTTGAAGGCATGTACCATAATCTGAATACACTCCAATCACGTAGCGGAAATCAGCTTCCGTTCACGTCTATCAACTATGGCACATGCACGTTGCCTGAAGGCCGAATGGTTATCGAAGCATTGCTAAATGCTTCCATTAAGGGTATCGGCAAATTACATAGAACTAGCATTTTCCCTTGTGGTATTTTCCAGATGGCTAAGGGAATCAATCGTGCTCCCGGAGACCCTAATTACGATATGTATCAGCTGGCACTGCGTTCCACCGCACAGCGTCTTTATCCTAATTATGCCAATGTCGATTGGAGCGGCAATGAAGGATACGATAAAAATAACGTAAAAACGTATTTTTCGACGATGGGCTGTAGGACTGCAAATGGTTGGGATGTCAACGGCTTTGAGCAGTTGAAGGATGGCCGAGGGAATATCTGTCCTGTTACGATTATTCTTCCTACTCTTGCAATGGAAGCGAAGGAGTACATCATTAAAAACGCTACTGGAGAAGACCTTGAAGGACAGACTGTAGCCAAGTTTATGTCCATGCTTGACCAGAAGTTGCATGAAGCAAAAGATATGCTGATTGAACGCTTCGAGTGGATTTGTTCTCAGTCTCCTGAGTCTGCAAAATTCATGTGGGAGAATGGAACAATGGCCGGATATGACGGAAAAGATATTCGTTCTGCTCTGAAACATGGCACGTTGGCTGTTGGTCTGCTCGGCATGGCTGAAGCTCTTCAGATTTTGATTGGAGAAGATCAAACTTGTGATAATGGCCTTGAGCTTGCAAAGAAAATTTGTCAGCTCTACAAAGATCGCTGCGACGAATTCAAGCACAAGTATTCTCTAAATTTTGGCGTGTACTTTACGCCCGCAGAAAACCTTTGTTTTACTGCCATGCAGAGATTTAAGGCTAAATATGGTGATATTAAAAACGTTTCAGACAAAGAGTTCTTCACTAACAGTGTCCATGTTCCGGTATGGCGAGAAGTGACACCGTTTGAAAAGATCGATATTGAGTCTCAGCTTGACGGATATTCAAGCGCAGGCTGCATCGCGTATGTAGAGCTCGACTCGACTGTAAAGAATAATCTCGGTGCGCTGGAAACAATTGTGAACTATGCAATGGATCATGACATTCCGTATTTTGCAGTTAATGTTCCAAATGACACCTGCATGGAGTGCGGCTATTGTGATGAGATTGGCGATACTTGCCCTGAATGTGGTAGCCACAATATTCGACGTCTTCGTCGTGTGACGGGATATCTCACGGGCGATTATACAACGGCTTTCAATCTTGGTAAGCAGCAGGAAGTTGAGCTTCGTGTTAAGCACAATCGAGTGATTCATTAACGTATAAGTGGTGGGTTGGTGGGATTACATATGAAAGAAATCATTGTTTTCTTTGTGATTATATGGGTTATCGCCTATTACATTTTAAAAGATAACTATAAAGATTAAGGAGATACTTATGAAGAAATTTATGGCAATTTTCGTTGCATTCCTCATTGCGGTTGGCGCGGTGATTTGTACCGAGCGAGTGCATACTGGTTATGTTGGTGTTGTTTATTCTGCGAAGGGGGTCGAGCAGCAAACTATTTCTCAGGGCTGGCATTTTATGAGTCCTCTGAAGCATGTGTCTGAGTTTCCGATTACTCAGCAGCGAGTGGTATTTTCTAACGCTCCGTCTGATTATGGCGCAAAGGAACACGCAGATTGGCACATCGATGCCCCTGCTAATGGCGGTACGATTGCAATCAACCTGACTGTCAATTATAACTTCCTGCCGGAGCATGTTATTGAACTGTACACCAAGTTTGGTGGTATGGACGGTGAGAGCCTGATGGAGAGCAAGATTCAGAACGATATTATTGCTTACGTCAAGGAAGTTACTCCTCAGTTCAGTGTCATGCAGATTTATTCCGATGACCGTGCAGGTGTTAATACCGCAATCACCAACTATCTGAATGAGAAGCTGACCGCAGAATATGGTATCAATGTTTCTTCCGCATTGATTGTTGATGCACAGCCTGATGATACCCTGATGCAGAAGATTCGTGCCAAGGAGCAGGCAAAGCAGGATGCAGAGATTGCAGAGCTGAATAAGCAGACCGCTCTGGCTCAGGCGGAGACTGATAAGGTTAAGGCACAGACGGAAGCTGACGTTAAGATGATTGAAGCACAGGCCGAGGCTGATGCAAATAAGGTGCTTTCCGAGTCTATCACTCCTGAGCTGATTCAGATGAAGGAAGCAGAAGCTCGTCTGAAGCATGGTTGGGTCACCGTTCAGGGTGCAGATACAGTTGTCACCAAGGGTGAGTAAGTAGCATCTTATTGATGGAATAAAAGCAGGGTGGGTGTGGTGGCATAAAAGGAGCTATATGAATCATTGGTCAGTAGAAGTCCTGTTTTATGAAGATGGAATTCAGGCAACTAATACATATTATGTCCGAGCATACGATCAGAATGAAGCTATGAATAAGGCACGGCATCGTTTTGAAAAATCTCATCCCGGTATGAGCTGCATGGTTCAGAATGTAGAAAAGGCAGGTGGTTGAGATGGACTTCAAATGTAAGTGTGGCAGTAAATCTCTCTTTATCCAGAACAAAGGTAGCCAGACTGGTCTGTATTGCTCTGTTTGTGGTAAGTGGCAGAAATGGCTCACCAAGGACGAAGTGAGACAGTTTGAGTACGAGACGAATACGTTGGACTCAAAAGAAAGCAATCCTGAAGATGACTTTTATGAAAAATTTGCTTTAACTCCATGGGGTTGTCTACATTGTGCTTTTAGAGATTTTGGTTTAGATCTTCCTGAAATCTCTGGTAAGATGGCCGATGCTCTTATGGAAGATTTCTTCGAGATTATGAAAAAGCACGGATTGTGGAGAAAGAGTAAGAATGATTGCTAAACTCTTGAAACGTCTACTCCATTGGTTCCTTCCCGAATGCAGTAGATGTGACGGTGTTATGCTTTACGATAACACTCATAGCTGGCATGATAAATGGCACTTTATATGTGATACATGTGGCAGAGAAAAGTGGGGTGCATTATGAAAAAAATTACAGGAGTTATAAAAGCAAAAGGATTTGAAGACTGTAATTTTGAATTCTATGTTGATGACAATATGACAGAAAAACAAATTGAGATGGAAGTCTACCAACGTGCTGGTTTTAGTTTGGACTGGACGGAAGAAGATGGTTATGAACCGTATACTGTTACAATGTATCGTAAAAAGAGGGACAAGTAATGAATTACGGGCAAACACATGTATATGGCGTAAGCTTATCGTACTTGATGGCTAATGGTGAACGTAGTTTTTCATACTACGAGATTCCTGCCGAGAGCGAGAATGAGGCAACGGACTTTGTTCGTCAAGGATTCTATCGCGAACATCCACTTGCTTTTTACGAGCCAGATGTAAGCGCAAAATTTCTATACACTGATTATTGGAGTTATTTGAGATTTTGATAAAAGTGCCGTTTTGTGAGGTAAATATATGAAGAAATGGACAAAAGACCTTCTTGAAGCTAATGGATACGAGCTGAGAAACGCATACATTAAAAATGTATCTTTCGGAATAAAAGATTACGGATTTCTTTCTCTTACACTCACTTTAGAAGGTGATGGATGGGGAATAAATTACACAGGTCCTTCTATCGGTAGAAAATACTACATTAACGAAGAGTCTATTAAAGATGGAAATGCCGCAAATTTTGAAGGTTATGAAGGCGGAGCTGAAGCTATCGTAAGGATTTTAGATGTTGTTGATTGTTCTGAACTTGAATCACTAAAAGGAAAATATATCCGTGCAGCTATCAAAAGAGGAGAATCTGTGAAAATCATCGGTAACATTATCAAAGATCAGTGGTTTGATTATGGTTCGTTCTTCGATAACTATAAGACAAAACAGGAGTTTGATAGGGATGACTCTTGAGCAAGCAATCGAGATTCTTGACCCAAAAAATCCCTATTACGAAGATTCATATACAGTCCACCGTGCTCGTTACATGGGAATGGAAGCACTTAAAATTCGAATGCCTAAAAAGGTTAAAAATGCACCATCATGTGAAATGGTCTTATGTCCAAGTTGTGGATATAGTTATCTATACAAGAAACTTGAAAAACTAAAACCTCCGTTTGATAATTTTTGTCCAGAATGCGGGCAAGCGTTGGATTGGAGTAGTCTTAACTGGCCGGACGATAAGTACGAATACGAAAAACTGCTCAACAAGATTAAGAAAAACAAGGATTGTAGCAAATAAAATTCCGCTTTTATTAGAAAGGAAAAGTATGTTTAAGACTTTCAAAAATACTGCCGTATGCGTATTTTTAGCAGCGATTATGCTAACTGGATGTTCAGATACTGATACATATGGGAATAAAACAGTTGATGAGTATAAATATTTCTACCGACTTGGAAATTCTCCAATCGTGTATGAACGAGACACAAAGATTATGTACTACATGATATATAATGGCTATATGTCTCCTTATTATAATGAGCACGGTCAGATGTGCTATTACGTTGATGGTCAGATTATTCCAATCGAGGAGGTACTAGTCGATGTTGACTGAGATTGCTTGGCTTATGACCAAAGCTTATATTATTTTGATTTTCACCGCAGCTGTGATTCGCTCTGAACAGATTCTATATGACACCTCTACATATATTTTCCGAGGTGTTAGGAAGAACGGAACGTATGGTTGTATTGCATTGAATATTTTTATCATCGTATGTGCGAGTTTGTGGACGGTGGTGTTTTAAATGAACTACATGAAACTGGTTAATGCTGATAGATTAAAAGATTGTCTTTTGCTGGAAGGAAATCTTGGACATATCAAAACTCTAAAAGATGTCGAACGAGTTATTGATTTTCAAGTAGATCGCCAGCCAACAACTGTATTTGAGTTCGTAGATAATTGTGAGAGCTCGGCATGGGTGTGTGATTATTGTGGTGGCGGAATTAAAGGGCAAGAGTCGCCAGAAAGCCTTGGCTATAATTGTTGCCCGTTCTGCGGTCTTTTAATCGAGGTTGGAAAATAAACTACGCTAAAGGAGTGTTGGTTTTTAAATGGCAAAATATATTCCTGAAAACGCTCAATGGGCGGATATCACTCCTTTGCTAGACGAAATTGACAGTGGCTTGAAGCACATGCGCTTTTATGACGAACGAGATGACTATTCCGATTTCCTAGCAGAAGAACGCGAAGACCTACTAAGACTTCCGAAAGCAGAATCTAATACAGTTCGTGCTATTGCACACTGGAATCACTGGCTGTGCGATGACGAAGAAGACTTTGTATATCACTGCTCTAATTGTGGTGAACAGTTTTACGAAGATTTTTTCTATCCGCGCGAAACGCCTTGCTTGGGTTCTGAAAAATATAAGCCTTTTAAATATTGCCCTTATTGTGGCGCAAAAATGGAAGAGAAGGTGTATGAATGAGAACATTAGAACAAGTAGACCGAGACATTGAAATTGTAAGATACGATATGCACGAACTCATGAGGATGCGTCAACCGATTTCTATTGTTGGAGAAGAATTAGTAGATTTTTATGAAGAACGAAACAAAATCTTGAAATCGATGGGTGATACAAAATGAACTACGCTAAAATCGTTCCTTGTGATATTGCGAATGGGCCAGGCGTAAGAGTCACACTTTTTGTGCAGGGTTGTACACATCATTGCCAAGGCTGTCAGAATCCTACTACGTGGGACCCAAATGGTGGTCAGCCATTCACAGATGAAACGCTTGATAAAATTGTAGATTTACTTCGACCTGATTACATTCAGGGGCTGACGCTTACTGGTGGAGATCCATTGTTTCCGGAGAATAGAGGAGTTGTTGAGAAAATCGTCCATCGTGTGTGGACTGAATTTCTAAACAAAAAAGACGTCTGGCTCTGGACTGGATATAAGTGGGAAGAGTTATGGAACCAAGATGGCCTTGTGGCTGACATTCTTGCGGATATAAATGTTCTTGTAGATGGCCCATTTATCGAGGAGAAAAAAGATATCTCACTTCCATATATGGGAAGTAAGAACCAACGAGTGATTGATATTAAATGGAGTCTTGGATATAAAGAACCAACACTTTGGTGGACTTCAGAAAAGAAAGGAAAATAATATGGATTTAGGAAACGTAGCTAAGTATTTTTATGGGCGTCACGGGGCCGTAGAGTCTGTCACTCCAGTTTATCGTCCAAACATCAAAATCAATAAGATGCACGACGATGCTCATCTGCCAACTTATGGTTCTAAAAATGCTGCTTGTGCAGACCTGTACGCCTATATTGGTTTTGATGACGCAACGATTGTAAACAAGAAAGGTGATCGCTGCATTATGATTCAGCCGCATGAGACCGTTAAGGTACATACTGGTTTACGGATAGCTCCACCGGAAGGTTGGTATATTCAAGGGTTCGCTCGCAGCGGTCTTTCCACTAAGCATGGTCTTGCACCTGTGAACGCCGTGCCAATCATCGACCAGGACTATCGTGGAGAGATTATTATTCCTCTCCACAACTATTCTAACATCCCGCAGATGATTACTCATTGCGACCGTATTGCTCAGATGGCAGTTGTTCCATTCTGGCAGGCTAATTTCGAAGAAGTTTCCGAATTGGACGAAACTGAGCGTGGAGCGGGCGGTTTTGGATCTACTGGGAAACAGTAAGAAAAATAAAAGGAGAAATAATTATGGCTAAGTATTTTTATGTTTACAATATCGCCGGTGTCGAGGATTCTATTGTAAAGATGTTCAACACTGATACTGGTACAATTGGCGAGAAGAGTGTCAAGAAGGATCGTATGGATGGTTTTATTGATGGTATCAAGACGAGCGGCTTTGTTTTGAACAAGGAGCTGGCAGAGGCTGACGTTGCAGAGGCCGAAGCAAAGCGTGTTCTTGCAGAGAAGATGACCGCTTATCAGGCAGCTCGCGATGACTATCACAATAAGAGTGAGACTCTGAAGAAGGTTAAAGCAAAGTACGGTATTAAGTGAGGAGAATAATATGAAAGATACTAATAATGATTTGCATTTTCTTGGTGATATTTTTGCTAATGTTGCTAATGATGGATATAAGAGTTTTGAAAATGTGTTTAATCTTTTGTATGGGCAAAAAGAAAATGATTCTGGCTCTAAATCGAAAAGCAACATGGAAACTAAGAACCGATAAAAGGTGAATTTTACGGAGGGCAGTATGATTATTATTGGATATCCGTGCATCGGAAAAAGCACATACGCAGTTGGTCATCCGTATCGTGCAATCGACCTTGAAAGCAGTAATTTTGTAAAGGATGATAATTGGATCGAATCGTATTGCAACGTCGCTATTGATTTATCGAGACAGGGACATGTTGTGTTCGTATCTTCACATGATGCAGTTCGTAAACAGCTTCTGAAGAGTGATTATGAATATGTTTTTGTGATCTATCCAGCTCTTGATATTAAAGAAGAGTGGCTTGAACGGCTTCACGAAAGATATTTAGAAACAGAACTCGAAAAAGATTATCGTGCATGGCAGCGTGCTCTGAATCATTACGATGAAGATATTGCAAAGCTCAAAGAAGATGCAAAGGACTTTAGTGGTTTTTATGAAATTGGTCGTGGTCGATATGACCTCACGGTAATTCTGGATGAATTTGACTATAGTTCGACTTGGGATCATTCGTGATTGCTAATTAAAATTTACGGGTGGGTGGGAGGAATAAATATATGAAGCGAAACATCACAATAAATCAAACTTGCAATTGCAATGGTGATAACTGTACTCAAATTGGAATTATTCGCAATGATGAAGTATATGTCATGCAAACAAGTTTTCCGAAAAGAGAAGGCCCTGCGGAATTTACATGCAGTATGCCTGAGCCAAAACCTCATTTGAAGGATTTCCTTTATAAAATTGTAGAAAAACTAAATAGTCTTATTGAATGGATTATAGATACGTTTAACGATATTTGATTAAGGTGATTGTATGAAAGCGCATATTCGAAAAGAAAAGAAAACAACTCCATTAAACCTTGGTAAAGGAATGCTGCTTCAAGATGAAGACGGCAACATTTATAAAGTTTGTGATACTGAAGAATATGACGAGATGTATACTGATGATGAAGATGTTATCAAAGTAGAGCTGTCAGAAGATAATATGATTCCTAAAGCAAAGCCAGGGTGGTTTTGTGGACTAGGAGATTTATATGGAATTCAGAATAACTAAGCATGGAAAACCGCAAAAGAATTTTGAACTTGCAGTTGGATATAGATGCTCGTTTTGTGAATGCGAGTTCTATGTAGATAATGAATTTATGGACAACATCATTATCGGCAAGGAAGGAGCGACTTTAACGGAACTGTCCGATTTTGAAACAACTTGTCAGTGCCCAGAGTGCAAAAGAATGGCTCGGCAGGTCGATCTTACATATCAAGAAGACATTTTCGGAAAGCAGTCGTTCTGGAGGTTCATTACAAGTTTGTTTGAGTGTTCACTTGAAAGATATAAGAAAATTGAAAAAGCTCTAGCAATGAGAGAATATAAAAGCGACGAATCTACGTTATAAAAATTTCAAATTTTAACGATAAAATGTATGTTTTAAAGTGTGGTGAACGTAATGGAAGTTTGGGAACTAAATCTTCTGCATGATGGGGATACAAAACAAATATGTGTGTGCTCTGACGAGCAACCACTATTTGAAATGGCGATCGATAGAGCATTTAATTTATTTGCAGAAATAAATGAATGGCCGCTTAAACAAGAATATTGCCATGCTTCTATAAATGTAAACGTGCAGCTTCGTTCTATTTTTGTGAAAATCAGTACACAAGACGACAATACAGTTGAAATTTGGGAGTATAAATGGAGTTGTATTTACAACGAATCTTGTGAAAATAAGAACTTCAATACTTTGCATCAAAAAATTGTTTCTTGTATACGTGACGTTCCAAAACTATTTTATGATTGGGCGGAGAATTTCTGTTGGAAAGCGAGAAAGAATGGCTATTTGCAATAAATGTTTACATAAAGAAGTATGCGCTTTTAGGAAGAAAACAAGAGATAGTTGCGCCGAATCTTGCGAAAACTTCCTCGGTTGGGTCAAGGTCATGGATGAACGTCCGGTCCTTTTAAAAGATAACGTTGTAATAAGTGATTATGGTCTGTCATTTATTGGATATTATGATTACAACAAAAGAGATCGAGAGCACTTTTACGATGTAAACGCCCTCGAAAAAATTTATGAATGTCCATCTTACTGGCTGAAAGGACTTAATTTACATGAGCAGGAAAAAATCGCTAACAAAGAATACGAGTGTAGGAAATCCAATATGGGACAAGTATGAGATTGTGGGAGTCTCTTTTGACACATCAAATAATCCAAACAAGAAGTTCTTCAAGCCGGTTTACATAATGCCGGATGGAGATGTCGTAGCTTGCGATGGAACTCACGATTTCAATTATGATCCTAACAAAGAAATTCAAATTGTTCCAAAGGAATCTATCCCATTTTATGGCAAGCCAACAGAGCCTGCTGTTTATTGTGATGATGATGGCAACTGTGTGGATGTTGACGGTAATCCTCTCGGTATGAGATGGGATGACTTTATGGAGAAACAGTTCCGAACGGTAAATAAATAACGTATCATCGCTATAGAAATTAGAAAATAATACGGTAAAACTAGACTTTTATGAGGTAGATTGAATGGACGATAGATTTTCAATCGAAAAGAATCACTGGGAAATACAAAATCCAGAATGGGAAAGCTATTCTCATTTCATCTGCACTAAAGACCATTATTGGACTGGTGTACACGGTATCAGCAACTATTTTCTTCAATATAAGAATTTTAGCAGAAGTAAACCAGTCGAACGATTTTCTGTAGAATGGCCGAACTTCGTAGAGCACATGTGGTTTATCCATTGGCGTGGCCCATGGGATTATATTTTTGCTTCATATAAATTATCCGAGATCAAACGATTTTTAGAACTTGATATTGAAACCATTAAAAAGAACCATTGGCCGGATGGCCGTTGCACTTGCTACAGTATTTATGACTACGTGACGAAAAAATGGTACTATTTTAAAATCGAAAATTTGGGAACATTTTATGGATGCACGTGGCCGTTGGGTGATGATACGTGGGAGGTAATTAGTTGTGACTAAACAAATAGGCTATTATAAATCCGACTGGTACATTATGGGCATTGATGGAAAATATAACAATGCCTGTATCTCGCATACAGAATCGCAGCTTCGATATACAGTTCCAAGGTCGCCAGAATGGACTATCAATGGATTGAGTTTTACTTACCTTAGAGAACATGGATTTGAAGATTATCCTGAACTCTATGGTATTGTATTCTATGATATGGAGTGGTGGCGACGAAAACGCTATCCGGGTGACTTTTATGTAGAGATACCAATTTGCGATTTGTGTGAAGATGCCTTTCATTTAAAATGGCGTTGTAAGGAATTTCGTGTACATCGGTGGTCTAACTTGAGGAAAGAAACAAAGTGGGTGAAAGGTAGAAGTAACTACACTATTTGTGAGCTCGCCCATAAGTTGCCACACGAAGAATTTATAGAATATCTTAAAGACAACGGCATCTATATTGTAAACGAAGGTGGTGTTGAACTTGGATGATAAAATTTGTTTTGTGAACTACCGACCATACCTTACAATAGTAGATTATGGAGATTGGACTCCAAGATGGAAAATCGCATATTGGATTGATATAGATGGATTTAAGCCTGGATTTAGAATCTCAAGGAACTTCATTCATCCATATCTAAATAACGTCACGCGCCCATGTTTAAACGTAGTAGCCTATGTCGATATGTATGATCCATTCGTTAAAACACTTTTGTTGAGTTGTATGACAACAGATAAGTCAAATCTAATTCCGGGTGATTTATATCTTGTGTGGAGATGCCCCGGTAATTTTTCATGGCCGGACTGCGAGCCACATTTTACATTAAGAAAGTTCAATCAGAAATATTTATTCAAAGATGGCGACGTGAAATGTTGGGTGAACATGAAAAATATCGATTGGAGCAAACAATGGCTCCTTCATCGTATTTGAGGTAATAAATGAGTAAAAATAATAGCGATAATGCGTTAAATATAAGCGACAAATTTACAGTAGAATTAGGGTTTTATAAAGACCAAACAGAATATTATAAAAGATCAATCGAAGATCTACTGCATCATTATACTGATAGCTGTGGCGTGTGTACGGTTAATTTGGATTGCAGTGAATGCGTTATGGATGATTTTATCAATCAGCTACGAAATATTCTGTATAGTAGTAGTGAGTATAAAGGAGAAAACATATGAAGCTGCTTTTACAGTCTAATGGAGGATTTTCTGGATTCTATAGTAGATTCATTTTGATTGATACAGACCTACACAAAATGGTAAAAACAGATGGCCTCATGAAAGATGGTCTAACTGGAATAAAATATATTTGGGACTATATCGATAATGAGAAGATTCCAGATATTGATGATTTTGGTAAATCTCTTTGTCAGGATTTCAATTATGATATTTCATTACTTGAATGTTTTTTACCGACCGCCAAAGTTGTCACTAATGAATCCTTCATAATGGACGATATTAATTATGATGTTTATCTATCATCTGAAAACGTCCCGTACAGAAAGTTCAGATTGAATTCTTCATCATATCTTGAAAATGACGCTCTCAGCGCAAAGCTTAGGAAACTATTTCAGACATTCTTATAAAGGAGGCTCACAATGATTATTGACTGCAAATCTATCGCACAATATATCAAAAATAAAATCAAGAATATCATCGCAGAAGCCGACTACGCTCCTGTTTTACTTATTTATCAAGTAGGAGACAACCCTGCATCCAACGCTTATATTCGTGGCAAGTTGCGCGACTGTGAAGAGGTTAAAATTAAAGCAAAATATATCAAGTTACCAGAGAAAACGACTGAAGATGAATTAAATAAAATGATATTGCAGAATCGTATTTATGAAGAAGCAGATGGTATCATTGTTCAGTTGCCACTGCCCAAACATATCAATCCTAAGAATATCATTATTCCAGACGAACTTGACGTTGATGGTTTTAATTCTACATCACCATTTCAGCCTTGCACTCCACTGGGTGTTATGAAGATTTTTGATTCTATCGGTTACGATCTGGATGGAAAGAATGTGCTCGTGTGCGGCCAATCTGATATCGTAGGTCGCCCGCTGGTTGATATGCTGATTAAGCGGCACTGTAACGTAATCTCTGTAAATAGCACGGGCTCCCGCATGAAGGCCACTGCTCTTGGGTTTGAAATGGTTGATGTGATTATCTCTGCTGTGGGTAAGCGTAACTTTATCACACCGTTTGGCCTTGATCGGGTTGAAGTCTGCATCGATATTGGTATCAACTATGACGAGAATGGCAAGCAGCACTGCGACTGCTCCGACGCTGTTTATGACATTGAAGATATCAAGGTGACCCCTCGTATCGGCGGAGTTGGCCTCATGACCCGTGCCATGCTACTTTATAATGTATGTGTGGCGAAATATGGCGAGCACAAGCTGGAGGAGGTGATTGAATGAAGGAAGTCCCGATTTGGGAAAAGACGACCCTGACAATCGAAGAAGCAGCGGCGTATTCTAATATCGGTCAATGTAAAATACGAGAGTTGGTCTCTGAAAAGAACTGTCCGTTTGTGATGTTCGTTGGCAGAAAACAACTTGTAAAACGAAAAGCCTTTGAAAAATACATAGAACAGGCATATTCCGTTTGAAACTTCGGCTCCAGTGTGATATAATCGAGGTGTCACATTGGAGCTCTTTATATAATGTAAGGAGCTTATTATGGAAAGAAGAAAAGATAACAAAGGAAAAGTTCTAAAAGAAGGTGAGAGTCAGCGAAAGGATGGGCTGTATCAATATCGATGGACTGATCGAACAGGGAAGAGACACACAGTATACGCTGGAGATTTGAAGGAGCTAAGAGAAAAAGAAAAGAAAATTCAAGATTCTATTCTTAGCGGCTCTGATTTCGATACTCTTAAATTAACTGTTTATGAATTTGTCAAGCGATATAATGACACTAGAATTCATGCTCTTGGAATTAGAACGGCTGAAAGAAATGCTAGTTATATTAGGAGACTACAAAACGATCCGATAGGAAGTAGATTGGTTGCTAATACAACTGTTTTTGATGCCAAGTTGTGGGTGAAGGGGCTTTACGAAAATGGCCTTGCTTATGACAGCGTAAACGATTATCGTGCGATTTTATCATGCGCTTTTCAAGCCGCATACGAGGATGGTTTAGTCGCGAGAAATCCTTTTGCTTTTAAACTGTCGAAAGTTATTCCGCGTGATACGAAAGAAAAACAAATCATAACGAATCAACAATATAACAGTCTTTTAGAATTCATGCAAAACAATGGGTTCTATCGTAAGCGTATTGATGATATTGTGATTCTTTATGAAACTGGTATTCGAGCAAGCGAGTTTTGTGGATTGACTGAAAAAGATGTGGATTTGGATTCTGGGATACTAAAAATAGACCATCAAATTTATCGAGCTAAAGGCGGGAACCGTACTATTTTAAAACCAAAATCCAAAGCCGGAAACCGAATTATCCCACTATCCCCGATGGCTAAAAATGCTTTTAAAAATGTCATTGATAAAAGGCACGAGTCGGATGACGATATTATTATCATTGATGGGAGAGGTGGATTTTTATTTCCCGGGCAGTATGGTACAGTACGACAAGCACGAGATCTCGAATCATTTATAAAATCTCTAACGAAGTCCTACAACAAGGTGCATCCAGAAGACCCTCTTCCTCATATTACCCCTCATACGTTTCGTCATACTTTTTGCTCAAGACTGATTCAGTCAGGCATGAACATTAAGGCCGTCCAGTATTTCATGGGGCATTCTACTAGCAAAATCACGCTAGAAGTGTATGCGCACGTCTTCAAAGATGCGTCTATTGAAGAATTTGTAAAAAATTTTGCCGAAAAGAGTACGTCTTCTACTACACCAATTACTACACCAATTTCACAAAACTTGCATGAGGTTATATAAGATTGTATAAACAAAACGGCAATTCATTGAAATGCAGTGCGCGATGTATCGTCAAATATGATTTTATATAAACTTGTATAATGGCCCTTGAAATAAGCGTACCCCTGTGGTAAAGTATATACAATCAATTCCTAAGTCGAAAACATGAAATTGTTTTGATGTTGTTTGATATGATCCGTTGCGGATGCGTTAAGAGAAAAGGAGTTTGAATATGGCTTATTTTTACGAAGAACCCTCCCGTACCTTTGGCGAGTACCTGCTGGTGCCGGGCTACTCTTCTGCTGAGAATGTCCCCACGGCTGTCAGCCTCAAGACCCCGCTGGTCAAGTACCGCAAGGGCGAGGAGAACTGCCCGCTGGAAATGAATATCCCCATGATCAGCGCCATCATGCAGTCTGTCTCCGGCGATAAGCTGGCCATCGCGCTGGCCCGTCAGGGCGGCGTCTCCTTCATCTACGGCTCCCAGAGCATCGAGAACGAGGCCGCTATGGTCCGCCGAGTCAAGAGCTTCAAGGCCGGTTACGTCGTTTCCGACTCCAACCTGGCCCCCACTGCCACCCTGCACGATGTGCTGGAGCTGAAAGCCCGCACCGGCCACTCCACCATAGCCATCACTGCCGACGGCACTCCGGGCGGCAAGCTGCTGGGCATCGTGGCCTCCCGCGATTACCGCGTCAACCACACCCCCGATGACGCTCCTGTTACCACCTTCATGACCCCCATCGAGAAGCTGGTCACTGCCCCGGAGAACACCTCCCTGCACGACTGCAACAACATCATCTGGGACAACAAGATCAACACCCTGCCTCTGGTGGATGCTGAGGGCAACCTGAAGTATATCGTCTTCCGCAAGGACTACGATTCCCACAAGAAGAATGCCAACGAGCTGCTGGACAAGAACAAGAGCTACGTCGTCGGTGCTGGCATCAACACCCGCGACTACGCCCAGCGCGTGCCTGCTCTGGTGGAGGCCGGTGTGGATGTCCTCTGCATTGACTCCTCTGAGGGCTACTCCGAGTGGCAGAGCCGCACCATCGGCTGGATCCGTGAGCACTACGGCGACACCGTGAAGGTGGGCGCCGGTAACGTCGTGGATGCCGAGGGCTTCCGCTTCCTCGCAAAGGCTGGTGCAGACTTCGTGAAGATCGGCATCGGCGGCGGCTCCATCTGCATCACCCGTGAGACCAAGGGCATTGGCCGCGGTCAGGCTACTGCCGTCATCGAGGTCGCCAAGGCCCGTGACGAGTACTTCAAGGAGACCGGCATCTATGTGCCGATCTGCTCTGACGGCGGCATCGTCCACGACTACCACATCACCCTTGCACTGGCCATGGGCGCTGACTTCGTCATGCTGGGCCGCTACTTCGCCCGCTTCGACGAGAGCCCCACGAACAAGGTGCGTATCAATGGCCAGTATATGAAGGAGTATTGGGGCGAAGGCTCCAACCGCGCCCGCAACTGGCAGCGCTACGACCTCGGCGGCTCCACCAAGCTGAGCTTCGAGGAAGGTGTGGACAGCTATGTTCCTTACGCCGGTCCGCTGGCCGACGGCGTCCAGACCACCCTGTACAAGGTCAAGAGCACCATGTGCAACTGCGGCGCACTCTCCATCCCCGAACTGCAGCAGAAGGCCAAGCTGACCGTCGTTTCCTCCACCTCCATCGTGGAGGGCGGCAGCCACGACGTCGTGCTGAAGAATGCCACCCCCAGCATCATGAACGGCTGAATCTGAAATATCAAAACACCCGCAGCACGGAAAGGCGCTGCGGGTGCTTTTTGCATATCCGGGAGGCATCGATGCCCGTGATTTATCCGAGGACAGAAGAGCACTGCCGGAGGTGCTGGTAAAGATTCCGCAAAAAACATTTTTCTTTCTGTCGTCATTTTTTGCCAAAACCTCTTGCGTCTGCCCGCCAAAGATGCTATAGTGGTACAAACATCCTGTCATGACAGGACGAAACGCGCGGCAGCGCAGAGTTTGTTTGGCTGCACCCGCCGCAGGGGTGCGCGGAAAAAGAGAGGAAACTTTTCATGAGCGAGATCAAAGTTGTGCCGTATATCCCGGATGAGGACTACGACAATCCGGCAATGGTCGTTGATTTTTACGAATTCACTATGGCCAACTGCCTGTTTCTGAACGGCTTTAAGAATACGACCCTTGTGTTTGATATGTTCTTCCGCAAGAACCCGGATAACCAGGGCTACTCCATCAGCGCCGGCCAGCGCAAGCTGACCCGTTTCCTGCTGAACTACCACTTCAATGAGCAGGATGTCCGCTGGCTGCGCACCAAGGGCATGAGTGAGGAGTTCTGCGAGTATCTGCGCACGTACCGCTGGAAGGGCGATATGTACGCTCTGCCCGAAGGCACGGTCTGCTACCCCCATGTGCAGATGGTGCGCATCGAGTGCGACCTCGTGGGCGCTATCCTCATCGAGACCTACCTGCTCCAGACCATGAACTTCCACAGCCTCATCGCCACCAAGGCCACCCGCGTCACCGGCCTCAACACTCACACCCCCCGCAGCGTCATGGAGTTCGGCACCCGCCGCGCACAGGGCGAGAGCGCAGGCAACGACGGCGCTTATGCTGCCGTTCTGGGCGGCTGCATCGGCACGGCCAACTGTCTGGCCGAGATGAAGTACGGCTCTGAGGTCAAGGCTGTGGGTACTGTGGCTCACAGCTTCATCGAGTTCTTCCCGACCGAGTTCGATGCCTTCAAGGCCTTCGCCGATACCTACCCGGATTCCGTCAGCCTGCTGCTGGATACCTACAACATCATGGAGAGCGGTCTGCCCAACCTCATCAAGCTGGACGACTACCTCATTGAGAAATATCCTGATGACCCCAACCGCCGCGTCAAGAGCGCCCGCATCGATTCCGGCGACCTGGCCCGAGGCTCCAAGCGCCTGCGCAAGGCACTGGATGCAGCAGGGAAGTCCTACATCAAGCTGGTGGCCTCCAACGGTCTGGACGAGAAGAAGATCGCCAACATGGAGCTGTACGAGCACGCACACTTCGACTCCTACGGCGTGGGCGAGAACCTTATCACCTCGGCCTCGGACCCTGTGTTCGGCGGCGTGTACAAGCTGGTGGCGGTCAAACGCCCCGACGGCAGCTATCAGCCCAAGATGAAGTGCTCCGACTCCGCCAGCAAGGCCATCATCCCCGGCAAGAAGATGCCGTGGCGTCTCTACGATGAGAACGGCCAGGCGCAGTGCGACCTCATCGCCATGGAAGGCGAGGTCATCGAGGCAGGCAAGCCGGTCACGATGGTCAACCTTGACTCCGATGCCATCGAGCGCACCGTCACCATCGTTCCCGCCCGCGTCAAACAGCTGCTGGTGCCGCATATCCTGAACGGTGAGCTGGCCATCGAGCTGCCCTCCATTGCGGAGAAAAAAGCCTATATCGTCAAGCAGCTCACCGAGGAGACCTGGGAGAGCGAGCTGCGCATCGAGATGCCCCACAAGCACTACGTCAACATGACCCCTGCTGTGGCGGAGTGCCGCTCCAAGATGTACGCAGAGCTGCATGGCGGCAAAGTGTAAACTTGACAAAACAGCATTTCTATTGTATTATATGAGCTGTCGCTCGCAGGATCGTGAGCGGCAGCTCATTCAGAAGCCACTGTGGTGAAATTGGCAGACACGAGGGACTTAAAATCCCTTTCTGGAGACAGAGTGCGGGTTCAAGCCCCGCCGGTGGCATGGAAAAGCCCCGGTAAGTGCAGAAATGCATTTACCGGGGCTTTTTTTGCGTATTATAGCAATTCAACTTTTTAATGCAGCAGCAACAGCGTTGAATTGCATATCG
>ERZ772816.28-NODE-28-length-139533-cov-93.840355_pt1 | contig 139533 bp, 148 predicted proteins | sample MGYA00511359_ERZ772816 | MGnify/ENA primary metagenome ERZ772816 (study PRJEB29015, sample SAMEA2737710) | human gut metagenome | biome: human gut; feature: human-associated habitat; material: faeces | place: China | collected 2012 ...
ATAATTGTGGGTGGATTAAGCGTTCTGAGTGGGTGGGTATGCTCCGTTTTCGGCATCCAGTCCACACACGGCTGCACAATATATGTCGGCCACATCTTTCACGCTCACTTTGAAATTATTCTCTGCCATACTTCTGAATTAAATTACCGTTCGTTTCTACTCTAGAGTTTGGATGCCCAAAATTAAGACTCCAGTATGGAAATGCCAAGTAAAAAAACTGTAAAAAAAATCTCCCGTTTCTGCGGATTTCTGGGGCCGTAGAAACGGGAGAGTTTTATTAATTTCTTGATTTTATCAGAATAGTTTTTTAATCTCTTCTAAAGATATCGCGAGTGTACACTTTATCTTTCACATCATCCAGACACGCATCGTAACGGTTGGCAATGATGGCATTGCTGGTAGTTTTGAATTCATCCAGGTTGTTTACCACTTTCGAACCGAAGAAGGTACTTCCGTTTTCCAGTGTCGGTTCATAGATGATAACCGAAGCACCTTTGGCCTTGATACGCTTCATTACTCCCTGAATTGAGCTCTGACGGAAATTATCACTGTTCGATTTCATGGTCAGGCGGTACACACCGATTACACATTGCTTTTCAGCTTCCGGATTGAAGTCTCCACGATTGTAATAATCATAATATCCGGCTTTCTTCAACACCTGGTCAGCGATGAAGTCCTTGCGCGTACGGTTACTTTCCACAATCGCATGAATCAGATTTTCCGGTACATCTGCATAGTTGGCCAGCAACTGTTTGGTATCCTTTGGCAGACAGTAACCGCCGTATCCGAATGACGGATTGTTATAGTGCGTACCGATACGCGGATCCAGACAAATACCCTGGATGATAGCTTGCGTATCCAGTCCTTTCACTTCTGCATACGTATCCAGCTCATTGAAGTAGCTCACGCGCAGTGCCAGGTAAGTATTGGCAAACAATTTCACTGCTTCTGCTTCCTTCAAACCCATAAACAGTGTATCGATGTTTTCCTTGATAGCACCTTCCTGTAGCAAAGCAGCAAATTCTTTCGCTTTTTCCTCCAGGTGTTCTCCTGCAAAGGCTTTGATAGCTTCGTTTTCTTCGTCTCGTCCGTCAATGAATTTCGGGAAGCCTACGATGATACGGCTAGGATAGAGGTTGTCATACAGTGCCTTGCTTTCACGCAAGAACTCCGGCGAGAACAGCAGGTTAAACTTCTTTCCAGCCAGGGCAGGAGTGTTACGGAACTTTTCTGCATATTTCACGTACAAGCTGCGGCAGTAACCCACCGGAATGGTACTCTTGATTACCATTACCGCGTCTGGATTTACTTCAAGAACTAAATCTATTACTTCTTCCACATGGCTTGTATCGAAATAGTTCTTTACCGGATCATAGTTTGTAGGAGCTGCAATGACTACGAAATCTGCGTTTTTGTAAGCCGAAGCCCCGTCCAGTGTAGCAGTAAGGTTCAGTTCCTTTTCTGCCAGATACTTTTCGATGTATTCATCCTGAATCGGGCTGATACGGTTGTTGATTTTCTCTACCTTTTCAGGAATCACGTCTACCGCAACCACTTTGTGATGTTGCGCTAGTAAGGTAGCAATGGACAGGCCTACATAACCTGTACCTGCTACTGCGACATTTGTTGGTCGAAGTTTTTCCATTTTATTTTAGGCTTATATTTGTATAGCTTTAATATACACTTGATTTACTTGTTCTGCTATGTAATCCCAATTATATGAGGACATATCATAGTTTACATTGTAAAAAGGTAAAGTTACATTCTTTTGTAATTTATTTGCTAATTTGTCAATATCACCAACAGGGAAATAATTGTCATGAGGTAAACCAACTTCTAAATTTGCAGGAATATTACTAACAATGACCGGTAGTTTATAACTCATAGCTTCTAATAAAGCAATCGGTAATCCTTCATGTGATGAAGGTAATACAAAACATCGAGCATGGGTTAAAAGAGAATGTAGCTTTTGTCCTTTTATGAATCCAGTAAGTACGACTCCATGTTCTTTGGCCATTTTTTTCAGATTTTTGGAGTATTCATCTTCAAAATCTGTATCGCCAGCCAATACAAGTTTACATCCCTTTGTGTCAATTTTCGAAAAGGCTTCTACTAAGTGATGTAAATTTTTTTCAGGAACGAAACGACACATGCCTAAAATATATTTTTCCTTTTCAATCCCTAATTCTGTAAAATATTCGGGATAGTCACATATTTCAGGTTCTGGTACTCCATTGTAGATTAGATGACAGTCTTTTCTGTGATATTTACGTACAAGGATGTCATTGATTACATTTGAAATGACTATCACATCATTGGCAAACATTGTTCCCATTCGTTCTCCTAGTTTCAGCATTGTTTTTGCTGCAAATCCCCACTTGTCACGGTCATAATCAGGACCATGATGTGTAAAAACCACTTTCATTCCAAGTAATCTTGCCAGTGGAGTAAGTAGGGCGGGGCCTATAGCATGAATATGAACAATATCGGCTTTTAATGCTTTTGCCTTTAATATAGCTTTGAATGTATGAATGATAGCTTCGAATGATTTTTTTTTGGGAGTATCGATATCCAATAATTTCACTCCTTTCCATTCGGAAAGCGAATCATGCACATAACTTTTCCTGCGTATTATTGTCGTGTCAATACCTTTAGCCGCAATGCGAGGAAAAAGTTCTTCACAGTGCGTTTCTACCCCTCCCATGATATTAGGGATTCCACGTGTTCCGGTTACAACAAGTTTCATCTTTTGACTAAATGATTATCTGTCGAAGTTCAAATCACCTTGCTGAGGATCTTGTCCTACATCGCAATACTTAAAGTCTAGACAAGCTGGTTTACCTTGCATAGAGCGAAGCTTGTTTTTTAAGGCCCATTTCAGCGGATATTTGATATATTTGTGCATTACTGGACTTGCTGTACCAACCATCCAACAGTTTTTCGGACATTTGCGTACTTTTGCTCGTACTTTAGCTGCCTGTTCACTGTTCCAAATCGTCATGAAGTCAGCATCGTGGATATTGCCCATACTCCAGGATTTTGGTGTGTCACTTTCCGCAGGCTTCAATTTATCATTGGATACATTGTTGGGATCGGCTGCTAATTTTTCATTATATTCGGCTACAGTCATGTCGTCACCATCCAGTTTCAGCTTGTTTTCTTTGTGCTTGTCATCCATGCGAGTTTCAAGACCGTTACAGGGCATCACCTCTCCCCATGGATCTATAAAGAAATTAGCTGTACCAGCTTCGCAGGGTAGCATACGCTTACGGCCTTCTATATAATTAATAAGTCCCATGTTGAACCAGGCACGGAACCAACTCTTCGGACTCTTTTCCTTGAGCTGCCACTCGATGAGTTGCCTGAAGTTTCCGCACACCTCATCATGATTGGTGATAACGTTATCTCCCTTATGAAAATAATAAGAATTGTGGAATGCGGCTGTCGCAAATTCCAATCCCATAGATAGAGAGAGTTGATAGAGTTTGAGCATATCTCCCGAGTTATAGTTGCTCACGGTACAACCAAAACCAATATCCTTCAACCCCATATTCTGAAGAGTTTTCAATGTCTGGATAGCTTTGTTAAAAGTACCTTGACGACCTCTTAGCTCATCATTCTTCTCTGCAAGTCCTTCAATAGATATGCGAATACCAATGTTAGGAAATTTTTTAGCTAAAGCTATTACTCGTTCATTAAACCACCCTGATGTTGATATTACTATGCGGTCAGTATGCTTATAGCATTCTTCTACTATTTCTTCCAAATCTTCACGGATAAAAGGCTCTCCACCGGTCAAATTGATAAATTTCAGTTTGGGTAGCGATCTTAAATCAGCAGCTTTGATTTCATCTTTCTTATTTGTCGGGTTTTTCCAGATGTTACACATTACGCATCGCATGGGACAACGATAAGTTAAGATGATACTTGCATCTGTAGGGCAAGGAATGTTTTTATTAGCCATAATATATTATTTTTTGTAGATTTCTAAGATCTGATTATAATAGTTTTCTGCATTATATTTCATTTGTGATTGCTGTGCAATTAGTGCATAATTGAAATTGTGTTTCCACATTACTCCTATTTTCTGAACTAAATCATCTGTATTTTTACTTTCAAATGTCATTCCGGTTATTTCATTTTCTATTAGTTCCGGGATACCACCTATGTCTGCTCCTAATACAGGAGTGCCTAAGCATTGAGCTTCTATCACAGATAGTGGATTGTTTTCATACCACTCAGAGGGGATGACCGAAAAACGGGCTTTCCCAACCAATTCTTTTATTTCATTCCATTGTTTGAAACCTACGAATTCAATATTAGAATTAGCAATACTTTTTAATTCTTCTAAAAGTGGTCCTCCACCGATAATTTTAAGCTTGTAAGGTAGTTTATTGGCAGCATCAATTAATGTTTTGACTCCTTTCTCATGAGATAGGCGTCCAATGTAACAATAATAGTCTTCCTTTTCAAAGTGCTGCCGTTGACATTTCGTTATATCAATAAAGTTACATAAAGACACTAGCTTTTTCTGATTAAACCCCCCTTGTTTCATTTTTTGTGCCATAAACTTACTCGGACATATGAAAATGTCTGTGCAGTTCTCTAGTCTTTTCATGTTCCATTTTTTAGCTTCTTGATAACCAATCAATGAAGCCAAGGTAGAACCTTTCATGCATTTGTATGTTTTGCAGAAAGTTTTATTACCATTGAAACATGCTTCACAAATATTCTTTCCGTCACGAAGACAATCATATCTGGGACATAGCAGTTTGTAATCATGCAATGTCCATATTACTTTTATTCCTCGATTGTGAGCTAATTCCGCTATGATAGGAGATAAATGTGTATGAATATTGTTTAGGTGTACTATTTCTGGTTTAAAATCATTCAGGAGCTTATTAAATTTAGCTTTCACTTCGGCAGAACCGAATGGGCGTCTAAAAGCCATTAATTTATTCATGTTTTGTGGAAAATATTGCTCCCAAGGTGATTCGATATTTTCCGGATAATCCATTGCAAACACAGCTACATCATGACCATGTGATTTTAATAGTTGTTCTAGGTTAAGCATATATATGCAGTCTCCGCCACGGCGGTAATAGAATTTGTTGGATAGTAATATTTTCATGATGGCTATTTTAGGAATTTAAGAAATTAAAAATCGTATAATTGTAAAAATTGTTCACAGGATTTATCCCATACAAGTCTATTCTTAATTTTATCAGAAGCTTTTGTTCCCATAATTTTTATCTTGTTAGGAGAATTAAAAAGGTCTTGTATTGTTTTTAACCAAATTTCTTCTTGTTTATTATTTAGGATTATTCCATCTAAATTATTTTCTATTAAAATTTCAGCTCCTGCTGTTTGAGTTGATATAACTGGAAGATTAAAATACATAGCTTCTAATATTACCATACCATATATCTCGTAATCAGATGCTAATAAAAATAAATCAGCAGATTGGTATAAAGAAGGTAAATCTTCTTGTTTGAGCTGTCCTGTTAGTCTTATTTTATTTTCTAGTTTATTTTTTGTGATGAAAATGTTAAGTTCTTTTTCTAAGTATCCTTTTCCTGCCATTATTAAGATGAAATCATCAGGCAGTTTTTTTGCTATATTTGCTAAAAACAATGGATTCCTTCGTGTCTCAAAGTTTCCAACATAGAGAAGAACCTTTTTATTTTCTAAAGATAGTTTTTCTTTCCAATTGATAGAATTATATGTTTTAAATTTATCTGTATCTAAGCCAACACAAGTAAGCTGGGTTGGTCTATTTATATATTGTTGTACATAATTAGAAGCCTTATACGATTTACATCCTATAGCATCAACATTTTTTAAAATGTATTTTCCAAAAGTATAGTTGAATAATAGTTCTAATTGTTTAAAAATAGGTTTTTGCGTTGTTTGGTAACTTCCTTGAATTAATACTATTCTCATTTTATTTTTTTTTGCCCACCGTAAGATACGATAAGACATAAACATACCAAATTCATGAATTTGTAAACAGGTCGGTTGTAATTTTTGCAATAAATCATTTATGTTATAAAACCATGCTAGTGCTTGATTAAATGAAATGTATTTTACGTAATAAATAGATATAATATGTCCTTCTATTTCTAAATTAATTTTTTTTTCTTCTTTACCTGCTAATATAATACTTACCTTTAATCCTTTTCTTGTTAAAGCTTTTGCTAGCCCTAATTCTTGGCAGTTATATGATTTGAAATCAAGGATAGATGCTCCTGTTCTTACTATTACAAGATGCTGTTTCATAAGATTATGTTTAGGAATAACTTTTGTAAACTTCTTTATTGTTCTCAAAGATTTTGCATATGTCCACTGTGTAAATAATACTTATACTATTAGGAGTTGAATAATATCTAATAGTACATTAATCTTATCTATATTATGTAGTCAATCATCCCTTAAAGTAATTAAAGAATGTATTTGCTGGATATTTACTCTTTAACAGATTTATGATTCTTGTTTGTATATATACAGCTGCAATTGAAAATATTACAACTAAAATATATTGTACAAGAAAATACATGTCAAATTTAGATGTAACTTGTATTAGGGGAATATGATATAAATATATCCAATTTGTATTATTGCCACAAAAAATTATAATATTAAATTTAGAATTTAGTTTCCTTACAAATATATAAATAATGGCAGACATAAAACAACCGTATAGTATATATAGTAATTGTGGAGGATATTTGTACTGCGCTATATAAATAATTTTGCCTGTGTGAAAACTAAGAACTGAGTAAGTTATAATTAGAGATAAAAATAAAAAAACATATAGTGTAAAACTGGAAGTATTATTCTTTAGTCTCAGTCCTAACAAAAAAGGAATAGAATATCCTATTGCGTACGTTATATAATCGCGTATAATAATATTATTACTGATAGGACTTTTAATGAGTAATTCGTTAAAAGTTAGCAATAATATTATCAAACAAATATAATGATATTTGTTTGATAATATTTGTTCTATTTTTAATAATAGTGGTGTTATTAAAGTGATAAGTAGAAAAACTCGGAAAATCCAAACAAATCCTATTCCATCATGAAGCATATAAGATTCTACAGCTCTATTAAACGTTATTCCAAATTTAAATCCTAAATAATTTTGAATGATATAAATTAGAATAAAGTAAATTGTTAAAAAAATATAAAGAGGTATCAGTAGTCTTTTGGCTCTGTGGTATAGAAATTTAGGAATGGAATGATATTTACGATTAGAAAATGCTAGACCTGAAACAAATAGCATTAATGGAACATCGAATACTCTTAGATTGAATAAAAAAATAGGGGGTGAGCAATGGGCTAGTATGATTAAAAGGATTCCTATGCCTCTCAGAAAATCGATAGAATTATCACGAATGATATCTACTCTATCATTTGTTTTGTTTGTTAAAGGTGAAAAAATCATTTGCTAATAATTGACAATGAGTGAATTTTATTAATTGAAATTTTATTTTTGTGTTTTATTATATAGTTTGTATAGGTCGTTGATTATCATTTGGGGATCATAAAATTTGAGATAGGTGTTTACTTCCTCAGATTTTGAACTTAATGCTTTTAATATATTCTCTTCTAAATCTTTCGGATCTTCCTTCTTAAAATAAAATGAGTTCTTGCAACTGTATTCTCTGAAAAAGGGAATATCAGTCATTACTACCTTTTTATTAAAATAATAAGCTAAGGATAAAACACCAGACATTGTTGCAGAACGATATGGGTAGATAACTAGGCATGATTTAGAAAATAAGTCTTTTATTTCTTCATCATTAATAAAACGATTAATTCTAATAATGTTCTGTGTATCAATAAGATTATCGTAGTGTCCTCCTTTCCCAGCTATGACTAATTTGTGTTTTTTTAATATGTCACTTCCCTTTAATGTATTAATTAAAAAATCCACTCCTTTATATCGGTTAATGTTTCCGATGAATAAGATATAATTGGAAATATTAATTAATTCTGGAACAACTTGCATACCACCAGATATCTGAGGCGTAATTAGGGATGGAAAATGGCTAAATACTATATTCTTTTGGGGATATATTCCTTTTAATTCTTCATATTGATGAATAGAGCAGGTGGTCAGATTAGGTATTTTATTTCTGAGAATTTTATTGCCAATAACGATGTAGCGTCGTAATATTGAAAATAGACTATTTTTCTCTATTTCATGTGGATGTAAATCATGGACTGTATAATATAAATTATCGTTAGATTTTTTAAAAAAGAAGTAAGGTGCTAAAGAAAACTCTCCAGTGAGAAGATGAATAGCATGAGGGTGAATTTCCTTTTTGAATTTTTGTATTGTTTGTATTATTTTATATGGATAAAATTTATATAGCAATTTAATGCTTTTTGAAGTTGGGTATTCAATATAGCAAATTTTTTCTTCAGGTATTATTATTTTTCCTTTGTAGGAATATTTCCCAGAATTTACAACTATTGCATATACATCAAAACGTGGATCTGTATTTAATGTATTAATGATAGATGAAGCGAATGGTATCATACCCGGGGCAAACTCAGTTGCTATAAAGATTATTCTTTGTTTGGTTGGATTCATTTTGGTTATATTTAAGACATAAAGCTAATATCATCATCATACACATTCCTCTGTTATGTGTAAAAGTTGAGTCAGCAATTGATTCTATAAGGAAGAAAATAATAATTAGTATTACTATTTTTAGAGTAAGTTCATCACCTGTTTGAAGAAAATTATTTTTTGCTGTATCATAGCGCCGTTTCCAAAACCACATGAATAGAATTAGTCCTATATATCCGAATTGTGCAAATACGGGGAAATAAGTATCTGAAATAAAATGCCCGTTTCCAATCTCATAATTTAGATATAAATCATAATCGTAATAAAGAGGTGAATAATATTTGTCAGAAGCAAAAGTTGCATAACTGCCAAATCCTGTACCTAAAAACGGGTAATCGTGTAATATCTCAATAGCCTTCATATAGAGGAATGGACGTGCAAACATATTATTTTCATTCTCTGTTCCTGTTATAAAATAAAATATTATTTTTTCTCTCGCTACATAGACAATGGCGAATATAAGAATGAGAGAAAGTAAAATTGTTTTTAATGTAAAAAGGTTGGGCTTTCTGGGAATCTTTCTCCATAAAAAGATGATACAGATAAACGCTGCGTAAAAGCCGAACATTTTGCTTCTTAGTGATAGTAATCCTATACTATATATAAATAATGTTATATATAAATCTTTTCTTTTCCTTTTTGAGAAAAGTAAATAGGTAGTTCCTAATACAACTGACATTGTTGCATAACGGGAATGGCCGCAAAATAGATTCATTGCAGGACCACCACCTGGTGCTATTAATCCAATTGGTAAAATTAATATAGCTAATGCAATGCAAAGTTTTTGAATCTTTTGTTTATCTTTTATTGAGAAAGAAAACCCAATATTATATACTGTATAAAAAGCAATGAAAGGTTTTATTTGTAAAATAAAATCTGTGTAAATGGCTGCTTTTACATTATGAGGATAAAGTAGGCTATGTATTAAATAGAAAAGGGATATAAGAAGAAATATGTAAAATTCTTTTTGCCTTTTTGCTTTTGAATATAGTAGCCAATATATAAAAAGTATAGCAGCTAACATTTCATCTATTAATGAAAAGTTAGTAAGGTCACTAATAAAGTCATAAAAAATGACTCCAAAGACAAGAGTAAAAACAAATATATAATAATTTAATTTCTGATAGTTCATTGTTGCGCTGCCTGATTAATGAGATAGAAGTTCTAGGTATAACTTTTCCCATTTATCAACAATTGTTCCTATTGCAAATTTTTTGCTTGAATTAATTCCTGTTTTTGCTAACTTATCAAGTCTTTGAGGATTTTGAATTAAGGATAGTATGGCTTCAGCAAAACTTTTTATATCATTATCTGGTGTTATTATGCCGTTTTCTTCTGAAGTAATAATGTCATGTAGAGCTAAAAAGGTATCCATAACAATTGGTACTACTCCTTGTTGCTGCGATTCAATGAGTGTCATTCCAAAACCTTCAATGGCAGAAGTCATTAAAAAAATCTTAGCTTTTTCATAGTATGCTAATGGATGTTGATATCCTTCAAATTTGACTCTTTGAATGTTCAAATCTATAGCCATTTGTTTATATGCAGATAAATCCGGTCCGTCTCCTACTATTTGTAGTTTCCAATCGGTTGATATTGGATCTTTTTCAACCAAACTCCAGGCTTGTAAAGCCCGCGTTATTCTTTTAGACGCTTCGGACATTCTGGCTACAATTAATACGATATTTTCTTTTTTTGCATACTTCTCGGCATTAATGAAACTATCGAATACAAGAGGATTAGGGATTGCATTTAATTTTCCTGTATTTTTGTAGTGAGCCATATCTTCGTATTGTTTTTGAAATGCTGGAGATAGGAATACATAACGGTCAACATAAGGTAAGGTGTCCGTTACCACTTTTAGTGAAATCCTTTTTTTGTGAATCTCGTAAATTTTTTTGAATTTTCTTCTTAAAACAGCTTTTAGACCAGTTCCATCAAAAATAGGGGCATATAAAGTTGTGTGATTTACTTTTATAATTTTTGCTTTTGTTTCAGCTTTTAAACGCTTAATGAAGCAGAGTGGCCACCATTGGTTCATTACGATTTGTATATCATGTTCGTTGATAAATCTAACCGTAAATTTATGTACCTTTTCTTGCTCTGATTTCAATTCAGAAGCTTTGTCTGTAGAAAATTCTCCATAATTTACATTTTCTATTTTGACAGCATTAATTCTTGGATCAATATAAGGAAGTTGATTTTTTATATTCTCTTTAAAATATAAAATGCTGACATTCCAGCCACGTTTAACCATTTCATTTGCTAAACAAAGTGTTACGGTTTCACCTCCACCATATACAGGATAAAGACGTAATAGAAAAAGTATATTCATAACCTTTTGATTTTTATTTGTTTTCCTTGGGAAATGATTCTATGAGGCTTTTCTGAATCTTTGAAATTGTGATAGGACTAACGTACGCTAACTCCTTATGCTCAAGAAAGAAATTAGGGATATTTGTTTCTGTAAGTATCTTATTGTAATCTGCGAATCCATCATAAATTGGAATATCAACAGAACTGAAGTAGTCATGAAATTTGAAGTCACCTACATTCATTTCTAATCGACGAATCCATAAGGCTGGCCTATTATAGGCGTGGGATATAATTATTCCATGAAGAGATGTGGATAAAATATATTTACATTGGAGAATTTCTTTGATAAATGTTTCTGCATTTCTTGTGCGGATATCTATGATTTTATATTTTTCTCCATATTTCTTGTTAAATATCTCATAATCCATAAAATGAGGAATTATTCCCACTGTGTGACTTATTTGAATATTAGGGCTGGGTATTATAAGAGGCAAAAGCAGTGCCGGATCACCAATTGCAATTTTTGTTTTGTCATAACAATCAGGTAAGTTTCGAAGGGTATATTTTCCTCTTACAGCACAAATTATAGGTCGTCCATGAATTCTAGACCATTCTCTCCCTAATCCACTTCCCCAGATAATTGCATTGGTTTCTACATTGTCTAAAATTGAACCAACAGCATACATTACTTTTTCTTTGTATGGAGGGAGTGGGGCACTCCAGTGATATTTTTTTCGATATTTGATGCGTTCTCGTAAGAAAACCCATAATTCCTTCCAAAAAGTTCTTGCAACACCATATTTTACTTTATGACCTAGCATCCATTCCACAATTAGTGGGGAGATAGCATCCCCAATATTTTTTCCGGTCCACCAGTATAGCCTTTTTATAATCATAATTAAATCAATAGTTTATTGAATATTTTTTCTTTAATAAATTGTTTTTCTTTTTTTTCTAAACCAATAAGATAGATGATAATAATTGATGAAATAGCATATAAGCTGCATGAGATTAGGACTGGGGTTGTTTCGTCTACAATCATATATTCTATTGCATAGCAAATTATTATACTGATAAATGTTACAAGAATGATTTTGCAGATGACATATTGAAAATATTTTCTTGTATTAATCTGCGTGCATTTTCTGGCAAAGTAAAATCTTGTCAAATAGGCTAAAGATGAAAAAGTCATTAATACTTTGAAAACAGATTCTGGAGCAAATCCTAATTTAAGAAAAATATAGGAAGTTGGTAGGGTTGACATCATAATACAGCCTATTGTAGTTTGAAATACTTTAATTCGGCCTGTTGCTGATACAGCTGTTGCTAAAGGTTTAGATAAGGTTTCTATAAGAGTGATAATTAATATAACGTGAATAAATGTAGAAGAATGTTTGGGAACTTCTTTTAGCCATATTTCAAGTAGTGTATCTGTATTAAAGAATATTGGTATAATTATAATCCATAATAAAAAAAAAGAGAACTTCGAACTTGCATATATGAGACTATGCATGTATGAGAGTTCATTTATCGCATAAGATTTGATTATCTGAGGATTAATAGCTGATTGTAAATTATTGGAGAATTGCTCTATTCCGTTTTGGACTTGTACAGATATGGCTCTCGCTGCATTGACGGCAGGTGTGAAGAATATATTGAGTAATATATTTAAACCTTGTGAGCAAAAAAGAGAGGCGCAATTTCCCCATATAGACCATCCTGCGAATGCTGTCATTTCTTTAAATAAAGATTTGTCCCAACAAAATCTTCCATGAGTTTCTATAAAATGTTTTTTACAATATAAACTATAGATTAATCTTAAAATTAGTTGAGTCAACAACATCAGCACAGCATATAGTTTTAATCTATCAATATCAAATAAAATAAGAATGTAAACAGATAATAATCTTAATGTTACATCTAAGATTGATATGTATGCGAATGCGTTCATTTTTTCATGGGCAATAATAGCTGCATTATAAGGGACACTAATAATCATAACAACTGCTGATAATATAGACATTTGATATACCCACATGGCTGCGTTTATTCTGTCTATGGGAATATTCATTTTATGCCAAAAGAACCATAAACCTATTGTTTCTCCCAATACTACTATTGTAACAGCTATTAGAATATGAATAATTAGGCTGACACTAAATATTTTACGCATCCGGTATGAGTCATTTCTTCCTGTTTCAAAGGTAAGAAATCGTTGTGTTGCTGTTGTCATAGATGAATTTATTAATCCAAACATGGCAATAATTCCTCCAATGACATTATATAATCCGTAATCTTCTATTCCTAATACTTCCAATATAACTCGCGATGTGTAAAATGTCACCGCCATTATTAGAAACATGCGGAGATATAAAAATGCAGAGTTTTTGGCAATTCGTTTATTATTTGTTGATAGATTTGACATAAACAAATTATAAATATTAGTTAATTGATTTGTTGGTCTTGCTTTGTAAGATGATTGATAATGTTATTTTCTAATTTCCCGGTTAGTAATTGGCGTATTTTTTCCAGAATACTGCATACTATTAAAGCTAATATAGAAGAGAAGATTAGGAATAGTAATGATTCTTTGTGCAAAAAATTTTCAACTTTTTGCATACTGAGAATAAATCCATGTATTATATAGGTTGCGAGCATATATGGAGCCAGTTTACTAAGAAATTTGAAGGGATGTTTCTTTAAGTTCTTCGTAAAAAGAAAAAGGTTTATTGAAGCAAAAATTACTAATGGATTATTGTTGGTGGCAAATTTGGAAAAAAGTTTAGAAGGTAGATTGTTTGCTGTATGATCAAGATAGTTTGAAGCTGTAAAAGCTATGGTTGCATTTAATAAAACAGCTAAAAGGAAATAATAGAGTGCATTCTTTTCAAGATTTTGATTGGGATATTTGTGTAAATAAGATGCTAAAATGTAAATAACTACTAGTATTAAGAAATTTTGTCCGATACTATCGGGAAAGATAAATTGCCCACCATAAAAGAAACAAACTAAGAAAATAACAATTGTTTGGTGTGTTTTCTTTTCAACGTTTTTAATTCCTGTATTAATTATGGGAGATAAAATCATTAGAATCATATATGCTGAGAAATACCAGATATAACCGCTACATAGAGGAAATAGAATCTTAGGAGATGGCATTCCTCCCATGAGAGCACCAACTATATAAATCCCCACTCCCCATGAAATGGCAAGGAATTCAAGTTTTAAGAACTTATTTAAACTCCAGTTAATCCCATAATATCCTGAAATAAAAGCAAAAGTGCTGACTCCAAGAAAACAAAAACTCCTAATGCTTGCAATATTGAGAAAGTGAAAGCTGGGTAATTGTCTGTATCTTTTAAATCATAAACCCGTGCTGAAAAATGTAACAATATGATTAAAAACATCATAAATACACGTAGTGCTTCAATATTGCTATTCCTTTCTTTTTTTTGCATGTTATAATTTAGTTAATTCTTATCTATAATATATTTAATCTAAGAAGTTTGCTTATTGTATATGATAAACTTAGATATTAAATGTTACTGTTCAGAGTAAAATGTCATATTTTTAATACACCTATTGTATTAGCTTTCGGTTTTGATATATCACTATTTAAACTGATACAATGGCTATAATTTATCCCCAAAGATTTTTAAATTCGAGAATAAAATTGGGGTCGTTTTTAGTTTATCCTTTTACAAGCTAGTCTCACATCATATTTGATTGTTAGAAGATTGTTTTGCATTTATATAAAAACTCTCATTATAGAGAAATTCTTTTTTTATCTATAAGATTGAGTTCTCTAATATTATAAACTTATATATCCTAAATATTTTTTGAGGAGAATTTTATATTTGTTCCTCCTTCCCCCTCTTGATAGATAAGATATTGTTTTCATTATTTGAGACTTTCAAGCACGCTTCGCCGTTACCACTCCCAGTCTATTCACCAGAAATGATAAACGAAACGTATTGGTATAAGACGATACAAAATTAGCGTTTATTTGATACCTATGCAATCTTTTGCAGGGTTTTATACCCTTTTAGAACGCTTTTTTATTGTTCGACAAAATGCGGGTGCGCACACAGGCGAACGCAAGTGCATTTGTTTTCAAACACAAGTGTGTTTGGCTTGAAACACAAGTGCGCTTGCCTTGGAATGCAAGTACGTTTGGACTGGAACGCATGTACACTTGTCGGGGTTGGCAGGCATTTTACAAAACTTCTATAGGAAAGGTGTGGAAAAATAGTAGACTGACTTTTTTCCACACCCGTATATAAAAAGTTTGAAAAGTCGGTGACAACCCGTCAACCTGTCAAGATTAGGGTTGCGCGCGCGGTTTTCCGGAAGCCCGCTGTGCCTCCAGGCGCTCCAGGTCGGCGGTCAGCGACCGAGCAAAATCGCGCAGCAGTTCATCCTGTTGTGCTGTGTCGTCGGCAAGCAGGCGGCAGTACATTGCCAGTATGCGTCCCAGGAGGGTAAGATCCGTCAGGAGCCCTTTTTTACTTTTTGATACGTGTGCGGACTCATGGGAGCCAGCTGACAGAGTTCGTGTTCGGTAAGGGTACGGCCATGCGGCAATACCTGATGACGCCACGCTTCCAACATCTGTCCTAATTCAATCAATTTTGCTTGTTTCATAATGATTTTTGTTTAAAAAATAAAATTATAGCAAATTATTAGTTAAAACATTGCACGTATGCGTGCAATGTAAATTTGTCGATTTAACAAACTTCTGTTACATTCGTCTTGGGGTTCCGAAAAAGAGAAACCGCAAATTAAAACTAAACGATTTGCAAATTTAATAAATCATAAAATAAAATACGAGAAAATGAACAGAATGATGCTCAGCCTTTTTAAAGGCTATTCCGACACGATTCCGGTGTCGGTGTCTCTCAACGAAGTGGTCCGCCTGATAAAGGAGGACAAAGTGCTGGCCGACCGTACCGAAAAATACCGCTACTACCGTTCGAGGGGACAGAAAACGGTGGCCAGCCGTGAGAAGGCTGCCTGTCCGTGCTTTGCCGTGGCGGTGCGCTTTGAGAAAGGCAAGCGGAAAGCCGACATCAGCGGATGGACGGGACTCTCGATGGTAGACTTTGATCATGTGCCCGAAGGACGGGTGGAGGAACTCTTCAGCCGGGTATGTGCCGATCCGCATACGCTGCTGGCTTATACCACCGTCAGCGGAGAAGGGGTAAGGGTGGTGTGCCGTTACTGTCTGGAGGATGAGACGGCCGACACCGACCGGGCGGCGTGCTACACCCGGGTGTTCCGTGGGGTGAACGAGCATTATGGGCAGCTGACGGGGTGCAGTTTCGACCCGGCCTGCAAGAATGCCACGCGACTGAGCGGACTGGCGCACGACGAGAAGGTGTTTTTCCGGCCTGATGCCGAGCCTTTCCGTTTTGATCCGGAACGGCTGACGAAACCGGCTGCCCCGCGTGTGGGGCGTGTAGAGCGGGTGGTGGCCCGCATCCGCAAGGAACTGGACTGGCAGGGGGTGGTGTATGCCGCGCACCATCACAACGACTATATCATGCGCATGGGCTATCTGATGAATGAATTCGGTCTGCCGCTGGAGCAGGCCATCGGCTGGGCAGACGGACGTTTTCCGGAATACGACGGGGATGTGGCTGCCATTTTCCGCTCGTGTTATGCCGATACGGAATCGCACGGAAAGCGGGCGGCCGAGCTGCGCGGTGGGGGAAACGGACGCGCGGCAGACGCTCGTATGCGCCTGGCTACACCCGATATGATTGAGGACTTTCTTACGACGCAGGCGGAGTTCCGGAAAAATGTCATCACCGGAAAAGAGGAGATACGGCATCCCGATGCCGACGAGTTTGTCGACCTGACCGACCGTATGGTGAACTCGCTCTGGAGCCGAATGACCAAGGAGGGGCACGCAGTACGGCTGTGCGACGTGCGCTCGGTACTGGAGTCGGAGTTTGTGCCGGAATTCAATCCCTTTACACAGTATTTCCGTTCGCTGCCGAAATGGGACGGGGTGACCGATCACATCGGGCGGCTGGCGGCCACGGTGCAGGTGGAGGGTGACGCGGCCCTGTTCGACACGTGTTTCCGCAAGTGGCTGGTGGCCACGGTAGCTTCGCTGATGGTGAAGGAGGTGACGAATCATGAAATTCTGGTGTTTGTGGGGCGGCAGGGCTGTTACAAGACGACCTGGCTGGCGTGTCTGCTCCCGCCGGAGCTGCAGCGGTATTTTTCGGTGCGTTCCAACCGCGGGCGGGTGACGAAGGACGACAACCTGGCGCTTTCGGAGTTCGCACTGATTTGCCTGGAGGAAATTGACGAGATGCGTCTGGAGGACATCAACCAGCTCAAGGCGATGGTGACGCTGCCGGCGGTGAACGAACGGAGGGCCTACGGGCACTATAAGGAGAACCGGCCGCACATCGCGAGTTTCTGCGGTACGACCAACCAGCCGGAATTTCTGAATGACCCCACGGGGAGCCGGCGCTGGCTGCCCTTCACGGTGGTGCACATAGACGACCCCTATACGCATCCCGTGGATTACGAGGGGGTGTACGGACAGGCTCTGATGCTGTGGCAGGAGGGTTTCCGCTACTGGTTCGACGAAAAGGAGATTGCGCAGGTGAATGCGCGCAACGAGCGCTTTGAAACGGCCAGTCTGGAAACGGACTTGCTGCTGGCTTTCTTCCGGGTGCCGCTGCCCGGCGAGGAATGTCTTTTTCTGACGGTGGGAGAAATCCTTTCACACATCAGTGGGGGTATGAAGAATCCCCTCAGTGCCGTCAAGGTGGGGCTGGCCCTGCGCAAGGCAGGATTCGAACAGCTCCGTGTGGCGGGAAAGAGGGGATACCGCGTCGTGATGTACACGTATGAGGAGGTGAACCGCAACCGTCAGGCGATGGCCCGGTTCACCGAAACTGCCTGATATATCAGTCTTTCTGCTTCAGACCTTCCTTGAGCAGTTGCCAGTATTTTTTACCCAGCAGTTCCCAGGCACCGGTAAGTGCAACGGTTAAGAAGATAATGCCAAGTATAATCACTTTTCGGCTGATGCCTGACGGGTCTAACGGAACAACTGCCGGTTCTACCACGGCAAATACGGGTTTTTCTTCCTGCACCTTGGCACGGGCTACTTGTAGCTGCTGGGCCACCTGGCTGTACACCTGATAGGCCAGATTCATGTCGTTCTGCAGGCGTTCACGTTCCGCCATTGTGCTCTGGAACACCACGTTGCTGTTGGCATCCACATAACGGGCGTAACGTTGCTGGGCATCGTAGTATTCCTGTTGGCGTTCCTTAAAAAGCTTCTCCAGATACTGGCAGTCTTCCTTGGCTTTACTGGTACGATAAGTGGTGATGTACTGCTGTAATTTTGATACTACACTGTCCGCTATGGTGGCAGTTACTTTTGGGTCTTGCAGGGTAACGGATAAGGTAGTAATGGCTGTCTTTTTTTCAACCTCGGCTGTTATTTGCTGGCGCAAAACCTTCAACTTTGCTGCGTCTTCTTTATTTAGTTCAATGGTTCCTTCCTGTACGGTTTCTGCCTTTTCTTGTTCCTTGTCACTGAACAAGGATTTGATGCCACCAATGACCATGCCGGGAGCTTTCAACACATAACCTAGCCAAGAAGATTTCTGCTCGTCCAGGTAGGCCGTGAAAGTGGTGTCTATTTCTTTGTCCTGACTCACTACATGGGCATCGAAGAGTTCCAACAGGAAAGGAGTAGAAGCTACAATGTCTGGGGTCAGGGTCGCATTCAGGGCATCGGGACTGTCGGAGCCAATACTTCCACCTAAAAAGGAAGCTGCCATACTGGCCAGGCCGCTACCGGATTTGCCGCTTCCCATTTCGGGAGAGAGGGTAATGTTTACAGTATATTGCTTGGGAGTGCCCAAGGCGATGAGAATACCTAAGACAATTCCCGCCACAGCTGCTATGTAGAGCTTTTTGCGGATGGCGAGAAGCTGGTGAAGAATACCCATCCAATCTATTAAAAGTTCATCGTTGTCTTCTGTGGTCGGACGGTATTCCGGATTTGTATAGTGTTTGTTTTCTTCCATGGCTTTACTTCTTAATCAGGTTAGAGATGGTAGCGAACATGGTGGCCAATGAACCGAAGGAAGAGGCATAGCCCAGGATTTCTCCTACATTGACTTTCTTGTTCTTCTTGCTCGGTACGATGATTTCGCAGCCCGGCTCAATCTTGTCTTTACTGCGGCCTTTGATGCGGGCCACCTGTCCGTTCATGTAAATAACGAACTTCTGGCTCTTCTTGGCATTGAGGGCATAGCCGCCGGCCTGGTTGAGGTAGTAGTTGGCGTTTTTGTCACTGAGGTAACCCACGGTGTTCGGCATCATGACGGCACCGTTCACTTTCACGGTGTTGTTCATTTTCGGTACATCCAGTACGTCGCCTTCGCGCAATACCAGGTCGTATTCACTGCCGGGTTTGGCCATGGCTTTTTCCAAATCGATACCTACGCTGAAGGTGTCTTCCACGCGGATGCCCAGAGAGTCCATCATGGCTTCGCCGAACTGGCGGTTCATCAGGTTGATGACGTCGCGCATGCGTTTCTTTTCTTCGTCGTTCGCCACGCGAATCAGCTTGGCACCGCGCAGGTAGGCTTTCGGAGTAGCACCGCCGGCTTTCTTGACAAGGTCGGACAGGCGTTCTTCGGTGGTGGTCATGGCGTAGGTACCGCCGAAAATGACTTCACCGGTTACTCGTACGTTCTGCTGTGCCTGGTAACCCGGGCTGCGGCGTACGAACACCTGGTCGTAGGGCTGGAGGGTGAAGCCTTGTTCCCCGTCGATTACGAAACCGTCTTTCAGGGCAAAGGTGAACATCTGGCTGATGCTGTCGGTAGAGTGGGTGCTCTTGGGGTCCTTGATACGGCGGGATACGTCCACACGTACGGTAGAGGCCGATTCACGCAATCCGCCGGCGCGGATGATGAGGTCTTCCAGCGTCATGTTGTCCGAATAGGAATACGAGTCGGGCTTGGCCACTTCGCCGAAGATGGCCACATCGCCGCGGTCTTCCAGGTCGTGGATGCTGGGGATATAGAGAATGTCGTTTTTCTGCAAGGGGATGTCGGGGCTGGTGCCGGCCATGATGCTGCGCACGTCTACACTGATGATTTCGGTGGTGAGGTCTTCACGCTCGCGCTGCAATACGGCACGGTTGGTAAAGGCATCGCCCGTCAGGCCCTTGGCTTCGTTCACCAGGGCACGCACGGTATTGATTTCGCCGTTGAGCTGGTAGATGCCCGGACGGTACACGGCACCGCGCACTTCCAGCTTGTTGGTGAAGCGGTTCAGGATGGCTTCGGCAGTCACCACGTCGCCGTTACGCATGGGGTAGGCGGAGTAGTCTATTTCTTTCACCGTGTTGATTTCATATTCTTCGCCGTTCTGGCGCACTACGCGCAGGGAGCGGGTGTAGGCATCGGCCGAGAAACCGCCGGCATAGTTGATCAGGGTGGCGAGGGTTTCGTTTTTCTTCATTTCGAACTTCATGGGGCGCTTCACGTTGCCGCTGATCTGCACCAGGGCTTCGTAGGCGGGCACGATAATCACGTCGCCTTCCTGCAGGCGGATGTCGTCCTGTGTCTTGCCTTTCATGATGAAGTCGTACACATCGACCTTGGCCACGGTCTTGCCGTTACGGGTTACCTGCACGTTACGCAAGCTACCGATATCGCTCACACCACCGGCGCGGTAAAGGGCGTGGAACACGGTGGAGAAGGATGACAGGGCGTAGGTGCCCGGCTGCACCACTTCGCCCATCACGTTAATCTGGATGGTGCGGGCATTGCCCAGGGTCAGGCGGATTTCAAGGGTTCCGTCGGGAGCGTCCAGTCCGCTGTAGGTCTTGCCCAGCACACGCTTCAGGTATTCATTGGCTTCGCTCACGGTCATGCCGCTCAGACTGACCGGACCGATTTTCTCGATATTGATGGTGCCGTCGGGCGAAATCTGCTGACGGATGGTGTTCTGGCTGGTTCCCCAGATGTCGATAATCACTTCGTCGCCCGGACCGAGACGGTAGTTGGGAGGGGTGGCGAGGTTGACGCTGGGTTCGAAAGTAAGGTTGCGGGTATTGAAGATGTTGCGTCCGAACACCTGATTTTCCTGTGCCAGTTCGCGGCTGTCAGGCTGCGGATTTTCCAGTACGGAGGTGGTGCTTTCTTCCTGAGTGGCTTCGCGCAGGCGGGCTTCGTTCAGCTCGGTACCGCTCATTTTGGAAGTGCTGACTCCCTGTTCCTGTTCGTACAGCTTCTTGACACGTTCGGCCTGTTCGCGGGTCACGCCACGGCGAGCCAGCTCAGTGGCCATCTGGCGCTGGTCCTTACCTTCGGACATGCCTTGTTTTACATACTCTAGAACTTGCTGGTCGGTCATGCTCGATTGTGCCATCAGCAGCGGGGAGCAGGCCATAAAAACGAGAAGTGATAACGCTTTAATCTTCATATTTTGTTTTTTCAGTTGTTTTTTCTGTGGTGTCACTTTGCTTCTTCCGTCCGGAAAAACGGAAGATTAGTCTCTCTGCTTCTGTAAATTATGCAAAATTACGATTTATTTCAAATCTGTGCAATGATTTGGGGTATTTTTGGGCGTGAAGGGCTGAATATTGATGTTTGGACAAATAACGCGGGAGGAGTCTGGCGGGGCAGTGTGCGAGGGAAAAAAGTGGTGTCCGGCGATGGAAACAGAACGGAAAAGATTTGCATATCCGGTTGAAAATGAGTATATTTATATTCGTAATTTAAACGAAAGGAAGATGGAATACATGCAACTGAATACGAGGGAAGGGCGGGGAACGCCCGGAGGAGACGGACGGTTCTGTCTGAGGGTGTATCGCAAGAATGAGCTGGCCCGGCTGTATTTTCCGGAGTTGGACAAGAAGTCGGCACTGCAGGGACTGGCGCGGTGGATCAAGCGGTGCAGGGAACTGGAAGAGGCGCTCGCAGCGGCGGGGTACGACAAGAACCGGAAGTTTTTCCTGAAGCCGGAGGTGGAACTGATTGTGCACTTTCTGGGAGAGCCCTGAGCGGGGGAGTGAAAAAATAATTTCTTCAAAAGTCTTCGTATGTCTTCATAAGTCTACACGGCGGGAACGGCGCGTCGTATCTTTGCCTTTGTAAACGAAAAACAAATCATCAGTCTTCGTTTTTAACTTTTAACTATTAACTATTAATTGTTTGACTTATGAAAAAGACAGTGACTTATTCAGTAGTAGGACGTGTGAACCCGGCAGACCGTGAAAGCGGTGAAGTGAAGTATTATGCGCAGTCGCAGGCTCGCGGCGAGATGGGCATCCGTGAAATAGCGGAACGTATCCACCAGATGTGTACCGTGACCCGTGCCGACGTGATGGCGGTGCTGACGGCGCTGGAAGACATCGTGTCGGAAGGCTTGCAGGGTGGTGAAATCGTGCGACTGGGCGAACTGGGCTCGTTGCAGCTGAGCTTGAGCGGCGGCGGTTCGGACACCGAGGAGACTTACACGGACGCGCTGATTGACAAGGTGCGTGTGCTGTTCCGACCGGGCACGGTGATGCAGGAGGCCATCGGCAACCTGGCTTTCGAAAAGGTGCCGGTGAAGTATAAGAAGGAAGAAGAAACCGACGAAGGTCTGGGGGCTTAATCTTAATGAGGTGCAGTGAGAAATGACGAGGGTAAAATGGATTGTGGTCAGGGTACTGAAGTGTATTCTCTGTCTCCTGACCGGGAGAAAACCGGATTGTGATGAGAAAGATTGACATGATTGTGATTCATTGTACAGCAACGAGGGCGGATAGTCCGCTCTCGCCTGCTGAACTGACCAGGATGCACCGGAAACGGGGCTTCAAGTGCTGCGGCTATCATTATTATGTGCGCACGGACGGAGAAATCTGTACCATGCGTCCGGTGGAACGGGCCGGGGCGCATGCACGGGGCTACAATGAGCGGAGTATCGGCATCGCGTACGAAGGGGGACTGGATGAGCAGGGCCGCCCGGCAGATACGCGCACGGAACTGCAGAAGCGTTCGCTGCGGATTCTGGTGAGGGTGCTGAAGGCAGACTTTCCGGGCATCACGCAGGTGGTGGGCCATCGCGACCTGAGTCCGGACCTGGACGGCGACGGGGTGGTGGAACCGGATGAGTGGACCAAGGCGTGTCCTTGCTTTGAAGTGAAACGGGAGCTTTGACTCCCGTTTTTTTTATGTACGCCGGGAAGCGATTCTGTTGCAGATATGAAATAAAAATGTAACTTTGCAATAATATTCAATATTCAACCAAGATTGTTATGGAAAATCTGTATATCGTTATCCTGGCCTTTATCTCGGCGGTGATTCTGGGCCGTATCATCATTCCGAACGTATTGATTATTTCCATGCGGAAGCGTCTGTTCGACGTGCCCGATGAGCGGAAGGTGCACAAGCGTCCGGTGCCCCGTCTGGGCGGAGTGACGTTTTTCCCGGTGATTCTTTTTTCAGTCTGTGTGTTTACGGCCTTGCGGCTGGTGCTAGGGCTCGGACCGCAGGAGAGGGAGGCGGAAACGCTGATGTCTGAATTCCTTTTCCTGATGGGCGGAATGACCTTATTATATATTATAGGTATCGGCGACGACCTGGTGAGGGTGCGCTATCGCCGGAAGTTCCAGGTGCAGATTATCTCGGCGGCCATGTTTCCGCTAGCGGGCTTGTACATCAACAATTTCTACGGGCTTTTCGGCATTTACCTCATTCCGGAGGCGGTGGGCATTCCGCTGACCATGCTGCTGGTGGTGTTCATCACCAATGCCATCAACCTGATTGACGGTATCGACGGACTGGCGTCGGGACTGAGCATGGTGGCGCTGCTGGTGTTCGGGGTGCTGTTCGTGCATTTCCAGATGTGGAGCTATGCCATGCTGGCGTTCGTGACGGTGGGGGTGATCATCCCGTTCTTCTCGTACAACGTGTTCGGGAATGCCGATATGGGGCGCAAGATTTTCATGGGGGATACGGGCAGCTTGACGCTGGGATTTATTCTGAGCTTTTTTGTCATCAAATACTGCATGTACGAGCCGGATATGCTGCTGAGGGTGAAGAGCAGTCCGGTGCTGGTATCGTTCAGCGTGCTGATGGTGCCGTGTCTGGACGTGGTGCGTGTGGTGCTGCGCCGTGCGCGCAACAGACGGCCGCTGTTCATGCCCGACAAGACACATATTCATCATAAGTTCCTGGAGATGGGCTTCTCGCCCCGCAAGGCGATGGTGACTATCCAGCTGATGTCGGCCTGCTTCTGTGCGTTTACCATCACGGCCATACAGTATATGAACAATACGCTGGTGTTCGTGATTGACGTGCTGGCGTGGACGCTGCTTCACCAGTGGTTTAACCAGGTGATAAAGAAAAGAAGAATGAAATAATTGATAATGAAAAATGAAGAATGAATAGGGAAAAGTGAAATGCGGTGACTGTGCCGCTTTTACTTTTTAACTGTTCGCTTTTAACTCTATACACTCTAAATATTCTTTGATATTAAATAAAAGTTATATTTTGAAATAAATCTGATTTTTATTCCTTTTTTTATAACTTAAAAACGCTATCTTTGCAGAAGAATCTTTTAATTGATAAAATATGGGACTTGATCAAGTTATAGGGAAAAATATTAAGGCTTTTCGTGAGCATTTGAACTATACTCAGCAGGAAATCAGCGATTATTTGGGTATCAGTCAGCCGGCATACGTCAAATATGAGAAGGGGGAAACTGTCGTTCCTCTGGAGGCGATGGAGAAACTTGCCTCGCTGTATAATGTGGAGGAATATGACCTGATGGAAGAGAATGACCAGCTTTTCCAGACTTCTGTGGCATGTGCATACCGTAAGACGGGTAACGTGGGAGACCTTAGTCAAATCTCGCAGTTCCAGAAGATTGTAAAAAATTATATTCAGATGTGTGATGAGCTTGAAAAGTAAAGTTGAATTAGAATGTCTTGCCACTAGACTGCGGGAGGAAATGCATGTGACAACAAAAGACCCTGTGCGTATCCATCAAATATTAAAGGAGAAGCACATTCTTACGTGGTTTAAGAAGCTGGATAAAAATTTTTCGGGTATGGCTATCCGGATTAATGGAAACGGGGCCTCCGTAGATAAGTATTTCATGTTGATAAATACGGCTTTGCCTTATGCCAAGCAACGTTTTACTGCATGCCACGAGTTGTATCACTTGTTGTATCAGAAGGATTTCAAGGTATCGCAAAACAATGCGGGACTGTTTGATAAGAAAGAGGAGGAAGAGTATAATGCCGATGTGTTTGCGGCTTATCTTCTGCTTCCGGAAATGGGATTGAAAGAACTGGTTCCTGCTGTGGAACAACAAGTGGATAAAATAACTTTAGCTACTCTCCTGAAGGTGGAGCAGAATTTCCTTTGCTCAAGGGCTGCACTTCTGACGCGGTTGAAGGAGTTGAAATGGATCACTAAAAAAACATTCGACCTGTATAAGAATAATGTGGTTAATTCTGCCATTGAATACGGCTATAACACACAGTTATACTATCCGACCTATCAGACAGAACTGGTGGGTGATTATAATCTGAAAGCTCGTGAATTGTATGACATGGGGCGTATTTCCCAGGCGAAGTATTACTCTTTGTTGATGGATATGGAAATCAATGTTTCGCAAGAAGTATATGGGGAGGAATAAAGTAATATTAGTGGATGCCGATGTCATCTCTCATTTCATGGCTACCGGCTATATTGACAAGTTGACTGAAATTCTTCAGCCTCATGCAGTCATGATTGTGGAGAATGTGTACAAGGAAGCCGGTTATCATCCTACGCAGCCGGACAGGAAGCGGAAAATAGATGAGTGGATGGCACGATGCAGGGTGTGTAAAATCTCTTTTCCTTATGCCAATGAAAATATCCGACGGGAGTTTTTCCGGTTGAAAAAAGAGAGTCCGATGCTTGGGGAGGGTGAACGGGCTTGTATGTCGATGGCTCGTTTTGGACAGGAGGCCATTGCCAGTAGTAACTTCCGGGATGTGGCTCCTTATTGTATTGAGAATGGTATAGAGTATATCGGAACGTTGGATATTCTGACCATTGCGATGAATAAGGGGATTTTTACAAGTAAGGAATGTAATCAGTTTATAATGGATGCGAAAGCAAAAAACAAGGCCAGATTCCCGGTTGAGGATATTACTGATTATGAAGCTCCGGAATTTATCAGAACATTTTGATGGGGCGTTTTTGGAACATAAAAAAAGGGAATCTTCCCAGACTCCCAATCTTCATTAACCTTAAATCTAATACCATGAAAAACACAATGCAAAGGTAAGGGTTTTGTGTTATGTAACATATGAAATGCGCGGAAAAATGCACCTTGTTAACTTTATTTATATTTTGAAGCCCGAATGTTTCCTGTAAATTGACCGCGGGAACAGTCTGATTTTACTATTTTTCGCTTCCCATGCCGTAATTCCTTTCCCTGGGGGCTTGGTGGTTATTTTTTTTCATGTATCTTTGTCATTAAAACCAAAAACGTAGACAATAAAATGAGAAAACAGTTCGCTAGAGTTGTGCTGTGGTTGTTTCTGCTGGGAGGGCCGGCTGTGTATGCCCAAAGCGGAATGACCGACAGCCAGGTGATAGAATATGTACAGCAAGCACTTCAGCAGGGGAAAGACCAGCAGACCATTGCCATGGAACTGCTTTCAAAGGGGGCTACTCAGGAACAGTTGTTGCGCTTGAAGTCTCAGTATTCGGGCGCTGCCACTTCGGGCTCTTCTTCTCAGGCGGGAGAAGGCGGTGCGGTACAGGACACCGGTACGAGGGCGCGGAAGACGACGGTGGCCAATGCGACTGACGGAGAGGCAGCCCTTGAAGGTGCGAATACGGACGAGATGAAGGAGACCATGAAGAAACGTCAGGAGCTGAAGGTGTCGACGGCCAGCGAGAATGGCGTGTTCGGTCGCAATATTTTCAACATTGACAAACTTACTTTCCAGCCGAACCTGAACATGGCTACTCCGGAGAACTACCGGCTGGGACCGGGCGACGAGGTGATTGTCGACGTGTGGGGGGCCAGCCAGAATACCATGCGGCTGGAGGTTTCGCCCGACGGCTACGTGAACATCGCCAATCTGGGTCCGGTATACCTGAACAACATGACCATCAAGGATGCCCGCCAGCTGCTGAAGCAGGAACTGGGCAAGATTTATGCGGATTCGGCCAATAACATCCAGGTGACGCTGGGGAACATCCGCACCATCCAGGTGAACGTGATGGGAGAGGTGAGAGCGCCGGGTACGTATGCCCTGTCGTCGCTCTCGACGGTGTTTCATGCCTTGTATGCGTCGGGCGGGGTGAGCGATATCGGTAGCTTGCGTAACGTGCAGGTGGCCCGTGGCGGAAAGACGATTGCCCGGCTGGATGTGTACGAGTACATCATGAAGGGGCAGATTCAGGACGACATCCGCCTGCAGGACGGCGATGTGGTGATTGTGCCTACCTACGACGAACTGGTGAAGATTACGGGTAAGGTGAAACGCCCGATGTTCTATGAAATGAAGAACGGGGAGTCGGCCGCGACGTTGCTGAAGTATGCCGGCGGATTTTCTTCGGATGCTTACAAGAAGAGTATCAGGGTGTTACGGAAAGACGGAAAAGAATTTTCGGTAAAAACGGTGGACGATATACACTATTCTGCGTTTAAATTAATAGACGGGGATGTGGTGACGGTGGATTCTATCCTGAACCGCTTCAACAACCGTCTGGAGGTGAAGGGCGCGGTGTATCATCCGGGTGTGTTCGAACTGAGCGGCTCGCTCAACACGGTGCGCCAGCTGGTGGAAAAGGCCGACGGACTGCTGGGGGATGCGTTTACGGGACGCGCGGTGCTGTATCGTGAACGGGAAAACCTGACGAAGGAGGTGCTGCCGGTGGATATCGAAGGGATTCTGAAGGGAACTTCGCCCGACATCGCCTTGCAGAAGAATGACATTTTGTATATTCCGAGTATCCACGACTTGCAGGACATGGGCAAGGTGACCATCAGCGGGGAGGTGAACAAACCGGGAAGCTATACGTATGCCGACCACATGAGCCTGGAGGACCTGGTGATTACGGCGGGCGGACTGAAGGAATCGGCTTCGCTGGTGCGTGTGGACGTGTCGCGGCGCATCCGTGACCCGAAAGGGACGACGGAACCGGACATGATCGGACAGAATTTCTCGTTCGGCCTGAAGGACGGCTTCGTGGTGGACGGCGAGGCGGGATTTGAACTGCAACCTTACGACCAGGTGTTCGTGCGCCGCAGCCCGAGCTACACCGAGCAGGTGAACGTGACGGTGGACGGCGAGGTGCTGTACCGGGGTGAGTATACGCTGAGTACGAAGAGCGAACGCCTGAGCAGCCTGATTCAGCGGGCCGGAGGGGTGAGCCGCTATGCGTATGTGCGGGGAGCCAAGTTGCGCCGCGTGGCCAACGAGGAGGAACTGCGCCGCATGGAAGATGTGGTGAAGATGGTGCGCCGGGAAATCGGTGAGACCCTGGCTACTTCGCTGGGACTGAAGGTGGACAGCACGTTCACGGTGGGTATTGACCTGGAAGCGGCGCTGGCCAACCCGGGCGGTGATGCCGACCTGGTGCTGCGCGAGGGCGATGTGCTGACGGTGCCGGAATACAACAATACGGTGAAGGTGAACGGAGCGGTGATGATGCCGAACACGGTGTCGTATGCCAAGGGCAAGAGCGTGAAGTATTACCTGAGCCAGGCGGGAGGCTACTCTGCCAATGCCAAGAAGAGCCAGAAGTTCATTATTTACATGAACGGACAGGTGGCCGAGGTGAAGGGCAGCGGAAAGAAACAGATTGAGCCGGGCTGCGAAATCGTGGTGCCGAACAAGACGAAGAAGTTCAACTTTGCCACTGTGGTATCGAATGCGACTTCGTTTGCTTCGCTGGCTACGATGCTGGCTTCACTGGCTACGATGATGAAATAACCTTTAATAAATCTATGAGTATATGAACATGAAACTGAGACTGATTGTCATGAACTTCCTGCAGTTTGCTGTGTGGGGGGCCTATCTTACTTCGATGGGTACGTACCTGGCAGGCGTGGGACTGGGTGGACATATCGGAATTTTTTACGCCATGCAGGGGATTGTGTCCCTGTTTATGCCGGCTGTGCTGGGTATCATTGCCGACCGCTGGGTTCCGGCGCAACGGTTGTTGGGGCTGAGCCATTTGCTGGCAGCCTTGTTTATGGGAGGAGCGGGCTACTATGCCATGACTACGGGACCGCAGGTGGAATTTGCACCGCTGTTCTCGTTCTACTCCGTGAGCGTGGCGTTCTACATGCCTACGCTGGCTTTGTCGAATTCGGTGGCCTATACGGCGCTGGATAAGGCGGGGCTGGATACCATCAAGGCGTTTCCGCCGATACGTACGTTCGGCACCATCGGTTTCATCTGTTCCATGTGGCTGGTAGATTTGCTGGGATTCCAGTCGAACTATATGCAGTTCTTTACGTGTGCGGTGTGGGGCGTGGTGCTGGCTGTATATGCCCAGACGCTGCCGGAGTGTCCGGTGAGCCGTGCGCAGGGAGAGCGCAAGTCGCTGGTGGAGGCACTGGGGCTGAAGGCGTTTCTGCTTTTCAAGAACCGCAAGATGGCGGTGTTCTTCATCTTCTCGATGCTGCTGGGCGTGTCGCTGCAGATTACGAACGGGTTTGCCAATCCGTTTATCACCAGCTTCAGCGCCATTCCGGAATATGCCGATACGTTTGGCGTGCAGCATGCCAACCTGCTGATTTCGCTCTCGCAAATCAGTGAAGCGTGCTGTATCCTGCTGATTCCGTTCTTCCTGGGACGTTTCGGCATCAAGCGGGTGATGCTGATTGCCATGGTGGCATGGGTGCTCCGCTTCGGACTGTTCGGCCTGGGTGACCCGGGCAGCGGGGTGTGGATGTTCGTGCTGTCCATGCTGGTGTATGGCGTGGCATTCGACTTCTTCAACGTGTCGGGTTCGCTGTTTGTCGACAAGGAGACGGATCTGTCTATCCGCTCGAGCGCGCAGGGACTGTTCATTATCATGACCAACGGTATCGGTGCTACGGTGGGCACGCTGTGTGCGCAGGCGGTGGTGAACTGCTTTGTGGACTTCAACTCGCAGGCGCCGCAGGTGGAAGGCTGGAGCTACGCATGGTTCGTGTTTGCAGCTTATGCGCTGGTGGTGGCCGTAGTCTTTTCAGTGGTATTTAAATATAAGCATAATAGTAATAACAATTAAATGAGATTTCACTATGGAATTCAAAGGAAACGAAGGACTGACAGAACTGAAAGTCAGCTACATTACAGAGATGATAAACCCGGTAGAACTGGTAAAGGACCTGACATTCGATGAGGTGCTGACGGATGCGGACAAAATGGATATGCTGATGGCAAACGGCTACAATTACAAGATGATGCTGGAAGAGAAGGAAGAGCCGCACCGTAAGTTTATGGCTATCATCAATGCCGACGAAGCAGACCTGCTGGACGTGTCGCTGGATGCGCCGGAGGCGGTGGACCTTTCGGTGCACTACCAGATGCTGAAGATGCTGAAGGAGCATTATGGGGCTACGGTGGAAAAGGCAGTGCTGTGGGGAAAGGAAGACCAGGTACCGCAGACCAGTGTCTATATGCGCAAGGCGGACGGCACGGTGGTGGAACTGACCGTGAAACTGGCCGATGCGCTGGTGCTCGCTACCCTGGGAGAGGCACCGTTCTATATCAGAACGGAGATGCTGGAAAACCGGGTGCCGGATTTTGCCAAGAAGTCTGTATCGCACTTGCAGGCGGCGCTGTTGCGCGGATTGCCGATGTTTTACCTGGAGAAGGAGATGAAAAAGGCCATCCGTGAGGAAAACTACGAGTATGCAGAGCTGATTAAGCGCGAAATGCAGGCTCGTAAGGAGAGAGGGGAAACAGACGACAGTCTGGAAGAAGAAGCTAACGAAAAGGAATAAGTCTATGCACGTGTTTTATGCACCGGATATTGCGCAGACCATGGAGCTGCCGGAGGAAGAGGCCGGACACTGTCTGCGGGTGTTGCGCCTGGGAGTGGGCGAGGAGATTACCCTGACCGACGGGAAAGGCTGCTTCTATCGGGCGGTCATTTCGGCTGCCACGCAGAAACGCTGTGTGGTGAAGGTGGTGGAGAAAACGGAGCAGGAGCCTTTCTGGAAAGGGCATCTGCACCTGGCACTGGCACCTACCAAGAACATGGACCGCATGGAATGGCTGGCGGAAAAGGCCACGGAAATCGGTTTCGACGAGCTGACTTTCCTGAACTGCCGTTTTTCGGAACGGAAGGTCATCAAGACGGAACGGGTGGAGAAAATCGTGGTGTCGGCCGTAAAGCAGTCGCTCAAGGCGCGCAAGCCGGTGGTAAACGAGATGACGGATTTCCGCCGCTTCATGGAGCGGGAATTTACGGGGCAGAAGTTCATTGCGCACTGTTATGAGGGGGAAAAGCCCCTTCTGCGCGATGTGCTCCGCAAGGATGAGGATGCCGTGGTGCTGATTGGTCCGGAGGGGGACTTTAGTCCGGAGGAAGTGGCACTGGCGGCTGAAAAAGGTTTTCAGGCCGTGAGCCTGGGCAAGTCGCGTCTGCGTACGGAGACGGCGGCGCTGGTGGCCGTACACCTGATGAACCTGACACACGCGGAATGAAGGTGATGTGTAACTTTTAAATAAATGATTATGAAAAAGACATGGAAATGGATGGGAAGCCTGGCACTGGGTATGGCTTTCCTGTTGTCTGCCTGCGGGGAAGACAATGCGTACACCAATGCATTGCCGAAAGATGCGGCTGCTGTATTCTCGTTCGACCTGATGGATATGGCACAGAAGTGTGACCTGAACGATCAGGCAAAGCAGTCGATGGGGCAGATGATGAAATCGAGCCTGAAGGGCAATGCGGATGCCCTGGTGGACAAACTGATGGAGAATCCGGAGGAAAGCGGACTGAAACTGACCGACCGGGTGTATTTCTTTGGGGCTTCTCAGATGCAAATGGGCGGTGTGCTGGTGCGCATGGCCGACAAGGGAAAACTGGAAGATTTGATTGCAATGCTTCAGGAGCAGAAGGCGTGTGAGGCTCCTGCCGATGGCGACGGCTGCCGCTGGACCGTGGGTGGCGGCGGACTGATGGCCTGGACGGACGATGCGTTCATGATGCTGGCGGGCAACGGCAACCCGAAGGACTTGCAGCATCAGGCTTCGATGTGGCTGCGCCAGAAGAAAGGGGAGGGCTATTCGGGCACTCCGGAATTCAAGAAATTAGAGGATGCCGACGAGGATGTGGCAATGGTGACTGCACTGGATGCCATGCCGAAGAGTTATTGGGGACCGATGACCATGGGACTGCCGGCTGACTTGAACCTGAATGATTTGAAACTGTTTACTACGCTCGACTTTGAAGAAGGAAAAGCCGTGGTGGAAGTGGAAGCCCTGCTGGGTGGCAAGTTCAAGGAGTTGCTGAAGAAGCAGGCGGAAGTGAGCGGTGAACTGGATGGTACGTACCTGAAGACGTTCCCGGCCAATACGGTGTGCTGGATGGCTGCCAACGTGAACGGAGAAAAGGCGTACGAACTGCTGCGCGAGAACCCGACGGTGCGTCAGGAACTGGACAACTCGATGATACCGCTCGACTTTGAAGCCATCTTCAAGGCGGTGAAGGGTGACGTGGCAGTGGCCATACCGGAAATGTCGTTGAGACCGGGCTTCATCCTGTATGCCGACGTGAAAAACGGTGACTTCATGCGTACGTTTGAGGACTTGAAACCGATGCTGGCAATGACCAACGGTCAGATGCGGCTGGTGGACAAGGGTGAAAATGCCTACCAGTTTGTGGTTGCCAACGGTGCGATGCTGGGCAAGGCTCGCGGACCGGTGTCTTTCTGGCTGGGCGTGAAAGATGACCGCTTCTACCTGACGAATCAGGAAGACCTGATTGGCCGTGAGGTGAAGGGACTGTCGCTGAAAGACTGTGACTGGGCCAAGGACGTGAAGGACAAGCATTTCTACCTGAACGTAAACTTCCAGGCTCTGGCTGCCGTGCTTCCGCAGGTGCCATACGTGAGCATGCTGGACTACCTGAGCGTGGAATCGGATGAACCGACCAAGGCGCGCATGGTGTTGCAGCTGAAGAACCGCAAGGAGAATGCGCTGAAGCAGCTGGTACAGATAGTTAATAATTAATAGTGAATAATGAATAATGAATAACGAAGAGCATTCACTCGTTTTTCATTGTTCATTATTAATTATTCATTGAATGAAATGAACACAATAGAATTACAGCAAACCCTGCCGGAGGTATTCGCCGGACGCGACGGAATCGTGTCCGACGTGTGGCACCGGCAGGTGGCTTTCCAGAAGGGAAAGATGTATCTGATTGAAGCGGCGTCGGGCACAGGCAAGTCGTCGCTTTGCAGTTTTATTTACGGGTACCGTACGGACTACCAGGGGATTATCACCTTCGACGGGGAGAATGTGCGGAAACTCACGGTGAAGCAGTGGACCGACATCCGCAAGCGTTCGCTGAGCATGCTGTTTCAGGAGCTCCGCCTGTTCGGGGAACTGACGGCATGGGAGAACGTGCAGCTGAAGAACGGGCTGACGGGCTTCTGCCGCAAGCAGCAGGTGAAGGACTGGTTTGAGCAGCTGGGCATCGCCGACAAGTGGGACGTGAAAGTGGGCAAGATGTCGTACGGACAGCAGCAGCGTGTGGCTTTCGTGCGGATGCTGTGTCAGCCGGCCGACTTTTTCTTCCTGGATGAGCCGGTGAGCCACCTGGACGACGGCAACGGGCAGATTATGGCACGCATCCTGAAGGAGGAAGCGGTCCGCCAGGGAGCAGGAGTGATTGTGACGTCCATCGGCAAGCACCTGCCGCTGGAGTATGACAGGGTGCTGAGTTTGTAAGGGATTAAAACGAAGACGGATATGATCTGGAAATTATTGAGACAGCACATCAGTGTGGCGCAGCTGGCGGGATTTTTCCTGGCCAACCTGTGCGGTATGGTCATCGTGCTGCTGAGTATACAGTTTTATAAGGACGTGTTGCCGGTGTTTACGCAGGGCGACAGTTTCATGAAGAAGGACTACGTGATTGTGAGCAAGCAGGTGAGCACGCTGGGCAGCCTGGTGGGCAAGGGTGGTACGTTCTCGCGTGCCGACATAGCCGACATGGAGTCGCAGCCGTTTGCCAAGCGGACGGGGGCGTTCACTCCGGCGCAGTTTCAGGTGTCGGCCGGCATGGGCATGGCGGGCATGCAGCTCTCTACGGCCATGTTCTTTGAGTCGGTGCCCGATGAGTTTGTCGACGTGCGGCTGGAAGGCTGGACGTATCGCGAGGGGCAGACCGAAATCCCTATTATCATTCCGCGCAACTACCTGAACCTGTATAATTTCGGCTTTGCACAGAGCCGCAACCTGCCGCAGCTCTCGGAGGGCGTGATGGGGATGATGACGCTGGACGTGCGGCTGAGCGGAAGGGGACGGACGGAGCGCATGAAGGGACGTATCGTGGGTTTCTCCAACCGGCTGAACACGATTCTGGTGCCGCAGGCGTTCATGGACTGGGCCAACGCGACGCTGGGTGATGGCGGTGAGACGGCTCCCTCACGACTGATTGTGGAAGTGGACAATCCGGCGGACGACCGCATCGCGAAGTATTTCAAGCAGAAAGGCTATGAGACGGAAGGCGACAAGCTGGATGCGGGAAAGACGACGTGGTTCCTGAAGATGGTGGTAGGCATCGTGCTCACGGTGGGCCTGATTATCAGTGTGCTGTCGTTCTACCTGCTGATGCTGAGCATCTACCTGCTGTTGCAGAAAAACACGAAGAAGCTGGAGAACCTGCTGATGATAGGCTTCAGTCCGGCGGCAGTGGCGCGTCCGTATCAGGTGCTCACGGTGGCGCTGAACGCGGCAGTGGCAGCCATGGGCGTGCTGCTGGTGTGCGTGGCCCGGGGAGCGTATCTGGACATGCTGCAGCGGATGGTGCCCGATTTTCAGGGAGGCAGCCTGCTGCCGGCGCTGCTGACGGCCGGAGGACTTTTCCTGCTGGTATCGGTGCTGAATGTGCTGGCCGTGCGGCGGAAGGTGGAATCGATCTGGAGAAAGAAATAGTATAAGCATTATATATTATCTGTAAAACCAAATGAAAATGAAGAAACTAAAGAATGTATGGCTCTTTTTGAGCTTTATCCTGATGGTGGCTGGAATGGCCAGCTGTAGTACGGAAGACCCGACGGGTGTGGAAGTGTCGAGAAAAGACATTATCGGTACGTGGAAAGTGACGGCGAATGACTGGACTAACTCGGAAGAAGAGTCGAACCGGAATGACCATGTGGGACAGACGCTCTCGGTAAGAAGTGACGGTACGGCTTCGTTCCGTGGCGAGTCGTTCAACTGGACGCTGAGCAAGGGAGTGCTGACGCTGTCGGACAACCGTGGCCGCAACATACGGGTGGTGATTCTGTCGTACACGGAGGAGGAGATTCAAGCTTCGTACGACTGTACGTTTGAATCGGAAATGTACACTGAGGAAGGCAATTACACCTTCAAGCGCGTGTAACAAGACATATTATTACAAGAAGAGCCACAGCAATGTGGCTTTTTTTGTAGGTGTGGCCGTACACACGCCCTGAATCTTTAAATATTTGTTTAGATATCCGGTTTCCGTGTAAACAAGTGTAAAACCATTTGTCCGATATCTCTTGATTTATGTCTATTATTAGGGGAATCAGTCTAAAAAATGTTACATGGAGTTACATATATGAGAGTTTATTCAGTACATTTGCGTTACAGAAATGGTCAAACTTTAAACAAATACCCGGGACGTTTGTTTAATAGGTAAGAACCATGGATGATTCATTCTTTTAAATTAAAATAATTGCTTATGTCAAAAATCGTTGGACACATTTCGCAGGTAATCGGTCCGGTGGTCGATGTGTACTTCAAGTTTGAAGAAGGACAAGACGTGGAACACGCCTTGCCGAAGATCCACGATGCCATGACGATTGCCCGTAACGACGGGCGTACGCTGGTGATTGAAGTGCAGCAGCATATCGGTGAAGACACGGTACGCTGCGTGGCCATGGACAGTACGGACGGGTTGAAGCGCGGAATGGAAGTCGTTCCTGCAGGGCATCCGATTTCGATGCCTATCGGAAACCAGATCAAGGGCCGTGTGATGAATGTGGTAGGTGATACCATTGACGGTATGAAAGAACTGGACAAGACGGACGGATTTCCTATTCACCGTGAACCTCCGAAATTCGAAGACCTGGCCACTACCCAGGAAGTATTGTTTACCGGTATCAAGGTGATTGACCTGCTGGAACCTTACCTGAAGGGTGGTAAAATCGGTCTGTTTGGTGGGGCGGGTGTTGGAAAAACCGTGCTCATCAAAGAGTTAATCAATAACATTGCCAAGAAACACAATGGTTTCTCCGTGTTTGCAGGAGTGGGTGAGCGTACCCGTGAAGGTAACGACCTGCTGAGAGAAATGATTGAATCAGGCGTAATCCGCTACGGTGACGAATTCCTCAAGAGCATGGAGGAAGGAAACTGGGACCTTTCGAAGGTGGATTACAACGAAGTGGAAAAATCGCAGGTAGCCATGGTGTTCGGACAGATGAACGAGCCTCCCGGTGCCCGTCAGTCAGTAGCCTTGTCTGGTCTGACACTGGCCGAGTCTTTCCGTGACCGCCAGACGGGCGACAACGGTCCGCGCGATATCCTGTTCTTTATCGACAACATCTTCCGTTTTACGCAGGCAGGTTCTGAGGTTTCAGCCTTGCTGGGACGTATGCCTTCGGCAGTAGGTTACCAGCCTACACTGGCTACGGAAATGGGACAGATGCAGGAACGTATCACTTCTACGAAGAACGGCTCCATTACTTCCGTGCAGGCGGTGTACGTGCCGGCCGATGACTTGACCGACCCTGCTCCGGCTACTACCTTTACGCACCTGGATGCCACTACGGTGTTGAGCCGTAAGATTACCGAGCTGGGTATCTATCCGGCTGTAGACCCGCTGGATTCTACGTCGCGTATCCTCGACCCGCTGATTGTGGGCAAGGAGCACTACGAAACCGCTCAGCGCGTGAAACAGATTCTGCAGCGCAACAAGGAACTTCAGGATATTATCTCTATCTTAGGTATGGATGAACTTTCGGATGAAGACCGTCTGACGGTGAACCGTGCCCGCCGCGTGCAGCGATTCCTTTCGCAGCCGTTTGCCGTGGCCGAGCAGTTTACGGGTGTGCCGGGCGTGATGGTTTCCATAGAAGACACCATCAAGGGATTCAAGATGATTCTGGACGGCGAGGTAGACTATCTGCCTGAACAGGCTTTCCTGAACGTGGGTACCATTGAGGACGCCATTGAGAAGGGTAAGAAGCTGATGGAAGCGGCTGAGAGTTAATAATTAATAGTAAAAAGTTAAAAGCTGATAGCTTAATATGAAAGAACTTCATCTGGTTATCGTTTCACCCGAAAAGCTGGTTTACGAAGGAAAAGTGAGCCAGGCTACCTTTCCGGGAAGCGCAGGAAAATTTCAGGTCATGGCCAACCATGCCCCGCTGATTTCCACGCTCTCGGCCGGGGAAGTGAAATACGTGGCCGGACAGGAAACGCAATCCCTGCAAATCAAGGGGGGATTCGTGGAAGTCAAGGAGAATCAGATTTCAGTCTGTGTGGAACTCTGAGAGGAGCGAAGCAGGCGATGAACCGAATATGTTTTTGGCGGCTTTCCGGATGAAAAACCGCACGATACTATGTTTTTGTTGACCGTTAAGAAGAAATTTATAAAAGAACTGACCGTGATTGGAATCGTGCTGACGACGCTCGTCGCCGTGGTATATCATCTGTTCATTCCCGACAGGTATTTCCTGTGGTTTCCGGCCATTCCGATATTCTTCTATCTTTTCGGCCTGTTGTACATAGAAATGTTCGCGTTCAACTATCGCGTGGGGCTGGAACGGATTGCGATGACGTATCTGGTGTGCAAGGTACTGAAATTCATTGTCAGTGCCATGCTGCTGATGTTCTACGGATTTGTGATAGGACATGAAGTGGTGGCGTTCATGCTGACCTTCATCTTCTTCTACTTTGCGTTTCTGATATTCGAAACCCGTTTTTTCCTTCTTTTTGAAGCGAAACTCAAACTAAGAAAAAAAGCTAATGATGAAAAAATTACGGTACATAATCATCACGCTGTTACTGCTGATGGCGGTTCCGGCTGCGCTGACGAAGGCACAGGCCGCTGAGGGGGACATCGACGTGAACGAACTGGTGTTCGGACACATTGGCGATGCCTACCAGTGGCACATTGCGAAGTTTGGCGATACGGAGGTAAGCATTCCGCTGCCGGTGATCGTGAAAAGCAGTACGGGCTGGCATGTGTTCTCGTCTGCCCGGCTGGAGGAAGGTCCTTATGAGGGTCTGTACGTGGCCGAGGGCGGTGCCTACGACGGCAAGATCGTGGAACGCAATGCGGCCGGCGAGGAGGTGCGTCCGCTGGACATCTCCATCACGAAGAATGTGCTGGGCTTGTTTATCAACAGTGCGGTGCTGCTGGTCATCATGATGAGCTGCGTGCGCTGGTACAAGAAACATCCGCTGGAAGACGGGGCACCCAAGGGGGGCGTCGGCATGATTGAGGTCACGGTGCTTTCTATCTACAACGACGTGATTAAGGGCTGCATCGGCGAGAATTACCGCCGCTACGCACCTTATCTGCTTACGGCGTTCTTCTTCATTCTGGTGAACAACCTGATGGGGCTGATTCCTATCTTCCCCGGAGGTGCCAACGTGACGGGTAACATTGCCATTACCTTGGTGCTGGCCTTGTGCACGTTCATCATGACTAATGTGTATGGTACGAAGGCGTACTGGAAAGAAATTTTCTGGCCCGATGTGCCTACGTGGTTGAAGGTACCGATACCGATGATGCCGTTGATTGAATTCTTCGGTATTTTTACCAAACCGTTTGCACTGATGATCCGTTTGTTTGCCAACATCATGGCAGGACATGCGGCCGTGCTCAGTCTGATTGCCATTATCTTCATTACGGTGAAGTCGGGTCCGGTAATCAACGGCTCGATGACGGTGGTGTCGGTGGCATTCAGCATTTTCATGGATGCGCTGGAAATTCTGGTGGCATTCATCCAGGCATACGTCTTCACGATGCTGTCGGCTGTGTTTATCGGTCTGTCGCAGGTGAAGGAACATGCCGAAAAATAATTGATTCAAAAAAAATTAAAGTATAACCTTTTAAAACAAGAAAATTATGTTATTGTCAGTTTTATTGCAGGCAGCTGCAGGTGTAGGTATTAGTAAGTTGGGCGCCGCTATCGGTGCTGGTATTGCAGTTTTAGGTGCCGGTATGGGTATCGGTAAGATTGGTAGCTCGGCTATGGAAGCTATTGCACGCCAGCCGGAAGCTTCAGGCGACTTGCGTATGAACATGATTATCGCTGCTGCGCTGGTAGAAGGTGTGGCACTGATTGCTATCGTGGTTTGTTTGTTGACTTTGTTCTTGTAAAAAAATAAAACAATAAGTTATGGGATTATTAACTCCGGATCCGGGGCTGCTGTTCTGGATGGTCATCACCTTCGGAGTCGTGTTCTTCGTCTTGGCGAAATACGGCTTCCCGGTGATACTGAAGATGGTGGAGGACCGGAAAGCATACATTGACAATTCGCTCAAGGCGGCGCGCGAGGCCAACGAACAGCTGGCCAACGTGAAGGTGGAGGGGGAGAAACTCCTGGCACAGGCACGTGAAGAACAGCACCGCATTCTGAGTGAGGCTGCTGCTACGCGCGACCGCATCATCAAGGACGCTCAGGAGAAGGCCTTCGCCGAAGGCAACCGCCTGATGGAGGAGATGAAGAAGCAGATTGAAACGGAAAAGGAAAGTGCCATCCGTGACATCCGCCGCCAGGTAGCCGTGTTGTCAGTGGGCATCGCAGAGAAGATTATGCGCAACAAGCTGGCCGATGAAAAGGAACAGGCTGCGCTGATTGACCGTCTGCTGGATGAAATGATTGAAACTTCTAAAAAATAACGTGTCATGAATACAGGAGTCGTTTCAAGACGTTTCGCGAAGGCACTGCTGGCATACGCGAAGGGTGAAGGGCTGGAAGACAAGGTGTACAAAGAGGTGAAGACACTGGCTGCACACTTTGCCGAGGTGCCCGCCCTGCGGCGTGCCGTGGAAAATCCGGTGCTGGAGAGAAGCAAGAAGCTGGAGCTGCTTTGCGAGGCTTCGGGTGGAAAGGACGTAAGCCAGGTGATGACGCGTTTTCTCTGCCTGGTGCTGGAAGACAGAAGGGAGAAGTTCTTGCAGTTCATGATGTGGTCGTACATCGATCTGTATCAGGAAGACAAGCACATCCTCATCGGAAAGCTTACCACTGCCGTCAGTTCGCCCAAGCTTGTGGCACACTTGCAGAAACTGGCTGCCGAGAAGACGCACGGTGAGGTGATTCTGGAAGAGAAGGTGGACAAAAGCCTGATCGGAGGATACATCATCGAACTGGGTGGCTTCCGCCTGGACTCCAGTGTGGCGAACCAGTTGAAGCGCGTGAAACAGCAGTTTATCGCGAAAAACAGGAGAATAGTGTAAGGAGTTAAAAAGTAAAAGTTAAAAGGTAAAAAGCTAACTTTTAGCCACACTTGCTCTCGTCTCTCGTTTTTAACTATTAACTTTTAATTATTAATTAAAGATTGCTATGCCAGAAAATACAATAAAACCCAGCGAAGTTTCAGAGGTGTTGCTCCAACAGTTGAAGGGGATTGACAACTCGCTGAAATTCGACGAAGTGGGTACCGTGCTTCAGGTGAGCGACGGTGTGGCCCGTATTTACGGTTTGCGTAATGCGGAAGCCAACGAGTTGCTGCAGTTTGAAAACGGTATCATGGGAACGGTGATGAATCTGGAGGAGGACAACGTGGGAGCAGTGCTTCTGGGTCCGACCGACCAGATTAAGGAGGGGATGATTGTGAAGCGTACGAAGCACATTGCTTCCATCAACGTGGGAGAATCGATGCTGGGACGTGTAATCGACCCTCTGGGTGTGCCCTTGGACGGGCGCGGCGAAATTGGCGGAGAGCTGTGCGAGATGCCGCTGGAGCGTAAGGCACCGGGGGTTATCTTCCGTCAGCCGGTAACGGAACCGCTGCAGACGGGACTGAAGGCTATCGATGCCATGATTCCTATCGGCCGCGGACAGCGTGAGTTGATTATCGGTGACCGTCAGACAGGTAAGACGGCCATTGCCATCGATACCATCATCAACCAGCGTGCCAATTACGAGGCAGGAAATCCGGTGTACTGTATCTACGTGGCTATCGGTCAGAAAGGTTCTACCGTGGCCAGCATCGTGAGTGCACTGCGTGAGAAGGGTGCGATGGACTATACCATCGTGGTGGCTGCTACGGCTTCCGACCCGGCTGCCATGCAGTATTTCGCTCCGTTTGCAGGAGCTGCTATCGGTGAGTACTTCCGTGACACCGGCCGTCATGCACTGGTGGTGTACGATGACTTGTCAAAACAGGCTGTGGCCTACCGTGAAGTATCACTGATTCTGCGTCGTCCGTCAGGACGTGAGGCTTATCCGGGTGATATCTTCTACCTGCACTCTCGTCTGCTGGAACGTGCGGCGAAGATTATCAACCAGCAGGAAGTGGCCGAACAGATGAACGACCTGCCAGCCAGCCTGAAGGGCAAGGTAAAGGCCGGAGGTTCACTGACCGCCCTGCCGATTATCGAAACACAGGCCGGCGACGTGTCTGCCTATATTCCGACCAACGTGATTTCCATTACCGACGGTCAGATCTTCCTGGAAACTGACTTGTTCAACCAGGGATTCCGTCCGGCTATCAACGTGGGTATCTCCGTATCGCGTGTAGGTGGTAGCGCCCAGATAAAGAGTATGAAGAAAGTGGCCGGTACGCTGAAGATTGACCAGGCACAGTATCGTGAGCTGGAGGCCTTCTCGAAGTTCAGCAGCGACATGGACTCTGTGACTGCCATGGCCATCGACCGTGGACGTAAGAACAACCAGCTGCTGATTCAGCCGCAGTACTCACCGATGCCGGTAGGCGAACAGGTGGCTATTCTGTATTGTGGTACACACGGACTGATGCGCGACATTCCTATTTCGAAGGTACGTGCCTTCCAGGATGCGTTCTTGACTTACCTGCGTGCCAACCATCAGAAAGATGTGCTCGACGTGCTGGCTTCCGGAAAGATTACCGACGAAATTACGTCGCTCATTGAAAAAGTGGCCGCAGACGCAGCCGGACAATTTAAAGCATAAATCCCATGGCATCACTGAAAGAAGTTAAAGGAAGAATCAACTCAATCCACGGCACGCTGAAGATTACTTCGGCGATGAAGATGGTGGCGTCTTCCAAGCTGCACAAGGCGCAGGAGGCCATTGAAAATATGCTTCCCTATGAACGCCGGTTGCACCGCATGCTCAGTAATTTCCTGGGCGCGGAGCTGAGCGTGGAATCGCCTTTTGCAGTGAAACGTGAAGTGAAGAAAGTGGCCGTGGTGGTGTTTGCCTCGAACAGCAGTCTGTGCGGCGGATTCAATGCCAATGTCATCCGTCACCTGAACGAGGTGGTGGCAGAGTATGAGCCGAAGGTGGGCCGTGAGAACATCCTGATTTATCCGGTGGGCCGTAAGGTGGCCGATGCGGTGAAGAAGATGGAGGGACTGACGGCGGCCGGCGATTATCAGCACATGAGCGGAAAACCGAACTATCAGGAGGCGGCTGACCTGGCTGCCGAGCTGATGACACGGTTTGCCAGCGGTGAGATTCAGCAGGTGGAGCTGCTCTACAACCACTTCAAGTCGACCTCTTCGCAGGTATTGACGCGGGAAACTTACTTGCCGCTCGACCTGAGTGCCGGTCATGCGGACGAGAAGGGAGAGGAGCAGGAAACCATGCAGGCCGATTACCTCATCGAGCCGTCGCCGGAACAGGTGATGGAGGAGCTGCTGCCCAAGGTGCTCCGCATGAAGATGTACACCGTGCTGCTTGACTCCACGGCTTCGGAACATGCCGCGCGCACCATGGCTATGCAGATTGCCACGGACAATGCAAACGACCTGATTCAGGAACTGACCTTGATTTACAACAAGAGCCGCCAGCAGGCGATTACCAACGAGTTGCTGGACATCGTGGGCGGCAGCATGAGCTGACCCCACGGGCGGAACTCTTGTGTTCATTGCATAAAAAAACGTATCGCTGTCTCACGGCAGGATACGTTTTTTTTTGAACGAATAAACTAAAAAATTAATTATCTTAAAAAAGAAAACATGAAATTCTTTGGTGATTTATTTCTATAACAAACAGATTTCGTGTTTTGTTCGCTTTATCTGTCGGTTTTTCTTACTGATTTTTTTAATAACTATAGAAGCATACTGCCGCACCGTCGAGCAGGCATTCCATTCGTCCTTCTCCCAGGCGGATATTGTCCATGTAGGAGTAGTCGCCTCGGCCGTAGTTCAGCCGGATGCTGGTGTAGAAAGCGTCGTACCAGTCCCACGTGAAGGTGTAGGTATATTCCTCCCAACGTCCGCGGGCATCCTGAATGCGGATAAAGTCTTCACCGGTTCCGTTGGTATAGAAGCGCAGCACCTGAAAGTGATGCAAGCCGTAGTCGTCGTACCAGTCGTCCTGCCAGTCGTAGCTGCAGAGATACGCTGTGCGTTCACGATATTCCAGGGTGTTGTTTCCCAGTTCCATTTCCACGTTACACGACGGGAAGGCGAGTGTCAGTGCGACCAGCATCGCCATATATATGAATTTTCTTACCCTTGTTCTCATAACTCTTTGTGTGTTTGTTTTCCTCTATGTGACAAAGGTATCCGAAAAAAATCATACAAACAAATGATTTTTCCTATTCCTGTGGGGGAATTTCCCTATCGGAGGTAGGGATTGGCGCATAAAAAAGCCCTGCAGCCGGTGGAAAAGTTTCCGGTGCAGGGCGCTATGGAGATGTATTATTGTGCCTGGTCAGGCTTTCTGAAGCAGGACAGCCAGCGCATCGCGCCAGTCTTCGCCGTTATGCGGGCAGTAGGTCTGGAAACCCAGTTCGTGGGCTGCCTTTACATTGCCGGCCCCGTCGTCAATGAAGAGCGATTCTGACGGAAGAATGTCGGCATCGGCTATCAGGAAGTCGAAAATCTGCCGGTCGGGCTTGGTCACTCCAATCTGGTAGGAGAGGTACAGCTTGTCAAAATAGTCGGTGAGCGGTTTCCCCTTTGAGGAGAATGCCGGACTGCAGGCCCAGTCCATCACGTAAGGATTGGTGTTGCTCAGCACGAAGAGCTTGTAGCGTTTGCGCAGCTCCTTCAGGCAGTCGAGCAGGCGTTCGTCCAGTCCGGTGAAATAGCCCAGCCATGCCTGGCGCGTCTCCTCCCAGCTGGGTGTGCGTCCGCCGCACAATTGTCCCAGTTTTTCCTGGAACTCATCGGGGGTAATTTTTCCTTCTTCCAGTTCCTGGAAAATTCCCGTCTGGTGATATTTGTCCAGGCGCTGGTCGGCATCAGCCACTCCTAACTGGCGGAACGCTTCCACCGCCTGTTCGCGGCTGATAGGGGCGATGACCCCTCCGAAATCAAAAATCAGGTTTTTTATCATATATTGTTTTTATTTTCTCAGCATCAGGTTCTTGAACGGGGCAGGATAGGGAGTCTCGAATTCCATCCGTTCGCCCGTAAGCGGGTGGTAGAAGCACAGCTTGAAGGCGTGGAGTGCCAGACGTCCGAGCGGGTCGGTTTCGCAGCCGTAACGTGCATCGCCCACCACCGGATGACCGAGCGACTGCATGTGTACGCGAATCTGGTTCTTGCGTCCCGTTTCCAGTTGCAGCTCCATGAGCGAATAGCCGTTGGCCCGCTTGATGGTGCGGTAGTGCGTGATGGAGAGCTTGCCTCCGTCGTCTACCGGCGAGGAGCTGACGTACAGCTTGCGGTCGGTGAGCCAGGAGCGTACGGTGCCCTGGCCTTTCTCCATGTCGCCCATGACGATGGACACGTAGCGGCGGTCGTACACGATGTCGTGCCAGTTGTCGCGGAGCGTGTGCTGCGTCTTCTCATCCTTGGCATACATCATGATGCCCGAGGTTTCGCGGTCCAGACGGTGCACCACGAAGATGCGGTTGCTGCGGTGCGTGCGCTTCACGTACTCATTCAGAATGTGCTGTGCGGTACGCTCCTTCTGGTGGTCGGTAGCTACGGATAGCAGTCCTTCCTTCTTCTCCACCACGATGAGATAGGCATCCTCGTAGAGAATCTTCAGCATGGGGTGGCGGAACTCGTGTTTGTTCTTTTCACGGCTCACCTGCACCTTCATGCCCGGCTTCAGGGGAAAGTTGTACTGCGTCTGGATGTTGTTGTCCACCAGCACCACGCGGTTGGCCAGCAAGGCTTTTACGCGCGTGCGGCTGATGCCGTCCATCTTCTTCATAAGGAACTCCATCAGTTCCGCCGGTTCATTGACCGGATAGATTGTATATTTGGCTGCGGCACGCGGGATAGGGCGTCGGCCGTTGTTGCCAGAGTTGTTTCTTGCCACTTTGTTGCGTCAGTTAAAAGTTAGAAGATAGGGGAGAGTGTTTAGCGTCTTTCCAGTTGCACGACATTTTCCACGTGATGCGTGTGAGGGAACATGTCGACAGGCTGTACGGCAGTCACCTTGTACTTGCCGTCGAGCAGCTGGAGGTCGCGTGCCTGTGTGGCCGGGTTGCAGCTCACGTAGACGATGCGTTTCGGCTCGGCAGCCAGAATCACGTCGATCACGTCATTGTGCATACCTGCGCGGGGAGGGTCGGTGATGATGACATCCGGACGTCCGTGTTCCGCAATGAAGTCGTTGGTAAGGATGTCCTTCATGTCGCCCGCATAGAACAGCGTGTTGTCGATGCCGTTCAGGGCCGAGTTCACCTTGGCATCCTCGATGGCTTCGGGCACATATTCGATGCCCACCACCTTGCGTGCCTGGCGTGCCACGAAGTTGGCGATGGTACCTGTACCCGTGTAGAGGTCGTACACCAGCTCGTTGCCCGTAAGTCCGGCAAACTCACGTGCCACCTTATATAAATTATAGGCCTGTTCAGAGTTCGTCTGATAGAACGATTTCGGTCCCACCTTGAAGCGCAGTCCCTCCATCTCCTCGAAGATGTGGTCGTTGCCCTTGAACACCTCCACGTCGAGGTCGCCGATGGTGTCGTTACACTTGTTGTTGATGACATACATGAGCGAAGTAATCTGCGGGAAGCTGTCGGCCATGAACTGCAGAATTTCTTCCATCTTGCGGCGGCCTTCGTCGTCGGTCACCTTGCACTGCAGCACCACCATCAGTTCGCCCGTAGACGAGGTACGGATCATGATGTTACGAAGAAGTCCTTCCTGCGTGCGCAAGTCGAAGAACGGGAAGTTGTGCGCGTAGGCATAGTCGCGTACGGCATTGCGGATCTGGTTGGAAATGTCGTCCTGCAACCAGCACTTGTCGATGGCCAGCACTTTGTCGAACGCCCCCGGAATATGGAATCCCACGGCATTCATCTGGTCGTACTTCACATCCTGCTTCACCTCCTCTTCCGTAAGCCAGCGCTTGTTGGAGAATGTAAACTCCAACTTGTTACGGTAAAAGCGGGTCTTTTCCGAGCCTAAGATAGGACGGAATTCCGGCAGTTCCACCTTCCCGATGCGGGTGAGGTTGTCGAACACTTGTTTCTGCTTGTACTTGAGCTGTTCCTCGTAAGAAAGACATTGCCATTTGCATCCTCCGCACACTCCGAAGTGACTGCAGAACGGCTCCGTGCGCAGGGGTGATTTCTCATGGAACTTTACCGCCACCGCTTCGGCGTAATGGTTCTTCTTGCGCTTCACCTGTAAATCGACTACGTCGCCCGGCACTACATACGGGACAAATATTACCAACTCGTTCACTTTAGCCACGGCTTTTCCTTCTGCGGCTACGTCTGTTATCGTTACCTTCTCCAGTAAAGGCAGTTCTTTTTTCTTTCTTGCCACGTTCTTTTCAATAAAACCAATTTGGGAGCAAATTTATACATTTTTCCTGATATTCTTCCATGTTTTTCGAAGAAGTTCATTTTGCAAACTCTATGTTGCAAAATATATCGAAAAATATCTTCACAAAATTTGGGATTCAATAAAATATATATAGATTTGCCAGCGGTTGACCAACGAAAAACATTATTGAACCTTATCAAATATAAGAAAACATGGAAAAGAAAAGAGTCTATACTTTTGGAAACGGACAAGCTGAAGGAAAAGCTGACATGAGAAATCTTCTGGGTGGCAAGGGCGCGAACCTGGCCGAGATGAACCTGATCGGGGTGCCTGTACCTCCCGGATTCACCATAACAACCGAAGTCTGCAACGAATATTTTGAAAAAGGAAAAGACGCAGTGGTTGCGCTGCTGAAAGACGATGTGGAAAAATCCATCAAGGGAGTAGAAACCCTGATGAAGTCGAAGTTCGGTGATGTGGAAAATCCGTTGCTTGTTTCCGTACGTTCGGGGGCCAGAGCGTCCATGCCGGGGATGATGGACACCATTCTGAACCTGGGTCTGAACGATGAAGTAGTAGAAGGACTGGCTCGCAAAACCAACAACCCTCGCTTTGCGTGGGACTCTTACCGCCGCTTCGTACAGATGTACGGCGACGTGGTGCTGGGCATGAAACCCGTGAACAAGGAAGACATCGATCCGTTTGAAGCCATTATTGAGGAAGTGAAGAAGGCTAAAGGCGTGCGTCTGGACAACGAACTCGACGTGGACGACCTGAAGACCCTGGTAGTCCGCTTCAAGGAAGCTGTGAAGAAACAGACCGGACAGGAATTCCCGTCATCTGCCTACGAACAGTTGTGGGGCGCCATCTGTGCCGTATTCGATTCATGGATGAACGAACGCGCCATCCTTTACCGTAAGATGGAAGGCATTCCGGCAGAGTGGGGAACAGCCGTGAACGTACAGGCCATGGTATTCGGTAACATGGGTGAGACTTCGGCTACGGGTGTATGCTTCTCACGCGACGCCGCTACCGGTGAAGACCTGTTCAACGGTGAATACCTGATCAATGCGCAGGGTGAAGACGTAGTAGCCGGTATCCGTACTCCGCAGCAGATTACCAAGATCGGTTCTCAGCGCTGGGCCGAGCTGCAGGGTATTTCCGAAGCGGAACGTGTGGCCAAATATCCTTCTATGGAAGAAGCCATGCCGAAGATTTACAAGGAACTCGATGAACTCCAGACCAAACTGGAAAATCACTATCACGATATGCAGGACATGGAATTTACCGTGCAGGAAGGTAAACTCTGGTTCCTCCAGACCCGTAACGGTAAGCGTACAGGTGCCGCTATGGTGCGCATCGCCATGGAAATGCTGCATCAGGGCATGATTGACGAAAAGACCGCTTTGATGCGCTGCGAACCCAACAAGCTGGACGAGTTGCTGCATCCGGTATTCGACAAGGAAGAACTGTCACGTGCCCGCGTGCTGACACGTGGTTTGCCGGCTTCTCCGGGTGCTGCCTGCGGACGCATCGTCTTCTTTGCAGAAGATGCTGCTGAATGGCATAACAACGGTCATCGCGTGGTATTGGTACGTATTGAAACTTCTCCGGAAGACCTGGCTGGTATGCAGGCTGCAGAAGGTATCCTGACCGCCCGTGGAGGTATGACTTCACACGCAGCCGTAGTAGCCCGCGGAATGGGTAAGTGCTGTGTATCAGGTGCCGGAGCCATCAACGTAGACTACAAGGCTCGTACGGTAGAAATTGACGGAGTCGTACTGAAAGAAGGTGATTATATTTCTATCAACGGAACCAAGGGATATGTATATGCCGGAGAAATTCCGACTCAGCCGGCCAAACTGTCGGGTAACTTTGCCGAACTGATGGAACTCTGCGACAAATATGCCCGCCTGAAAGTCCGCACCAATGCTGATACGCCGCGCAACGCACAGGATGCCCGTGGCTTCGGTGCCGTAGGTATCGGTCTGTGCCGTACGGAACACATGTTCTTCGACGACGAAAAGATTGTAGCTATGCGTGAAATGATTCTGGCTAAGGACGTGGAAGGCCGCAAGAAAGCCCTCGACAAACTGTTGCCTTACCAGAAAGCCGACTTCAAGGAAATCTTCAAGACCATGGACGGACTGCCTGTCAACGTACGTCTGCTCGACCCGCCGTTGCATGAATTCGTTCCGCACGATTTGAAAGGTCAGGAAGAAATGGCACAGGCCATGGGTGTGACCGTAGAATATATCCGCCAGCGCGTGGAAAGTTTGTGCGAACACAACCCGATGCTGGGTCACCGTGGTTGCCGTCTGGGAAATACGTATCCGGAAATCACTGAAATGCAGACTCGCGCCATCCTGGGTGCTGCCTGCGAACTGAAGAAGGAAGGTTACGACCCGCATCCTGAAATCATGGTGCCGCTGATTGGTATCCTGTATGAATTCGAAGCACAGGAAAAGGTGATCCGTGAAACTGCTGCCAAACTGTTCAAGGAAGAAGGCGTGGAAATTCCGTTCAAGGTGGGAACCATGATTGAAGTGCCGCGTGCTGCCCTGACTGCCGACCGCATCGCTTCACATGCCGAATACTTCTCATTCGGTACGAACGACCTGACTCAGATGACCTTCGGTTACTCTCGTGACGATATCGCTTCCTTCTTGCCGGTTTACCTGGAAAAGAAGATCCTGAAGGTAGACCCGTTCCAGGTACTCGACCAGAACGGTGTGGGCCAGCTTATCAAGATGGCGGTAGCCAAAGGCCGTTCCGTACGTCCGGAACTGAAATGCGGTATCTGCGGTGAACACGGTGGTGAACCGATGTCCGTGAAGTTCTGCCACAAGGTAGGTCTGGATTACGTGAGCTGCTCACCGTTCCGCGTGCCTATCGCAAGACTGGCTGCGGCGCAGGCTGCAATAGAGGAATAATACTCTAAGTAAATAAGTACTAATATCAGGCTGTAAATCACTGCAATAGCGGTATTTACAGCCTGATTTGCGCTTGGGCGGTTCGTGCATTTGACCGCAAAAAATGAGCCAAATGAACGTATTTGCTTACTCTCTGCTTACACCAAAAGGTACCCTTGCTTACACCTGCTTACACCAAGTTTTAACTCATTAAATAATTGAATATGATTACATTAAAAGCAGTGGTGCGAAAACCAAGGACAGACGGCTTCTTTTCAGTGTACATTCGTATTGTTCACAACAGAAAGCCAGGCTACATCAAGACGAATAAAATCATTGATGCGGCACACATTGATAGTAACGGTGAATTGACCGACCCGGTGGTCAACGAGTATTGTGCAATGATTATCCGACAATACACCGACCGTCTGAACAGAACTGACATTTCTCTATGGGATGTCAAGGATGTCTTGGAGTATTTGCAGAAAACAGACGAAGAAGTTTGTTTTAGTGAGTATGCCAAATCGTTTATCCATAAAATGGAAATGGAAGGTCGTCATCGTACTGCAAAGAACTATAAACTTGCGGTTGCTCACCTTGAACGTTACTTGGGAACGAATCGGCTTATGTTTAGCCTTTTGACTTCGACCGTTCTTAAAAAGTGGATTGAGAGTTTGTCACAAACAAGTCGTGCGAAAGAAATGTACCCCACTAACATCCGTCAAATCTTCAAAGCTGCTATTGCTGATTTGAATGACGAGGAAAGAGGTGTAAACCGAATCAAGTTTAACCCTTGGCTAAAAATTTCTATCCCCAAATCGGATAATGCCGTTCAAAAAGCCATTAGTGCCGAAGCATGCCGTGAGTTCTTCAACAGACCTCTTCCTCGAACTAAAATGCTTTCTTCCTTACCGGAACTTGGCAGGGATGTTGCTCTCCTATCGCTCTGTATCGGAGGTATTAACTCTGTAGATTTGTATGAGCTTAAAAAGAAAGACTATAAAAACGGAGTTATTGGTTATCAAAGAGCCAAAACTCGCAACTGTCGAAGAGATAACGCATACATGGAAATGAGAATTGAACCATTCATCCAATCCACTTTTGAAAAATACCTTTCGGATGATACGGATGAATACTTGTTCAACTTCCACCAGCGTTACGGAAACTCGGATAGTTTCAATGCCAATGTGAATATCGGTATCCGCAAAATTTGTCAGAACATGGGTATGGAAAAGGAAGATTACTATTGCTTCTATACATTCCGTCATACTTGGGCCACCATTGCTCAGAACGATTGTGATGCGAACCTTTATGAAGTAGCGTTTGGCATGAATCATAGCCACGGTTTCAACATTACCAGAGGATATGTCAAGATAGACTTTACCCCGGCTTGGAATCTAAACGCAAAGGTCATTGAGTTTATCTTCTTCAGTGATGAGAAGAGCAAGCAAGGAAAAGCTAGAGACTTAGAAGAAACTGAGGATAAACTGTTCCGTATCTCAAAGAAGATGATGATTTATGGCCGTGCCTATTTCAAGGGTAAGGTTGTAGGTGAACTAACGGATATAGGTTTCAGCAATGTGGATGAAGTCATTGCTGAACTAGTCAAGCAACTGCCAAAGGATATTCCTACAGGCTGTAATGTCCAGTTCCGTCTGTTGAATTGCGATTCCCAAAAGGAAGTCGTTTATGAGAGGAGCAAAGGAAAAGGTTTTTAGCCGATGTATTGTAGGAGCTAACCCTTAACCAAAGGGAAGAATTAAGCTACACTCCCCTATGAGCCGTATCAGTCATTTTTTGATTGCTGCGGCTTTAATCGTATCTGCACCTATCGTTTTGATTACGGTTGGCTACCATATTGCTTACAACTAAACTGGTAAGCAAAACCAGTCCCTTCCACAAAAGGACAACTGTTTTCTTGATAATCCAGATAGTTGCTCTGAGCACGTTGACGATAATAAAACGCACAAACCTAAGCAGTAGGATGAACAAGAATACTACCGGGAGTAAATATATGAGGAATAGCAATTCAAACAACATAACTTTCAACTTTTAGCGTAAATAATGTAGCCAATCAAAGGCTGTTTCCTATATGTAAATATAGTGAAAATCAGCGATATAACAAAGAGATATCATTACTTTTTATAGCTTTCCAAGAGACTTTTTACCTTCGGTTTCAAGCGTTTAGATTATGTTGAACTATGGTTTCCTATATCTTGATATTAAGGATAAAGTACCTATCCATCCAAGTGATATGAGATACAAAAGACGTTTGTATTGGTTGTCCTGAATGTATAAGTTTGGAATACTCTTTTTCCCTTTTGTCTTGGTGTATGGAGTTCTTGTTATCATATTGTCCTTCTATATTGAGGAATGGGTTTATCCTATCCGTTATCTATGGAAACTTAGAAACAAGTGCTTTGAGCATTACATCATCAGATGTCGTGAGACACAGACTTCTTGATTAGGTGCTAATACTATCTTTGGATTATGTTACTCAGTTATGTTGATTTCGAGTAACCTTGGTTACACGATACCATAGAATCAGAGTTATTGACAATCTCCGGTTCAAAAATCCGAACTATCGGCATGGGTCATCCTCTTGGTTATAGTAACCACGGTATCTCGGTTACACTACATCAGGATGTTTCGGATTATGGCTATCCTATATCCTTGGCTATCGGGTTAAAGCAACCACAGTTAGAGAATACCACCTTCAAAAATTCTGTTGCGTATTTCTTCCAGAGCGGAGTTCCGGCGGTAATTTTGTCGTAAAACGAACCTTGGAGGACATTGAACTGCGTTGCAGGATTTGTCAAGCAAGTTGTACCTTTGTCATTACAAAACTCCGTTTCGTCCTGAAAAGGTGACTTGCCGACTGCTGCCGCATCGGAGCGATTTCTCGCTGTTTCGCCCTGCGAAAGAAGGTTCAGACAACCCCATTTACCAAAGTATCATAGTAAGATGAGACGAAGAACTAAAGTTTACCAGTTGCGACTGACCCCGGTGGAACAGTCCACGCTAAAAGAAAAAGCGAAAGGGAAACCTGTCGCTGACTACATACGTGCTGCATTGGCAGAATTTTCAGACACCGATGCCAGACAACGGTTAGACCTAATCAATAACCTCGGTTCGTTTTACCGGAAGTTTCGGGATGAACTATCCTGGGCAGGCAGTAACCTGAACCAGTCTGTTAAGAGAGCCAATGAACTTTCGGTAGCCGGTTTGCTTCCACCCAGCTATATCCGGGAAGTCTTGATGCCGGCTATCCTTGAAACCCAGAAAACACTGAACGAGATGAAGAGAGACCTTGAAACCCTGACACGCAGGGCTGTCAAACTATAGTTTCTCCATACCTTATTATATAAGTACCCTGATATAAGGGATTGATAGAACCAAGAAACCGAGTAACCACGGTTACATCATATCAGAACACCATAGTCACATTATCCAAAGATAAAGTCACCCAAGTATGATAGCCACCATATTACCCGGAAGCTCCAACTTCCACGCAGTCGGTTACAATGAACGCAAAGTTGCGAAAGGTGTTGCCCGTATGCTTGAAATGCAGAATTTCGGCACACTTGGCATATTCGGCAAGCCTACCCCGGAGGAACTGGTCACATACCTTCAGGAATATACTTCCCGAAACACCCGAATCCAAAAGGCACAGTTTCATGTTGCCTTTTCCTGCAAGGGGCATGAAATGACGGAAGTGGAACTACTGGACTTTGCCCACCGTTACTTGTCAGAAATGGGATATGGCGAGGAAGGACAACCCTTGCTGGTCTATTCCCACTATGATACAGATAATACCCATCTGCATATCGTAACTTCTCGTATCGCCCCTGACGGCAAGAAGATATTGCACGACCATGAGCGCAGACGCTCACAAGAAGTGATTGACCGCATACTGGGGAATGACAGGAAGCAGAAAGTAGAGCAAGACTTGGATGCTGCCAAGCAATACACCTTCTCCTCCTTTGCCCAGTTCAAAGCCGTAATGACTTCGATGGGCTACGAAGTCTATCAGAAAGACGGAACAGTCTTCATCAAACATGGGGGTAAGATACAACAAAAGATGTTGTTGTCTGAAATAGAATCACTATACAAGAAAGGCTACTACAACAAAGCACGTAACCGCCAGCTTCGGAGCATTCTCAAAAAGTATCGTGACGTATGTTCCAACAAGGAAGAACTGCAAAAGGAACTGAAAATCAAGTTCGGCATAGACATCGTGTTCTTCGGTAAGAAGGATGCGCCATTCGGCTACATACTTGTTGACCACGCCAACAAGACCGTCATCCACGGAGCAAGAGTGTTGGCTGTAGAAGAGCTGTTGGATTTCGCCACTCCTGAACAACGTTTTGACCGCATGGAGGATTTCATTGACCGGTTGCTTACCCTCAATCCAAAGATAACCCAGGGCGATATCTTCCAGAAATTGAAGAGATATCGTGCCTATATCAAGAAAGGTGCCATCTATTTCAATGGAGAGTCCCGCCCCTTGAAGCCGTTTATGGCTGAAACCATAGACCGTAACAACCGCATCGAGCTGGTTGAGAAGTTCCAACCCACCACAGAGGCAGAACGTGATTTGCTTTGTAAAATCTATAAGGTAAACCGCCCTGACCTTGTTTCCCTCTCGTCTGAAAGACCACAATCCCACACAGATGCCATCAATCACCTGAAAGAAATTTTCGATGATGAAACCGTTACCTCTGTCAGAAGTTCCCTTCATGAGGAAGGCTTCATCATCCGTCAAGAGGAAGATGCCACATACGCCATCAACTTCAAGAACCATATCATCGTCAATCTATCAGAAGAAGGCTTCAATCTGGAGCGACTGAAAAGGAAGCCGATTAAACAACAGCAACCACATCCGAAGCACTCAGCCAATAAGCCATTCTCCCGTCATAACAAGATGCGAGACCACGGCGGCGAAGGCAGCCATTATGAAAAACGGGAATGGGAAGTCGGACAGAAAGGCAACTATGACGATATAGACGACGGGCGTTCCTTGAAGCGATGAAACAGGGACGTGCTGCCGTCCACTTTTCGGGCGCATCAAACCGTGATACCCCGATAACACGAACCCTTGCCCCCCGGTTACTTTAACCGAGGTCATATAAGTGTTGCGCATTTCGTTTTCCGGGTTACACGTGCGATAATTTTGCCTTAAAATAATTCATCGCACGGAAAAATGATACAGACACCGGTCATCATCACATTCGCCAACCAAAAAGGAGGTGTGGGCAAGACCACCCTCTGCGTGACCTTCGCCAACTATCTGGTGACGAAGGGAGTGCGTGTCGCCATAGTCGATTGCGACTTCCAGCACTCCATCATCAAGTGCCGCAAGGCTGACATCAAGAAATACGACGTGCAGTATGTGCCCTATGATGTACTGTCATACGAAGCCAACGACAAGAAATCGATCATTTCCCTTATAGAGAAAATGCACAATGATCAAAGCCTGGATGTCGTGCTGATGGATTCACCCGGCAGCCTGCAAGCGGACGGACTAGTGCCGATGTTCGTAAACTCGGACATTATCGTTGTGCCTTTCCATTACGACCTGATGACCGTCCCCTCCACCGCCAGCTTCCTGATGTTCATAGACCGCCTGCGCAAAGCCGTTGGCGGAAACATGAAGGCACAGCTTTTCATTGTCCCCAACCTGCATGACGGCAGAGTGGGCAAACGCTCCGAACTGGTCATTTGGGAGAATACCAGAGAGACCTTCTGCAACTACGGAGTCGTGACGGGCAGGATTCCCAAACGTGCCGACATGGAGCGTTTCAGTACGATGGCGGCTCTGGATAAGCAGAGCGGTATCGTTACCCCCGTCTTTGAGCGTATCTATTCCTACATCTTTGATACGACAGCACCCTTCCGTGAACCTAAATTGACGGGAGTACAACTGAACGGGAATTTAGAAGCGGAATTAAAAGGAAAAGCGAAAGAGAATCAACCGGAAGAAAACAAAAATCAATAACCATCAACATATATAGTTATGACAAAAGACATCCCCGAAATAGATGACCTTCTTAAAGGCATCAATGACCCCGAAATGACATTGACGGATGGGCATACGGAAATGACTATCGAAAATCAATCGGCTGTTACTCTATCCCAAGAGGAAAGTACAGAAGAACGATTCACCCCGGTATCGGATAACTCCGACTATTGGCAAAACTTCCTGTCCTATCTTGAAAGCGATAGCCAAGAAGACAAAGGAGAAAGGATGATTTGCAAGTTAGACCGTGACCTTGCCGATTCACTGGACGAGTGCAACATCCATAATCGCAGCCGCTCCGACATGGTGAACGCCATCGTCCGCACGTTCTTCAAGACCTACCTGCCACAGCTTGCGCAGTACCGCCGTGATAACAAGTCACTTTTCACCAACTATAAGGAGGTGAAAGCATGAGGACAATCCAATGGACAGACCGTATGACAACCCTCTTGACAGAGCTATACCCGGTGGAAACGACTTCCCACACCGCCATCGTATTGGGAGTAAGCGAGACCCTTGTCAAGCAGAAAGCACGCAAACTTGGGTTGGTCAAAGTCGCCAAGACGAAATGGATGGAGCGTGCCGACTATATCCGCAGGCATTTCCATTACAAGTCATTCACGCAAATGGCCCGTGATTTGGGAATAAGCAGGTCGAGTGTATGCAATATCACCGCCAAGCTGGGACTGAAACGCAGCCGGACGGAAACTTCCTGCATCATATCCCAAACCCGTATTGAACTGATTAAACGGGAAAGGCGGCACGTGATATTCGGACTTGAACCACTGACACAGCTCAAAGTGGTTTCCAACCGGGCAAGGGTAAGGCTCCGTTCACGGCTCAAAAGCTTGGGATATGTCGTATGCGGCGAGCGTGTCCTGCTGTATGCTACGGACAATTTCGAGCGCAAGACCAATCTGGAAAGCAAAGCCGTCAAGTTGGGACTGAGTTTCCTGCCAATTACAGAAAATAATCTACAAGTAGTATTCACATTATAACAACATAGCACCATGCAATACGGACAAATAGTATTCCTGCTCTTCATCGCTCTCTTGTTCTACTATGCCGCGTTGATAGTCCTTGACATCATGAAAGCCAAAGCAGCACAAATGGCGGAACTGGAGTCGCAATCAGAAGAAGACATAGACATATCGGATGAAGCAAAGACTTTCAAGCCATTCAGAATCAGCCGGGATGAACCGAAGCAGAAAGAGAATGTCCCGGAAGAACAAAGGAACTCAGATTCTAATGAGGCAGAGAACAAGAAAGACAATGTTTTGACTAATCAAGAAGAACAACCTGAATCCAACTCTGAAAAGCCATTCCACCGCCCCGGCTTCCGCGAAGCCATCATGACGGACGGTATCCTTGTGGAAGACCTTGTTGTGGAGGTAAACAAGATGGTAGAGAACGGCACTTGCGATTTAGGTTCGCTCATAGCCGACTGCGAGAACGCCAAATGATAATGCGGACTTACCCGACAAACCATATATAGCTTCTTCTGAGAAGAAGCCCCCGTTCCTTTAGCGACCTCTGTTCCTTGGGTGATGAAATCAAATAAACAAGTTCAAGAAAATGCAATTCAAGAAAAAAGTAAAACGTGCGTATGACCGATTCATGGGTTCTTCTTTCGCACAGAAAAGCGTGTTGGCGGTAGCCGCACTGACAATCTCTGTAGGTGACATGATGGCGGCAAGCAAAGGGGCGGCTGGCTTCACAAAAGCCACCACTGAAATCAGTTCCTACCAGACCCCGGTTTCCAACCTGATGAAGGCAATCGCTGCCGTAATCGCCTTGGTGGGAGCTTTCAACGTGTATTTCAAAATGTCAAACGGTGACCAGGACGTGAAGAAGACCATCATGCTCACCATCGGCGGCTGTATCGCTTTCATCGCTCTGTCCGAGGCTCTTCCGTTGTTCTTCAAATAACAATGACGCAACAATAGAATGACGATGAATCAGGAGGGATTTCCCGTATTCAAGGGACTGCAAAAACCGCTGGAGTTCATGGGCATTCGTGGACGCTTCCTCACGTTGGCGGCATTGGCCATCGGTGTGTCGTTTGTCGGATTCATACTCTTCTCCATTGTATTGGGAAAGCTCGCCGGGTTCATCGCCATGCTTGTCATGGCAGTCATCGGGCTGGTGACCATCTTCGTCAAACAGCGCGGGGGACTGCACAACAAGCGGAGAGACAAGGGAATTTTCATTTACAACAAACTGAGAAAAAGTTCCTAATTATGGCACAAACCAAGAAAAAAGTCTTTGACGGCCTCTATGCGGGGCTGGAGGAAACGGACGGCAATGTCGTCCTTTTTTCAGCCAATGGTGAGCCGTCCGTCATCTTCGAGATGACCAACCCGGTGCAGCAGCTCTGTACCGATGCCGGGCAGTACATACGTTTTCAGGATGTGCTCTCCAATGTGGTGCAGACCCTCGGCGAGGGCTATGCCCTGCAGAAGCAGGACATCCTCTGCAAACAAGCCTACCACCATGACGTGCCGGAAGATGCGGAGTTCCTGACCCGGAGCTATTTCAATTATTTCGAGGGAAGAGAGTTCACGGAGATACGCACGTACCTGATAGTGACACAGGAGGCGCAGCGCAGCCAGTTCGTGCAGTACGACCCGAAGACATGGCTGGACTTTCATACAAAGGTTTCCAAAGTGGATGACATCCTGACCGAGCGAGGCATCCGGCATCGCAAACTCTCCAAAGCCGAAGCGGGCGAGTATTGCCACCGCTTCATGGCATTCCGGTTCCGGCATGGGGCATTCTCCATGACCAATTTCAAGGCTTCGGACGAATACCTGAGAACCGGCAATCGCATTATCCGTTCCTACCCTTTGGTGGATATAGACGAGATAAACCTGCCATCGGTCATCAAGCCCTATACGCAGACGAACATCAACGGCTATCCTATCGCCACTGACCTGTTCTCGTTCCTGACCAACATCCCTTTCTCGGATTGTGTGGTATTTAACCAAGTGGTGCAGATACCGAACCAACGCAAGTTGCTCCGTAAGTTACAAGGCAAGGCGAAGCGTCATGGCTCCATGCCCGACCCCAGCAACAAGATAGCCAAGGCAGACATCGAGGAGGTATTGAACCGGCTTGCCGTGGATAGTTCCATGTTGGTATATACGAACTTCAATATCCTGGTCAGTTGTCCCGTGGATAAAGTAACCCCGGTTACATCGTATTTGGAGACCAAGTTATATGAGTGTGGCATCATGCCGTCAAGGACTGCTTACAATCAGTTGGAACTTTTCACGGATAGCTTTCCCGGCAATGCCTACGCTTTCAATTCTGACTACGATTTATTCTTGAGTTTATCCGATGCGGCATTATGCTTTTTCTTCAAAGAGCATCTAAAGGAGTCTGAGCAGACACCTTTGACCACCTACTATACAGACCGACAAGGACTGCCGGTCTGCATAGATTTCACAGGAAAAGAAGGCAAAATCAAGATGACCGACAATGCCAATTTCTTCTGCATCGGGCCAAGCGGAAGCGGAAAATCTTTCCATACCAATAGTGTCGTCCGCCAATTGTTGGAACAAAACACGGATGTCGTAATGGTAGATACAGGCGATTCCTACGAAGGAATCTGCGGTTACTTCGGTGGCACGTATATCTCCTACACCAAGGAGAAGCCTATCTCCATGAACCCCTTTAAGGTGACTAAGGAGGAATATGAATTAAACTTCGGTGAGAAAAAGAATTTTCTGAAATCACTCATATTCTTGATATACAAAGGTAACGAACTGCCTTCCAAGATTGAGGATATGGTGGTGAACCAGACCATAGTGGAATATTATGATGCCTTCTTCCATCCCTTTGAGAAGTTCACAGAGAAGGAACGCGAAGGCTTGCGTCAGAAGTTGCTGGTGGACGCAAAGATGGAAGAAGACTATGATAATTATTCTACTAAGATGGAGGACATAGACGAACTGATAAATAATACGGAAGAGCCTCCATCCAAGGTTGAGGAGAACCGTATGTTGATGTTGCCAACTGAGGCTCACAGGCAAAAGCTGATTCGTCAATACCGTTCCCTAAATGCGCTTGCCCATGACCAAGGGGCTACCCAGGCAGAAAGGGAGCGTGCCTTGTGCATTATGGAGAAATTCAAGAAGGAACTCTATGAGAACTCTTTCCTGATAAAGATTGAGAAGCAGATTGATTATCTGGAAGTACAGAAACGCAGGTTGAGAGTGAAGGAACTGTCCTTCAACTCCTACTATGAGTTTGCTCTGGAGCGCATCCCTCAAATCATCGCACAAGAGAAAATCAGTTTCGGCATCCGGGATTTCGCAGCCATCTTGAAGCAGTTCTACCGGGGTGGCGAGTTGGAAACCACGCTGAATTCCGATTTGAATGTAAACCTCTTTGATGAAAGGTTCATCGTCTTTGAAATTGATAAGATAAAGGATGATCCCGTGCTTTTCCCTATCGTGGTGCTAATAATCATGGACGTGTTCCTTCAGAAGATGCGTATCAAGAAGGGGCGCAAGGCATTGATAATCGAGGAAGCATGGAAGGCAATCGCTTCGCCTACGATGGCAGAATATATCAAGTACCTCTATAAAACGGTCAGGAAATTTCACGGCATAGCCGGAGTGGTCACTCAGGAGTTGAATGACGTGATAGATTCACCTATTGTAAAGGAAGCCATCATCAACAACTCGGATGTCAAGGTTTTATTAGACCAGACCAAGTTCAAGGACAGATACGATGAGATAGCTGCCATATTGGGATTGACCCAAATCCAGCGGCAGCAGATTTTTACCGTCAATGCCCTGAACAACCGTGAGGGTCGCAACTACTTCAAGGAGGTATGGATATGCCGGGGGCAGAACTCTGATGTCTATGGGGTGGAAGAACCGCCCGAATGTTACTGGGCTTATACCACCGAGCGGACAGAGAAAGAAGCCTTGAAGATTTACCTTGCCCACTATGGCAATATGCAGGAGGCGATCACAAGAATCGAGGCGGACAGGAAGCAATCCGGTGATGACAAGTATCTGGTATTCGCAAGAAAAGTCAATCAACAACAAAAAGTGATGTCGTTATGGTAAAGTTAAGATTTTCAATCATATCGGTGTTGTTGGCAACAGTCACGACACAGGTATTTGCCGCTTGGAAGGTAGTCATAGACAAGAACTGTATCAAGGTCGTAAGTAGCAATTTGGCCTCTCAAAAGCTGATTGAGGGTCAGCATAACCAGCGTCTGGACTCCATTGCCGAGAAAAAGAAGAAGGTGGAACTCTATACCGTGAGCATGGCTACCATCAAGGAACTCTATAAGTTAACAATGCAGAACGTGTCAGGATTCGGCACGGAAAGCAAATATTACAAGGAGATTGGATTGTGCGCATACGACATCCTCAAAGATGTGCCGGAACTTATCCAGACGGTAAGCAAGGCTAAGTTCTCTAACAAACTGCTTTGTCTGAATGAACTGGGCAACCTTGTAACGGAAACCCAGCAGTTGGTGGGCAACTTCGTGAATATCGTGAACAACACCACGGTACAGAATCCCCTAAAAGGACAAGGTACAGCCGAGAAGAAAAGTGACGGCTACAATATGCTTGACCGGTATGAAAGGCTCTCATTAGCTAACAGCATCTATTCAGGATTATTGGAAATCCGTTACAAGGTGGAGGGTATGATATTGATGGCTCAATATGCAACCGCCAACGACCTTTTCTTTGCCATTGACCCGGAGGGTTGGGCAAATGTGGTAACGATGAAGAATAATGTTGGTGGTCTTATCAATGACTGGAACAGACTGGTAGCTTCCAATTACTAACATCAATCTGAGCGAATATGAAACGATATTTTATCATAGGAATGATGCTTGTGATGCTCTATCCGGCAAAGTCTTTCGCCTTTGTCATCCCGAAAGACCTGCCGACCATTGAAGCCCTGATTGCCCTTCACAAAGCAGTGAAGAAGGATGAAGACCAGGCATTAAAACGGGTGGCTACCAGCTTCGGGGAACAGTCGCTTGTAGCCAAGGGAGCCATCAAGTTCAACGATGTGCGGACTACGCTCGATACCAAGTTGGGCAATGCCCATTCGTACCTTGTACTAGCAGGTGCCATATCAAGCACCGCCAACTCACTCTATCAGTTGGTCAAAGAGTATAAGGACTTTACCGGCAATACCTTCAAGCATGTATCGAAGAAACCATTTGTCGGTTGGTACTATGCGGATGCCAATGTCGCCATATCAAGGGAGATAAGCCATTGCTACAAACTCTATGCTTCCGTGGCAGCTTCGGGCATCAACCTGATGAAGGCGAGTATGGATGAGAAACTGAATCTGGTGATGACCCTCAAAACCTCCATCGACAGGGCACGGTACATCATAGACAATGCCAATCTGTACTGTTTCCTGATAACGGATTGCGGTTGGAAGCCGGATTATATCTGGGAAATCTTGAACTCCAATGTCAAGGACGAGATAGCGAATAAAGTAATCAATAAATGGAATCAAGGATATGCAGGTTAGAAATATAACAAGGGCATTGCTTTGTATGATGATGCTGACAATGCCATTCAGCTCTTCCGCCCAACGTCCTTCCCGTGACAAGGAGAAAGAGAAGCAATGGAAGTCAATGGAGAACGGGCCTTGGAACTTCGCCCCCGACTGGTACTATTACTTTTTGCACAACAAGTATTCCGGTGCGGAAATGTATTGGAAGTGGGCAGGATTCAATTCGGGCTTCCGTGTCCGATTCAAGGAAAAGGACTCCAATGTCAAGCGTATCATGCCTACCCGTGTGACGGCAGAAGAGACCCAACGGCAGAAAGTGAAGAAGGTGGAAACGGAACGCAAGTACATCGAGGAACTATACAAGGAAGAGCTGGTTCGCGAGGCTGACAGGTCGGTTGATTTGACATACGCCTCCTACAAGGACGAGTTTGACCGTATGCAAGACTGCATTACAGACGGGCTGCTCTACTGCATGAAGAAGAGTGACGGCAAGCTCAAATACCAGGTGGACGAGTTAAGCCGGCAGAACGAGATTCTTTGCTCCGGCATCGCCTACATCCATAAGACGGGTGTCGGTTACGGACTGGAGAATGCCAAACGGCAGCAAGCCTACGAGGAAGCCAAGACGAAAATGCAGGAACTGGTCAATCAGACCGCCCATCTGTGTGCGGTGGCTGCAACGCATTATTAAAGTTTTGGAATGTAGTTCTAATCAGAGATAATGAAATGATAACAATAAAAAATAATCAAGCATGAATGTATTATCAATTTTTCTGACCATCGGCTTGCCCGCCATTGACGAGAGTCTGGACAAGCTGTTGGTCGCTATGGAAACCTTCCCGAATGTGGCGGTATTGGGCGATGCGGTCGGGCTGGCACGTATCATCGGACTGTTGCTTGCCCTCTGTGTCGGCTCTTACGAATGTTGGATGATGATACTTGGACGGCGCGGCATGGATGTGATGAAACTGCTCCGTATCGTGGGCATTTCCATCTGTATATCCTCCTCGTCATGGATCTGCTCCGCATTGCAAGTACCGGGCAAGGGATTGGAGTCAGCTACCAAAGCGATGGCAAACTCCAAAAACAAGGAGGTGGCCGCTTTCGAGCTGAAGGTAGCACAAAAGCAGAGTGAATACTTGGACCGTCTGAGAGCCGTTCAGGATTCCATTGCGACCGCCAAACAGGTGGCTGCTATCGGTGAGGATGCCGCCTGGTGGGACAAACTCATTTATAATGTGGAGAATTTGGGCACTACCATCAACAACTACGCCCAACGTGCGGCCGTGGCAGCCGAAACAAAAGTCAGCGAGTGGATCAACGATGTCATACGCTTTATCGGTGAACTGATATTCCAGATGTCCTACTATGGAATACTGGTAGCGCAACGGATATTCATCGCCATCATGATGATATTCTGCCCAATCATGTTCGCCCTGTCACTCGCCCCGCCTTGGAGTTCGGCATGGAGCCAGTGGATGTCAAAGTTCCTTTCCCTCTCGTTATGGGGCTTCGTCACCTATATGTGCCTTTACTACATTGACTTCATCCTGCTCTACAACCTTCAGCAGGACATGGTAGCCTACAACCACCTCCTGCATGGCTCTGTCAATTCGTGGGAACAGATTGGAGCATTGGGATTGCAAGGTATTGGCTCTAACTGTATGTATGCGATGGGTATGCTGGTGGGTGCCTACATTATTCGCTTCGTTCCCGAAGTGGCTTCTTGGCTGATACCGGGCGGTGTAAGCTCAGGTGCGGCTTCTGCGGCCGGTTCTACCGTGACAGGCATGGCAGCGACGGCAGGCTCCGTAGCCGGAGGTGCGGTCGGCGCAACGGCAGGTGCGGCAGGTTCCGTTTTCAAATCCAAGTGAGTATAATCTAAAAACGAATGAATATGCTTATAGAATCATTAGCACAGAAAACCAAATTAGCCATGATGACGGTACTCGCAACTATCGGAGGTTGCGCCGTCATCTGCGGCTTCACGGTCTGGTGCTGCATCTCTTTGGTTACCAAGGAGCGGCAGCAGATATATGTATTGGACGGTGATATTCCTTTCTTGGCGGAACGGACCAAGCTGGAAGCGAACTTCACCATGGAGGCGAAAGCCCACATCCAGCTCTTTCATCAATACTTCTTCAATCTGCCACCCGATAACGACTATATCAAGTGGACGGTAGGCAAGGCGATGTATATGGCGGACGGCACAGCCTTGAAGCAGAAACAGGCGATGGACGAGAACGGGTTTTATTCCGACATCATATCGTCATCGGCAGTCTGCACGATTATGTGCGACTCCATCCGGTTTGACGAGCATGAACGGAAGTTCACCTACTACGGCACACAGCTTATCAAGCGGCGCACCCGTGACTTGAAACGGACAATGGTAACGACCGGGTATGTGGAGAATGTGCCGAGGACGCGGAACAATCCCCACGGGTTGATGATTACCAACTGGCGCACCATAGAGAACAAGGATTTGGATTATTAAAAACAGCAACAATGAAATCACTCAGAAAGATATTGCATGAAAGCCGCCTGAAAACCCACCAACAGGTTCGGTCATGGCTGCAACCCAAGATGGGGGCAATCGGTACGAAATATCGGTTGGAAGCAAGAATCCGTTTGGCTAACGCATGGGCGATAAAGCATCCCAAGCGAACATTCGCTTATGTAACCGGGACATTGGCTTTTGTTTTGATGGGCAACATTTGGATTAGTGGGGCTAATGTCGATTCCTCTAACGAACTGAATGAAGCAAATCGGAATCTTATAAGCAATATGGAGCCGCTTTTTTCCGGCTTCCATACCATACAGGCAAACAAGGACATCCAGCGCACCACGCTGATGGACTTGGTAGCCCAAGGTCAGGAACTACGTGAGGAACTGGATTCCATGATTGCCGTCCCCAATAAGTCAAGGATAGATTCCGCCCGTATCATCCAACGATACCGACAGCTTGAAAACATTGTCAAATCCCTTAACAATAATGAGAACAAATGATTAAAATCAATTTCAAACAACCCAAGTATATCTTCCCGCTGGTGGTGTTCGTGCCACTGTGCGCATTGATATACTTCGTGATGCAGACCTTCAAGGGTTCGGGCGATACCGAACAGTCGGTAGCCACCGACCGCATCAACATGGAACTTCCCGAAGCCCAAGCGGAAGAAGCCGGAGACAAAATGTATGAGATGTCAAGACGCTTCGGTGACGAGGATGCCTTTACCGCAGTCGGTGCCATTGGCGAGGAGAAGAATGAGGCCGAGGAACTGGAACATGGTTACACTGAGGAAGAACTGAATATGCTCGATGCAGCCGAAGCAGAACGCATCCGTCAGCAGAAGGAACTGGAGGAGTTGGAGCGTTCCCTTGCGGAATCCCGAAAGCATATCAATGAATATGCCTATGGCGATAATTCGACCAATGGTTATACCTCAAAGGATGAATTTGCCCAAGATTTGGAGGAAATCCAACGCAGGAGCTATGAACGGCAGAAAGCCATTGAAAGCGGACTGGGTATAACCATCCCGGAGCAGGAAGAAGCCCTGCAAAGGCAACGTGCCGATTCCTTAGCCAAAGTACGACAGGAAGAGAAAGAACGCAACCGTCCCAAGCTGGTTATCAAATCCTCCGATACCAATGCAGACAAGTTCCACACGGTCTCTTCTTCGGACGATGCGGTGGATGCCAAACTGATCCGTGCTATGATTGACCAGACCACCAAGGCACGTGAAGGCACCCGTCTTCGCTTCAAGCTATTGGATGATGTGACGGTTGGCGGCATCAATTTGAAGAAAAGCACTTATCTCTATGGAACGGTGACAGGTTTCGGGCAGCAGCGTGTACGTGCGGCCATCACCAGCATCCTGATTGGCGACAAGTTCGTCAAGGTCAATCTGTCCGTCTTTGACAATGACGGCATGGAAGGCTTCTATGTTCCCGAATCCCAGTTCCGTGACTTTGTGAAAGATGCTGGCTCCAATGCGGTACAGCAGAATATCAATTTTGATTCGGGAAGCGGATATGAAGCCGGCATATCGGCTGAAGCCATTGCCCTGCAGACCTTGCAGAATATGTATAACTCGGCATCGTCGGCCATATCCTCCAATATCCGAAAGAACAAGGCGAAAATCAAATACAACACCATTGTCTATTTGATAAATTCGGATGAAGCAAGGTAGATTTTCTCAAACGTATTCAGATATTTTATAGTCAAACATCAATAATTTTCAGTATGAATTCCAAGATTGTTCTTTTTATTCTCAGTGTTCTCTTTGTCGTAGGCAACGCATCTGCCAACGAAAAAATCTATGTCAATAGCGGAGTGACCACCCACATCGTCATGCCGGAGAACATCAAATTGGTGGATATATCCACTCCCAAGATTATCGGCAACCAGTGTGCCGACAACATTGTGCGCATCAAGCCGTTCCAAGAGAGCGATTCTATTCATAGTTGCACCTATTCAGAAGATGAACTGTTAGGAACACTTACCTTGATTGGTGAGCGACACATTGCCCAGTATGACATTATCTATACGCAATCACCCACATTGGCAGCATCCATCTTCCAAGTGCCTTACAGCGATACGCAATCCTACATCAACCCGGAGGTATCTATGCCCATGTCAGAAATGGCCCGTTATGCGTGGGCGGTCTATGGCAGTGACCGCAAATTCAATCAGGTGGTATCAAAGGCGCACGGCATGAAGGCGGTGGTCAATAACATCTATGCCATCGGGGATTACTTCTTCATTGACTATTCGTTGCAGAACAAGACGAAGATACCCTACGACATTGAGGAACTGCGTGTGAAACTGACCGACAAGAAGCAGAGCAAGGCTACCAACTCACAGACTATCGAGCTGACTCCGGTATTCTCGCTCAACTATGCCAAGAAGTTTCAGAAGAACTACCGCAATGTATTGGTGCTTCCCAAACTGACTTTCCCGGACGAGAAAGTGCTGAGACTGGAAATTTCAGAGAACCAAATCAGCGGCCGTGTCATCGTGCTGACCATCGAATATGAGGACATCCTCAATGCCGACGGCTTTGACTCGAATATTTTGAAGAACAGCGATTACTATCCTTATCATTACATTAAATACTCTGTCAGACAATGAAAAAGCTATTGTTCCTTTTAGTATGTGCATTTATGACCATAGGTATATCCGCACAAGCGCAAGAAGCCAAGTTCACGATAAATGCAGGTTTTCAGTTTCCCTCGACGTTGAACGTTACGGCCGGCTATGAACATCCGCTATCCTACGGCAATGCCGTAGAGTTGTATGGTGAGGTGGGAAACCATTGGAGGAAGCATGACTTTTGGAAAGGTTATTTCTGGGATGGCGGTATTGTCTATAAGCAAAGGCTGGCACGATACAAGAACGGTATGCTTCGCTTCCGTTTCGGTCCTCAATTCGGTGCGGTGGAAAGGAAGTTCTTTCTCGGATTGGAAGCAGGCTTTGAATACAGCCACGTTTTCAGAAACGGCTGTGAGTTTGTGATAACTCAAAAGAACAACGTGAACTTTTTGCATGGGGACACCTTTCGTAACGGATTGCTATTGGGCATGAAGATACCGTTTTAGTTATATGAGTTTGTAGAAATCAATATGAAGGACTATGGCATTTGAAGAAACAAGGGAACAGCAGCAGATGTATAACTACTTCCGTAGCTGCATCTACATTTTTCTCATCATTGAGATAATTATGAACCTGCCTATTGCGGCAGATAATCGCGTTACGCAGTTCATTCTTGACCTCTTAGGCAGATTCCCTATGTTCACGTCCGTTTCGGGTTGTAAGATGGTGGAACTGGTCTGCATCTGTGTAGTGTGTATCGGTACAAAGGCGAAGAAGGCATTGAAGTTCAACGTGAAGACAATGGTCATCTATCCCGTATTAGCCGGACTGACCCTTGTCGGACTCTGCTTCCTCTTTCACAAAATGGACTTCGGAATGAGTTGGATGGGATTCCCGGCCAACCGCATTCTTTATGCCGTATGTTCTATCGTGGGCACCATGTTGGTACATCAGGGATTGGACGGCATCGCCAAGTATTATAACTATAAGGTTGGTGATGACCGTTTCAATTTTGAGAACGAGTCCTTCCAACAGTCTGAGGTACTTGCCAACAATGACTATTCGGTAAACATACCGATGATATACTATTGGAAACGGAAGATGCACAAGGGTTGGATCAATATCGTCAATCCTTTCCGTGGTACGATTGTTCTCGGTACTCCGGGTTCGGGAAAGTCTTTCGGTATCATTGACCCGTTTATAAGACAGCACGCCGCAAAGGGTTTTGCCATGATGGTGTACGATTTCAAGTACCCGACACTTGCCAAGACACTTTTCTATCAGTTCTGTAAGAATCGTAAGGCTGGTAGATTGCCTCAAAACTGCGGCTTCCGTACCATCAACTTTACGGATGTGGAGTATTCTGACCGCATCAATCCTATCCAACGGAAGTATATCCCGGACTTGGCGGCGGCTTCGGAAACCGCAGCTACCTTACTTGCTTCCTTGAACAAGGGAGGCGGCGAAAAGAAAGGCGGCTCGGAAGCGTTCTTCACCAATTCGGCGGAGAACTTTTTGGCTGCCATCATCTACTTCTTCGTCAATTTCCACCCTGTCGGTTTCAGAAACGGAAAGAAACTGAAACGCTATATTCTACTGGAGGGAAAGAAACTGGAGATTGTCATTCGGAACTGGGATGACTTCAATGCCATAGACGAGAAGGGAAATGTGGTGCTGGACTTCGTGGATGAGAACGGTAACGATGTTTCTACGGACAAGGACAGGATGTTTGTGAACTTGAACGGTTTTTCTTACAAAGACAGAACCAAAAGGCTCATCAAGATTGAACGCTGTTGGTATGAGGACGAACACGGCAACGAGGTTGAGCCGGACACCATCACGGGCGAGTTCTCTGATATGCCGCACGTGCTTTCCTTCTTGGGCAGGTCATACGACCAGGTGTTCAACATTTTGATGCAGGATGATAAGATTGCTTCGCTGATGGCTCCCTTCAAGAGTGCTTTTGAGAACAAGGCGAATGACCAGTTGGAAGGTATGGTGGGTACGCTTCGTGTCAATGCCGCAAGATTGGTATCTCCCGAAGCCTATTGGGTATTTACGGGGGATGACTTCGACTTGAAGATTTCTGACAAGGAGCATCCCAGCTATCTGGTCATAGCCAACGACCCGGAGAAGGAACAGGTAATCGGTTCGCTGAACGCTTTGGTGCTGAACCGACTGATTACACGTGTAAACTCCAAAGGAAACATTCCGGTAAGTATCATCGTGGATGAGCTGCCCACTCTGTACTTCCATAAGATAGACCGTTTGATTGGTACGGCACGTTCTAACAAGGTAGCCGTTACTCTCGGCTTTCAGGAGTTGCCCCAGTTGGAAGCGGACTATGGCAAGGTGGGTATGCAGAAGATTATCACTACCTGCGGTAACATCTTTATGGGAGCGGCACGTAACAAGGAAACCTTGGAGTGGGCGCAGAACGATGTGTTCGGCAAGGCGAAGCAGACCTCACGCTCAATCTCCATCAATGACCAAAAGGTATCTACCACCATCTCGGAGAAGATGGACTACCTTGTTCCGGCCGCCAAGATAGCGGATATGGCTACAGGGTGGTTGGCTGGTCAGGCGGCACGTGACTTTACCGCCACCGATGACAAGATGCTGGACAGCTTCGACATTGAGCAGTCGGAAGAGTTCAAGACCACGAAGTATTTCTGTAAGACCTACTTTGATATGAAGAAGATTAAGGCGGAGGAAGACCACTATGTGGCTCTCCCAAAAATCTATGAGTTCAAGAATGACCGTGAGAAGGAGATTATGCTGAACCGTAACTTCAAGCGTGTCAATCAGGAGGTGGAGGATATGGTCAAGGAACTGCTTGGAATGAGTTAAGTATGGAAAGACTTGTGAAGATACCCACCTTTAGCGGAAGCGCATTGAAGATTATCGCCATTATCTCAATGGTGATAGACCATTGTGCCTACTTCCTGATGGATGAACATACTATGATGTATGATGCTATGCGCTGTGCAGGTCGTATCGCTTTCCCGGTGTTCGCCTTCTTGATTGCGGAAGGCTTCGCTTATACGCATAACCGAAAGAGGTACTTTGCACAGCTCCTGTCTTTTGCCATATTGAGTGAAGTTCCTTGGTATCTGTTGAACGGAGCGGATGGTACGCATAATGTGATATTCACGTTGGCTTTAGGTGTGGTAGCTTTGGCGGTACTGGATAAAATGAAAGGGAATAGCATCCTTTGTGGGGTTGCTATTCTCTCTATTGCTTGCTTCGCCACCTGGTTAGGAACGGATTATGAGTGGCGAGGGATATTGATGATTGTCGTTTTCAATTTGTTACGGAATCAAAACATGAATCTTCCTTTTTCCTATGGTCGGATGATGCAGCTTTTTTGTACTTTTCCATTGATGATGCACTATGGTAGCATCGGTGCTTTGCTGGCTTGCATGGTTATCTTCTTATATGATGGCACAAGGGGATTTATCAAGGGCAATGCAGCCAAGTATGGGTTTTATGCCTTCTATCCGGCACACTTGCTACTAATATGGTGTACTATAATATTTTCAGCACACTGATAACAGCCGGAACATAATCGGGTGCTTCCGCATATCCAATCTTTTCCAGCCAAAGCAGATAGTTCCCATCTTCTCGTTTGTACTTGTACTGCACCTTGGTATAGTAGGCTCGGACACTTTCCGACCAATGGTCAAACTCATAATACTTCCCGGTGTGTGGATTGGTCAGCCCGAAGAGGTTGTGCCTATTCCTACACAGCGGAGACGTGAACCACCCAGTTTCCAATATAGCTTGTGCCAATACTACTTTGGGGTATAATATGCCATTCCGTTTAATTTCGGTATAAAGATTAGGTATCGTCAATTCAGGAAGATGACCGTTTGATTTAACTCGCTCAGATTTTTGGGACGTCTTACCGTCCACTTTTTGGGTATATGGACGCTTGCTTGTTCTAATATCCGGTTGAACTTTCAATGTATCTTTCGGTTCATTATTTGAGCCTATTTGTGTTGTATCCTTCTTATTATCAATAGCCTTTTCTTTGTCGTTTGCCCGAATCGACTCAATTCTTGCCTCTTTCGTTATCGTATAGAACTGTGCCGATGCCATTTCCGGCACCATCATCAAGAACATCGCTGTTAGAATAGTGTTGCGCATTTTTTTTCTCGAATTTGATGTGGATAATTTTGTGACATCCAAGCGGTAACGACACCACAAAATTAACAGTTCAACATCATTCAAATGGAATTACACAACAGAAATTTATCCGAAATGCTGCCCTACGAGAAGTTGGCGGTATTGGGCATTGACCGTCAGAAAGCGGACTTATTGCCACAGGAGGTAAAGGAAAGACTAATGTCCGGCGAGGTTACTCCGCTGATGCAAGTCTCTATCAATGCTAACAATGGCGACATCATCACTTTGCCTGTCAAGTTACAGCTTACCGCTGATAAGAACGGTAATCCGGCTCTTATCGCTTACCCGGTCAGATCGGAGCTTGAAGTGGAGCGGAACAAAGTTCTTCGCTTAACCGAACAGGAAGCTGCACGACTACGGAATGGCGAGGTGCTTCAAAAAGCCGTGGAAGTAAACGGCGAGAAGACGCAGCAGTATCTCCAATTAGACCCTGAGACCAAATCAGTCATCCATCGCAGAGTAACGGACATCCGACTGGAGCAGAAACTCAAAGACATGGAGAAGGTCAATGACATCGAGTTGGGCATCCGGCAGAAACAACAGGTACGTGAGGGCAAGCCCATCGAACTCAATGTGGGTGGCGAAAAGGTCTCCGTGGGTGTGGACTTGAAAGAGCCGCAAGGCTTCAAGGTCATCCAAGGCGATATGAAGGAGTGGGAGCGTCAGCAGAAGCTCCGTTATGATGAGCGGCATCCCGAATACTTGGGGCTGGTAATGACGGACAAGAACCGGTGGGAATACCAAAAGGTAGTGGATGCCCAGTCCAAGGAACGTGCCATCCATCTTAAACCCTCTCGTGAGGAAAAAGCAAACAATATTCTTAAACGCTGATGGCTATGGTAAAGAAATCAGATAAAGGACAGGAAGCCGGACTGCCCAAAGAGTTCAGTAATCTGAAGGCAAAGCATCCCGATGCGCTACTTCTCTTTCGGGAAGGCGATTTCTACCGTCTCTACAAGGAGGACGCCGTCAAAGCCGCCTTTATTCTCGGCATAGCCACAGCAGACAAACTTACGGCTGGGATTGAGAAGAAAATAAAGACCGCCGAGTTTCCTACGGTTGCATTGGACACCTATCTGCCCAAACTCATCCGTGCCGGAAAACGGGTCGCTATCTGTGACAGGCTTGAAGTTGTAGAGAAAATAAGAAAGAACGAAGAACCAACCCTATCAAACAATACCGATATGGCAAAGAAGAGTAAAGAGAAGAAAGAAAAGGCTGTGCAGGAAGAGCCTGCCAAGACTGTGAAGAACGCAGCCGGGGAGAAACCTGCCAAGGGGAAGAAGGTGGAAGCACAAGCGGAAGCCAAGAGTGAACAGAAAGCCGAGGCGAAGCAGGAGCGTAAACCACGCGAGCCTCAGATGGTAACTGCCGCCGGTGAGAAAGTGACCCACGGCCATGCTTACCAGAGCAAAGCCAATCCCGAAGAGTGGTACTTCACCGCCAAGATGGACGGCAAGCAGTTGAAGCCCCAGCGGATGGACGCTGCCGACTTGGCCGCTTACCAGAAGAAGGAAATGACGGTGCCCCAGTTGATGGAACGCTATTATCCCACCAAGCTGATGCCCAAGGTGTCGGAGGAATCCTTCAAGATGCCCAAGTCCATAGCCGGACCGGAAGGCAATATCTCTGTGGAGAAGTTCAATGTCTATAAGGAGAAGGACGAACAGCGTGCCGATTATGGCAAGTACAAGTTCTATGCGCAAATCGGTGACTCCAAAATGTCGGCAGTGGCTTCCCGTCAGGACTTGAACGCATACTTCGACCGGGTGATGACACCCACTCAGTTAGTGGAGAAGAACTTCGGGGAACGCTTGCATTTGAAATCTGCCTATGAGAAATACCAGCTTCCCGAAGGTATCGACCCGAAAGGTGTGCGTGTGGCGAAAGACCGGGGTGACAACAAGTGGAAGGTGTCCGTGGATATGGGCGACAAGGGCCGCACCACCAAGCATGAGATCTCCTTCGATGACGGCTATTCCCTTTTCAAGGCAAAAACCGCCACACGGGAACAAATTGCAGCGAAATATCTCAATACGGAAATCAGCGGTATGCTTGCGGCAAAGAGTGTGAAGGTGGAGAAGTCCGCATCCATGAAAATGTAATGCAATCAGACAACAGTTTAACGATAAAAGAAAAACAAGATATGAGTGAAAAAATGAAGCATGAAGAGTTGGTGGAACTCCTTCAGGAGGGTAAAATCGGTTATCTCCGTTTTGTCATGGAGGGTGAGAACGGACAGGATTATTTAGAGTGGTGCCGTACCCACGGCACAGACCCTTCGGATGAATCCACAGAGTTTTATATCGAGCAGACGGACATCGAGCAGATGGATCGTCAGGTAATGGATGACGAGGACTATGGCATCTGGAACTAATTACAACCCGTCAACTTCGGGCAATGCGGGCCAGGTCGCTCTGGATAAGTTCGCGGCGATGATGATTGACCGTATGGAGCAGATGAAAGCCTCCGACTGGAAGAAAGGCTGGATTGGCGGTGCATCGGGTTATGCCGGCTTGCCGCAGAACGTGGGCGGCAGGAACTATTCCGGTTCCAATTCGCTGTTCCTCCAACTGCATACGGCGGCGAATGGTTATGACCTACCTGTCTATCTGACCTTCAAGCAGGCGCATAATCTCAAAGCTCACGTGCTGAAAGGCGAAAAGGCGTTTCCCGTAGTCTATTGGGACATGCTGGTAAAGGACAAGGACGGGCGGAAAATCAGTTCGGACGAATACCGTGCCATGAGCCGTGAGGAACGGAAAGATTTGGAAACGATACCTTTTATCAAGGCTTTCCCGGTCTATAATGTGGATCAGACCAATTTGGCAGAGGTTCAGCCGGAACGTATGCAGAAGTTGTTGGAAAAGTTCAAAGTTCCTGAGCTTAGAGATACCGGGGGTATGTATGCCCATGCCGCTCTTGACCGTATGGTACAGACCCAGGGGTGGCTCTGTCCGATACAGGCGGACAAGCGTGTGGATGGGGCTTTCTATTCTCCTTCCGCAGACAGGATTGTCGTTCCTTTGAAGCAACAGTTCAATATCGGCAATACTCCGGAGGAAATCTATCGTGGCGGTATGGAGTATTATTCTACCATGCTGCACGAAATGACTCACTCGACCATGACGGCTGAACGTCTCAACCGTGAGATGGGCGGCAAGTTCGGAGACCCGAAATATGCGAAGGAGGAACTGGTGGCGGAACTGACGGCTGCCATGATCAGCCATTCAATGGGATTTGATTCCAAGATAACGGATAACTCCGCAGCCTATCTGGATTCGTGGATTGGTGTTCTGAAAAAGGAACCGAAATTCATTGTTTCCATCATGGCTGATGTGAATAAGGCCTCTGACCTCATTCTTGACCACGTGGACAAGCAGCGGTTGGCATTGGGCGAACAGCCTTACCTTGCCAAGAACGACCCTTTTACTCCTTTGGGGGCTGATGAAGAAGTACCCTTCAAGAATGCCGCCATTATCAAGACCCGTTCCGGCGATTATGCCATCCGTGCCTCTTACGATGGTGTGGAACTGGGATTGAAGAAAGTTACCAAGGACACGGCAAAGACCTTCTTCCAGCTTACCGACCAAAAGGACAAGAGGGCATTCCTGAATATGACGGCACGTAAGACATACGAGCCGGAGTTGACAGTGATGCGGAGAAGTCAGAAAGTGAGTTCCGGGATTAGTCTATAAGGAGAGTTACAGATGAGTGATTACAAAGTAAATTTCAAGGACATGAAATCCCGTGTGGGGGTGGATGACATCGCTTATGCGTTGGGCTACCGTTTAGATAAAAAAGCCGGTGTCGGCAAATATATCGAGCTGGTATTGGGCGAAGGTAACAACAGGCGTGATACCCTCATTATAAGCCATCCACATAACAAGGCGGCCCAGACTTTCTTCCGCAGGGATGGCTCCAAAGGTGATGTGGTCACTCTCATCCGTGAGAATCTGAATTCATTCCTGGTATCGGGCAAGGACGATTGGCAGAAGATAGCCAAAGTAATGGCACGCTTCGCCAATATGCCCGAACCAGAATACCGGGAAGATAGAGAATACATCAAGTCCATCAAACATAACGCTGTCTTTGATGAATCACGCTATGAGGTCAAGTCGATTGACATTAACAAAATACCGGGATTATTCTCCCAAAGAGGTATATCCGATGATACCGTGAAAGAACTTTCATCTTTTATTTCTCTTGTCAGGGATAAGCAGAATGGAAAGTTTGAAGGTTACAATATCGGTTTCCCTTATACCAACGAACATAGTGACGAAGCCAACGGCTACGAGATTCGTGGATATGGCGGTTACAAGTCCAAGGCGGCCGGTACGGATTCTTCCTCTTCGGCTTGGGTGGCAGATTTGACAGGTGGCAATCATGAGGCTGTCCGAAGCGTGTTCTTCTGTGAGTCGGCTCTTGATGCGATGGCTTTCTATCAGATGAACAAAGTTCAATTAGGTACGGATGTGGCTTTGGTATCATTGGGTGGTACGTTCTCTGACAAGCAGATAACCGGAACGATGGCTCGTTTCCCAAATGCGAGGGCATTTGATTGTTTCGACAATGATTTAGCCGGACGTATCTACGGATTGCGTATGATGGCAATTTTAGAGGACATTCCGATGAAAATCACTCGCACAGACAATAAACTGCAAGTGGAAGCCAAAGGAAAATCCTTTGAATTGAACACGGAACGCTCACTGACGGCACAGGTCTGCGAGAAGCTATCCATCCGTTATAAGATGGGGCAATGGCTACCGCCCAAGGCTTTCAAGGACTGGAATGATTGTCTTATGAACAAACCAATGGCGCCGATTCTCTCTCCGCACAAGGAGGAACGTGAACAAAACTTGACTGGACGCAGAAATAGTGGTCTTAAAATGTGAAGTATATGCAAAGAATAAAATCAAAAGTAGCGGCATTGGCTATTCTATCAGTTTCCCTGATGAACGGCTTGCCTTCATTTGCCCAACAGACAGATCCGGCTTTGACAGGTGCGGTGATTGCGCAGACTGTGGAGTTGAAGAATCTCCACAAGCAACGCAAGAAAAGACAGGAACAGATTATCGCTGCCGAGACTGCCGTAACCTTGGCTCTCGATCGTGTTCACTCTGTGGAGAACAAGATGCTGGAATACCTCTCCAATGCGCAGGGTGCGATGCAGAACCTCTATCAGATTAAACGTGCAGGGGAATTGGTTACGACTGAGATACCGAAGAACTGTAGTTTGTTGACCAAATCTGTGGGTCGTAATCTGAAAGGAACGGCTATTGCCGCCATCGTGTCGGATGAGCTGACGGATGCGGCGACGCAAATGGCGGCACTCTATCCGTTTATGAAGCAGTTGGTGACTTCGGGCAGTTACAACGTGCCCGGTGGGGACGGGAAGAACGAGAAGCACAAGGTGAACTTGTTGAATTCTTCCGAAAGGTACTACATCGCCAATGAGGTGGTGACCCGGTTGGAAGCCATCAATACGGACTTGTTTATCCTGGCATGGCAGGTTCGCACCTTGTCTTGGAATGACCTTTGGTTCTCTCTTGACCCGGAGGGTTGGGCAAATGTGATGTCCGGCAAGAATGTCATTGACGGTATCGTATCGGAGTGGAATCAAGGCTACTTGCTTAAATGGTAATTAGAATAGAATCAGAATGCAATTAGAACAATAATCGAACAACGTAATAATCAATATTCAAAGAGTATGATGACAACAGAAAAGAAAATTATAGGTAGCTGCCCCCTCTGTGGCGGCAACGTGGTGAAGACCTGCAAGGGGTATCGCTGCGAGAATAATGTCGGGGACAACCCTTCGTGTGTGCTGAACATCAATGCTATTCTTGGTAATCGCAAGATGGCGGATAATGAAATCGCAGAGTTGCTGGAGAAGCGTAGCGTTTTGTTGGACGGCTTCGCTACTAAGGAAGGAAAGACTTTCCCTACTGTGCTTGAACTGGCTGATGACGGCAACATCAATATGCAGTCGGTTATCGGCAAGTGTCCTCATTGTGGCGGTGAAATCCGTGTAGGCAGCCGGGCATTTAATTGTTCCAACTATGGCAATCAGGAAGCACCTTGCTCGTTTGCCATCTGGCGGAACATCGGTGGGCATCAGGTGACTTTGGCTGAAGCCAAGGAACTTTGCGAGAAAGGTATCACTTCTACTGAACTGGAGATGTATCGTGAGGACGGTGCAGTGTACCGCAAGCGTCTGGGTGTCTCTCCTGACAAACTCCAAATTGTGAAGATATGAAACCGGGTACAAGATTAGCCATCATTTTGGCTTCGATTATTTTGTTTTGGAGTGTCGTGGGCTACTTTGTGTTTTGTGGCGATAATCTGAAGAAGCGTGCTGTTGAGGTGGCGGAACTGGCATTGAAGGCTTCGGTGGATAATCCGAGGTCTGTCAAGATTATCGGTATCAGCCAGCCGGATTCTGTGTTTGGCAGAGAGTATATCACGATGGACGAGAAGATGTCTATCTCTATGATGATGATGAAAATCAACGAGAAGGTGATGAAACTTACTGACGGGTTGGAGAACTTCAATCCTGATGACAAGGAGATTTCCGTACTGATGGAGCGTCAGATGGAGGCGATGTCGGTTCTCCGTGCTATGACTCCACAAACAAATGATAATGTTGTAAAATCATTTACGGGTTGGAAAGTCAAGGTTGAGTATGAGGGCAAGGATTCAGGTGGCAAGCCTTATCACTCCGAATACTGGTTCATATTGGACAAGGAGGCGCAATTTGTTATCAAGTCGTTTGAGATTCCTTTGATGTAATTCGTATTCTTCCATAATATCTGTAGCCCCGGCATCCGGGAACTGTAAGGTTCAAGGGTGCCGGGGATTTTTGTGCCTGTTATCTTCATTCGCTCATCCGCGCTCCCGACTCTATTTTCCGATACAAAGCAACGGAGGGCGGTGCCGACAGCAAATGCCGTTTCTCTTGGCAGCACGGAAAGCAGCCGGCAGCCTTCCGCAATTTGTACCAAATTGGGTATTCCGTCTCTTTCCGCTTGCCACATTTGCCTTACGCCCCTTGTTCCCTCCGTATGGGCGGCATCGTAAAACACCCGGGATGCGAGAAGCCGAAAGGCTTCAGACAAAAGGGGAAAAAATTAAAACGTATGGCTATCACACTTAAAGACAGAAAAGAGACGATAAACCTCGGAGGGAATGTTTACGAACTGACCTTGTTGTGGAATAGGGAGGACATCCGCAGATGCGCTTTCGGCATGGCTCCCGATTATGCCCATATCCGTAAGGACGGCAAGAATTTCGCTTTTATTACCTGCTACTCCAATGGCGTAGGGTTTTCGGTGGAGAATTTCCATTGGGTATTGGTTAATCCGGAGTGGAAAATATACTTCCGTAATGAGGACATCAATATCATTCCGTTGGAAAAGCTTTTAAAGAGGTTGCCGATATGGTGACAGGTACAGAACATCTTAAAAACGAACAGATATGAAAGGAACAGAACAATTCAAGGAAATCATCAAGAACTATCTTGACAATAGGGCAAAGGAGGATGAACTCTTTCGGGTGAAGTATGAATCTACAGCACGTAGCATAGACGATATTGTGACCTATATTTTCAATGAGGTTCAGCATTCGGGTTGCAGTGGATTTTCCAACATGGAAGTGTTTTCAATGGCGGTACACGCAGCGGAAGAGCCTACATTGATAATCGGTGAGCCGTTATCTTGTGATGTGGTTGTGAATAGGCATATCGAATTGACCGAAGAGGAAAAGGCGGAGCAACGTGATTTGGCTTTGAAACGCTATCAAGAAGAGGAACTTCGTAAGATACAAGTGCGGAACTCCCGACCCAAGCCAAGTAAACCCCAAGTACTCCAACAAGCCGAGTTATCACTATTTGATTTTTAAGAATATGAAGCCGAGAAACAAATTTGAGAGATTGGTGGCAGCTTCCAACGGGGAGCTGACCGCCATCGGCTCTAAAGCCGTGAAGTGGGCAATCGGAAACGTAGTGAAACACATTACGTTCCGAACATCTGGACATAAATGCACGTGTGGCGATTGTGGGGAGAAGTTTGACTATAAGGGAAAAGGCAAGTCTGTCCGTTGTCTTCATTGCGGACACCGCTTGCAAGTGACTGATACGTTGAAACGCAAGCACCAAGAGAAAGGCTACTTTTCTACCCTTGAAGTGATTGGCGACTTGCAAGTACAGAGGGTATTCCTTCTAACCGCCATTTACCGCAAAGGGAAACCTATGGATTTCTATTATGATGAAGTTTGCCCAATGCGGTTGTTGCTGAAAACAGTCCTGTAAGCAACAACCAGAGGTATATAATTCGATTCTGTTTCATGTCTCTCAATATAAAGCCTCGTATTGCATGGCGATATGCTTCCACGTGTACCTTCGTTGGGCAATCTCTTTCATGGGGGTTCCGTCCTTATCCTCGTGCAGCAGTTCTATCAATTCTTTACAATCTTTGAAATAGCAGGCTTTGTTCTCGGTCGTTTCACGGTTATAGACCACATCATAGGCAAGAATCGGTTTCCCGAAAAACATTGCTTCTACCAACGATGGATTGGTGCCTCCAGCGCTGTGTCCGTGAACATAGCAACTGCACTGGTTGCGCAAGGCATAAAGTTCATCCAAGTCATATACAGAATCCACCATTCGTATGTTGTGGCATTGGCTGTACTTCTTTTTCAATTCCCGGCTATATTCACTCCGCTCCCAGTTCCCTACAAATACCAGTTCTTTTCCGCTTGCGGCAAAAGCCTCGCAGATGATGTGGCTGTTATTTTCCGGCTCAATGCGGCATACGCTGACTGCATATTCTCCTGCCTTCACTTGGTATTTCCGTAATGTTTCCAGTTGCCGTGCTTCCGGCACATTCCGTTGGGCATGGTCTCCTCCGTAGGCTATTAGCTCCGATGGCATGTCATATGTTTCTTTCACGTAATCCTGTATGCCCTTGTTGTCCGCAATCACCACATCGGCATACTTTACGGCCATCGCTTCGCTGGTGCGTAGAAACCACTTGGCAAATTTTCCCCACTTGGCACGCCTATGCTCCAGTCCATCTATGTTCACAATCAACCGTTTACGATACAGCAATCGGAAGATGGGGAGGAAGATGCAACCTGATACGCCCAATATCAATACCGTGTCATATCCTCGCAGGCATTTCAGCATCGAGAGTATGTCGTAAGGCGTACTCTGTGCCCCGTTGGCATGGAACAGTGGCACATATTTCAGCCTTGCTCCCTTATACGTATCCATGTGAGCGGTATAGTCTTTGCCGCTGCAAAAAATGGTATAGCAGACCTCGGGAGAACAGTTTTCACCAATCATGTTCTCCACCAATGTCTCGAAGCCGCCATACTTTGCAGGCACCCCTTGGATGCCCACAATAGCAACTTGTTTCATACAAAAAATCAGTGTGTTATTAAAAATGAGAAAGGATGCCGTCTATCATCGCATCGGCATTGTATTTTTCTGCATAACGCAATGCGTTATCGGATAATTTTGTATAAAGTTCTTGGTTCGATAGCATTTGGTCGATACATTCCGCAATGCTATTCAAATTTTGTACATCTATCTTATAACCGTTCACCCCATCTTCTACCATCTCCGCAATGCCTCCTTCGGTAGGCACTATCACGGGGAGTCCGGCACTCATGGCTTCCAAAGCAGTCAATCCGAATGTTTCGATAATTAGTTTTTTGTTGGAAAGATTCAGCACCAACGAAGCCCGGTTATAGAATGGTGCCACATCGCTTTGTCTGGGATAGATAGTCAGATTCTTGCTGATATTTACCTTGTGTTCTGTAATGAACAGGTCGATATTCTCCTGTGTGTCGTTCACTATCAGTTCAAAGGCAAACTGCGGTAATTGTTGTGCCAGGCAGATAAACTCTAATGGGCTTTTATAGAGTTTCAGCGAACCTAACATCAGTATTCGCTTTCGCTCAAAAGCCGCCTCTTTATTCGGTATTAGTCTGCCCGTAAATTCCAGTGGCAATGCGTTTGGAATCACTGTAACTTCTACTTTTCGGTGAAGAAAAGAGGCTTGATAAGCCGATACGCAGATAATCTTGTGTGCTAACTTCTGCATGACACCTGCCAGTAGTTTATAAAAGCCCCCTTTCACAAAAGCGTTCTCATGGTAATGATATACCACCCGCTTTCCCATCAATCTTCCTGCTAATGCAGGACCTGCGGGCAACAGCGTGTTGATGTAAAACACCGTATTCTTGCGGAACAGCCAACGGAAAGACAGGAAGAAAGTGTAGAGTTGCACCATGCAATAGCGTAGCATCGTGACCGCTCCATTTGTTGAGAAACGGTAAGGGTAACTATGCTTCCGCAAGTTCTGGTAGTGCAGCAGTTCGTCCAAGACTCCTCCCTTGGAAGATACCAAGTCAATCTGGTACCCTTTTTGGAGCATTCCCTCCAATACCATTTTCAGCACCTTAGGACTACCGCTGTAATCGTTGAACAGGTGAAAACAGATAATGTGTTTCATTTATTTTCGGTGGGAATTTATAGAACCCGCCTTAAGATATACCAACGTGTCAAATAGTGGCAAAGTAATCGTATTTCAATAACTCACGCCAAAGACCATCCGTAAGCAAACTGATAAAAGCATTCAAATCATCAAGAGAAAACCATTTGTTATTAGCGGCGGACTCTGTCATAGTACGATAAACTAACTCTTTACGTTGTTTAAGCGTTCTTATCGTATCGGGAGTTGAATAATTTGCTGCAGGATGGTCTTTTCCGAAAATCCATATAGCACGTATGGCTTTAAGTATCGGCACATTCAATTCAAGTTTGTCAAGCGTGTATTTTTCTGTCAATGATGGCACGAATGGATCATTGTTCCATTTGACTTTTCCCGTTGACCTGTCATAAGTCACTTCTGTTTCTATATTAGGATACAAAAATGGAATATCAATATCTTGATGTCCTCTGGCTGTATTACACCTTTGGCATACAATAGCAAAATTATGATATGCCACCTTGTGTGGATAAGGTTTAGGTCGCCTGTTGTTTTGAATGAAATCATCTGTGTGACATACATTCCGCGCATTAAGTCCTTTGTATTCAGGCTTAAAGTAAGGACGCATGGCAACCTCATTGGCAATGCCCTGTCTAATGATATGTTCAATGGTAACATCCGTATGGTCGCCCATTCGTTTTTGACAATAACAGCAAAGATGGGATTGCTCAGGAATAAGGACGTTATCAATCAATTCATGTTTGCCTCTATTTCCCCTAAAGCCTTTATACAATTCCTTGGCGCAATACCATGGCTGCCTGCGTGCAAACCCAAGGTAATGGTCTATTATATTATTTGCCGCAGCCTCGTGTGATTTATCAATGTACTTCATATTACAATCCTAATTCTTGGATGATAGAGCTGGTACTTCCATATTTCTGACGAAGGAGTTCTGCTATCTGTTCCGCTCTTTCTTCATCGTTCTCACGCCAATATAAATACGCCTTTGCCAGTTCGTCCTTATACTTCTCATTCTCTCTTGCTCCCATGACATTGACAAGACTTGAATTATAGTCAAGACCATATATGTTGTCAATAGTACGGTTGTAGTATCCGTCATCGTTCTTCAGCAGATTGATAAGACGGTAGTCGTCTTGATTTCCTTCACTTTGGTCAAAATTACTGATAACCATTGGTGAATGGGTGGTCACGATAAACTGGATGCGGGGGAACGAACGCTGTAGGCGTGATAAAACCTCTGCGGCAAGTGATGGATGCAGGTGCAAATCTATCTCATCAATGAATACAACTCCTTCAGGGTTGGTATTTCTGTTGAGAAGATAGCTGCGGCTTGTCAAGTCAAGAATCATTGAATAGATTCGTTCATAACCCGCAGAAAATGCCTCAAAAGGTTTAATTGTACCATCGTTCAGTGTAACTAACAAAGTAGTATCTCCTTCCCTATAGTCAACAGAGAGTTCTTTTATTATAGCGTCGCTTACATTTGCTGCATCATTGAAAGGCATGGAAAATTCATGCAACTTTTCATTAATTGCACGCACGAATGCTTCTCTCTCAGGGGCTGGGGTCAAACGGTTGTTTATCCATTGCTGTATAAAATGTTTCTTCCAGATATTAACGCAACTCTGTTCTTTGTCCCATTGATAGTAGCCATCACAATCAGGCAAAGGATTTCCAGACTTTAGTTTATCCTTCATACCTTTGCTTATGTTGGTGTCTTTATGGGGAAATCCGTCTGAGAAGAAAGCCAACACAGGTTTTTCTTCAAGTGTGTTATAATGTTCCCAAAATGTGCGATAAGCCTCTTTATACAGGGAAGACTTCAATCCTGATTTTTTTGTTTTTTGTTCAAAAGACCAAGTCAGGGGAATAAAGCCATTATCAAGTTCTATTCCACCTTTTACTTCAAGGGCGAGAGGGTAGGTGTAGTTTCTGTTGACATACCTTGGGTCGGTATCCTTAAATGATCTAACACCTTGATCGCTACTTCTTATGAATTCATATTGTTGAGTATCTTTAGGAATTGAAAAAATAAAACTCAATGCTTGGACCATACCTTCAATGAGGTTGGTTTTACCCATGCCGTTACGACCAATGAATACGGTTGTCTTACGACCAAAAGCGACATGATACTCTTCGAAATTTCTGAAATTTCTGAGTGTAATATCAAATATCTTCATCTTTTACTTGTCTTAGTGCCAAAAAACGAATTAAATCCTAATAGTGTAAAACTACAAATTAAATTCGAGAAGCACACTTTTTTTGAGGAATATTTTAAATGTTGCAGGTATTTAACATTCTTTTAGCAGTATGATAGATATACCAATAAATCATTCCAAATCTTCATCGAGCGGGCGATGTCTCCCTTAACCGTTCCTTTCTCACGCACCGTAAATCGGGAAATGATGTCTAACAGATAGAGGATGTAGCTTTCTCTATTTATCCAATTAGCATCCGGCGATTGAATAAATTTGATAATCTCTTTCCCTTGCCAATGCTTTTCAAAAATGGCGGTTTGCGTAAAGAAATGATAACGATCCAGCATGGGAGGATAAGTCATACGGGCATATTCCCAGTCGAAAACGAACAGCCTTCCATTTTCTACAAACATATTCCATGGGGTGAAATCTGCATGATAAGCAGAAAAATCTATTCTTTTCCCTTTATAGAAGTTGATAACGTTGTCTATCGCTTTCTCTACGGCAGCACGGTTCATGAATTGCGGAAGCCAATCCAAATGCGCACGTAAGTTTTGCAGCGTCTCATGATAATCACTTTTTTCAAACTCTACTTTCTGCAAAGTTCTTTTCTGTAGCTCATTTAGAAATTGTTCGTGCAAGATGCCCCATTTATGCGGTACTTTCGATTGTTGTGTTTTTGTAGTATTCTGTACGAAAAGGAACACGCCTCCCGTCAGTTCACCGCAGAAAAGAGCCTGAGGCACCCCTTCCATCCCGTGTCTTTTCAAGCGTTCCAGTAAGTCAGCCTCACTCCGGAACAGTGCCACTACTTCACGGCTGTCTGTCACTTTGCAATATCCTAAAATGTGGCATCCCTTACTTAATTGTATTGTTACCTTTTGATGTACGCAAGGCGTACCTCCGAATATTGAAAATTCTATCTCTTCTTCATAGAATAGCCTGCAAAGCAACTGTTCCAGTATGTCACTGAGCTTGCAACGCAACCTTTTCGCATGAATCACCTTCCTCACAAATGGCACTCCATGTAGCCAAGGAAACAATGCTTTCATCAATTTCCCGTTTCGTCCGCTTGGCTGGTATAGGTTCATGGCTACTTGCATATTCCGTGCAGGCACTATCCATGTCTTGCCATCGGCGTTGGAGAAGCGGTAAAAACATTCGCTGGAATCAGATAATAAATGAGAAAACAAATTTGAAACAGTCATTTTTTAGCATCCAATTCTTTAAGTAAATTCTCCATGAAGCAGCCCTTTGCCTCCCAATTGAAAACTTCCTTAATGCGTTTTCTACCGGCTTCTCCCATTTGCCTGCGCAATTCCGGATTTTCAATCAGCTTTATGATTGCAGCAGCCATGTCTTTAGGCATTTGCTCAGGATTGCTGACCGATAACCGGATGGCGCAATCATCATCTGTTGTAATAGACATTCCTGCCCAATCTAAACATATTACAGGTAATCCAATAGCCATTGCTTCCATTAGCGACCAGCTACCTCCTTCTCGCAAACTTGGAAATAGGAAAATGTCAGATTGCTCAACTAAGTGCAAGACTTCCTGTCGAGGCATTTCGGCAATGATATTTACATTATTTCCCCAATCTATTGTTTTTGCGACTTTCTCAATTTCAGCTCTCTGATATCCTGACCCAACAATTGTGAGAGAAATGTTTTTATCTTTCGGCAGATATTGTAATGCCTTGACTGCGGTAAGGATGTTTTTATTAGGAAGCAGCCTTCCTGTTGTTATCAGTTTTATATCATTCTTGTCTTGTGCCCTTTTTTTGTACAGAAATATTGTATCTTCCATTGCTGTTTCCAGAATAATCTTTGTTTTATTCTTAAAACATCGGGGTATGACATTTGCAGTGTTTGGTGTACGAACTAAAATTACTTTAGCTCTTGTTGCCGGAAACATTATCAATGGATGCAAAAACGAAAGAGCATTCATTGCATAGCGCGCGGATTGTATTATTCTTTGTTTTAAGGGTAATATCTTTAGAAATGATTTTGGCTCACAATCACCACCTCCTACAGGTCCCCAAATGAAAGAAGTCTTGAAAAGAGGCAGGAAAGTAGGCATCCACATACTTCCGAAAGTGAGGTGCATCGTATAGTCAATTTTGTGCTGTTTTAGAATTTTCCTCACTAAAGGAATTATTCCTAATTGCCAGCAGAAGTAGTAGAAATACAATCCTTTTGCTTTGTTTTTCAGTTTTTTGATAAAATTGGTAGTGTCATAATAATGGAACTGAATTTTTTCTTTCAAATCTTGTGGTAAATGGGCTTCTATAACTTCTTGATTATTTGCACGGGTAATTACGTGTAAATAATTTGTTTTTGCCATTTGAAGCATCCAGTTCCATCCAACTCCTGCTTCAGAACCTTTTAGCGGTTCACATCCATATGCAGAAACCAGAATTGTATGTTTACATTGGGATTCCATTTTCGTCCAGTTTTATACCCATTGATTTGGCTGTGCGTTTAGCCTTATGAAGGAAAATACGACTTGTAACATCAAGAACAACGTCATTTAATGGCTTTTCTACATTTACGAGTGAAGCGTTTTTATATCTGTCTGCTATTTTTCGATAAGCCACGATTTGGCGTTTCAATTCTTCAATTGGAAGTTCTTTTTTACGAGCATACAATGTCTCAGCTTCCCCATCCAAGATAAAGATTACGTCAGGAGTCGGTATCGTCCAAGCAAATAATCGAGGAACCCATTTAGAGAAAGAATACTGGTATCTCTGTATATCTACAAAATAGTCATAATAATATCTGTCAAATATCACCAGTTGTTTTTGTATACGCATTTTTTTTACGAGCATCAAATAGCCGAAGATAAAGTCGATATTATAGTAAAAAAAACGGATGAACGATTTTATCAGTCCATTGGGCTTCTTTCCGTGGGGATTTGGGTTTACTTCTGCTTCGGATGTCGGATTGATAGGTTTTAACGAGCCTAGATTTTTCAGTAAACGAGGGCGAAAATACATTCTGTTAATGCCGTGGAAACTTCCCCAACATGATTCCAATAATTTTTCATAAACAGAACTCTTTCCACCACCATCCGGTGACAATAGTGCAATTGACATGCCTACCGGATATTTCATTCTAAATAAATATCGACGTATTTCATTAAACTTAAATTTCAAGCTAAAGGAAAATGATGTTTGCTTGGACGAGAATTTACGTAAAGTCTGCCAATATACGTTTCTTCGTTTTTGCAAATCTCTTATATTATTATTCAAAAGGTATTGGGATATTTCTGTTCCCAATTCTGCTCCCAGATATTGTTCCGAATACTTCTCTATTTCATCTGTATCATGGAGTAGTATTTCTTTTATAATGTTGCAATGTTCTTCGTCAAAGTCATTTTTGAAAATACGACGCATTAACAAAAATACGTATTCAACATTATAGTTTGGGATGGCAAAACGACCATATCGTCTTGTATTTGATTGAATTTCTTGGCTGGGAATCAACAATGGAGTATTTTTTACGCTGAAATCAGTAAAGAAGTCAAGTTGCATACGGAAACGTTCCAACGTTTTCAGTGGGGACAATATATAGGCACATTTCTGATAGCCGTGCCAAATTTTTTGAGTGATTAACAAACCTGTTACCTGAGAAATCTTTGAGATTATTTGATCCAATCGCTTAAAATCTCGTATGGTAATACTCATGTCCAAATCTGATGGAAGTTTGTATGGCACTTCATCATATTTGTTCATAACGATGTATGAATCCAGAAATTCTTTATCCATAACATCAAATACTTTTGTCAACAGAATTTCAATTTCAGATTTTTCCATGTGATAATTCTATTTTGTTTTAATAATTTTCAATTCAAAATGTTTTATCTCCAAAGTGTTTTCAGATACTCTTTTTTGTAATCAGACGGCCGCTTAGAAAAGATGAAAAAGGGAAGTTTAATTAGTGTCACAAGCGTCAAATACGTATAAACAGATATAGGATTGCACCATTTCTTAAAATAGTATATTTTGCTTTTTAACTTAATTAAGTTCATCTTGTAGTTTATCCCTTTTTTCTGGCTTCCTCCATGAAAATGGATAATTTGGGGACCGGTTACAATTTTGGAATATATCTTGTGTCGGGAATATCTTTTTTGCATATCTGTCTCTTCACAATAGAGGAAATAATTCGGATCAAAGAGCCCGTACTTATCTGCAATCTCTTTCTTAAGGAATATATCTGCTCCTGATATAAAATCAACAATGCTATTATCATTATTGATATTGTAGTTATATTCTTTGTCAAAACAAGATAACGATTTGCTTGTCAGTTTTTTTAATGGAGCATTGAAAAGCATAAAAAATAGATCTCGCCATATAGATATAAATTTTCCGTATGCCACTGTTATATTTAGTTTTGAATCGTAAAGCATTGTGCCCCAACAGCCGATTGATTTGTTTTTTTCTGATTCTGCAATGTCGAAAAATAAATCTATGGCGTTGTTTAACAGTAATGTATCTGAATTCAGTAAGAACAAATATTTACCGCTGGCTTGTTTGTACCCAATGTTATTTGCATTACCGAATCCAAGATTTGTAGTGCTGTATATATACTTTATCCTTTTATCTTGCTCAAAATATTCTTTGCTTCCATCAGTAGAGGCGTTATCAACAACAATTATTTCAAATTTTATATTCTTAGTGTGCTGAAAAATGCTGTCAATACATTCCTCAGTCATCTTTTTAGTATTATAATTAACAATAATAATAGAAACATCCATATTGTCTTACTTTGAGGTATTGTAAAAATTCAGATATCCATTTATATGCTGTCGTTTAGAAAACTTGTTTTCAACAGTTTGACGAGCGTTCTTCCCTATTTTTTCCAACAAACTATTTTGATTGTATAGCTCATCTATTTTTTTAGCCCAAATTCCGGGATTCTTCACCGGTAAGATATATCCTGTTTTACTATCTTCAATGATTTCCGGCAGTGCTCCGCTATTGGCAACCAGAACACCTAATTCCATTTTCATCGCTTCCAGAACTACCAAGCCGAACCCTTCATTATAAGCAGGGTGAATAAACAACTTGCACCTGTCGTAAAATGATTCCGGGTTGTCGACAATCCCGGCAAAATGTACCAATTTATCCACTCCAAGTTCCGTCGCCAGATTCTGAAGTTTCTCCTTGTCATTTCCGTTTCCCAAGATGTAAAGAGGAATCTGCCTATCATACCTCTCTTTAAGTATAGCAATTGTTTTAATGGCATTATCAAATTGCTTTTGGTCGGTCAGTGTTCCCACGCATATAATGCCGTTACGTTCTGATAGTGATTTATGACGGGTCATTTCATGTACCATTGCATTATACACAACGGTTATATTCAAGTCCTTTAAAGACGAATATGTGGCTAAATATGTTCGCTTAACATATTCTGAAATCGAAACGAAGTCCTTACATGAAGTTAGTGCCCAATTAATCAATTGCTTTGTCGGAAATTTGGAATACATTGGTGCACCTTCAAAGGAACGGACGTATTTTTGCTTCACCCCTAACAACTTGACAATTTTACCGATTACCATTACATTGTCCGTATAGAAATGAGCTAAGTCATAATGATTCTGTTGAAAGAAACGCCTTACCCACGGTATGTTTGCCCAGATGCTGTTCTTATATGTATAATGATATGTTACTTGTGCATCATCCAAGTATTTTATCATTTCAGCCCTTTTGTTTGTTGGGTCAGCATACCAAATGAATAAAATTTCGTGAATATTGGACGAATCAGACTTTATCAAATTGATAATTTTCTTTATGATTCCCCCTCCTGTATACACTCCGGAATAGACGTGTAAAATTTTCATGTGAAATTACTATTTGACTCTTGAACGAATTAATCTTGATGGATTTCCTCCTACAATTGAATATTCGGGGAAATCCTTACAAAGCGCACATCCAGCACCTATCACAGTACCTTTGGAAATATATCGCCCTGCCGTGATTAGCACGTTTTGACCAATCCAAATATCATCCTCAATTATAATTTTTTTCCCTGTTTTAGAACCTTGTTCTATCATGGGAACATCTATTCGGTCAAAGACATGATTGCTGTTCAATATACAACAGTTTGGTCCCATCATAACATTATCTTCAATCTTGATATTGGAAGGGATGATAGAATTAATACTCACCCCGCTGTTATCTCCTATCTCCAATTTGTCCCCGTAACCAAAATTGGCTTTCTTCTCAATATTTATATTTCTCCCAATAGACTTAAATATATGTTTGCAACAGCAATATCGTAATGAGCGTGTATGAAGGATTCTCCCTAATTTTGTTTTATTTGCAGGAAGATATTGGATACACGAATAATACAGTATTGTGAATAATCTATTTCCGATTTTGAGATTTTTCATTTTATACAACACAATTAATAGTTACAATCTCTCTCTAGTTCTGAAGAATAATAGAGAATTAGATACATGACTACTAGTAATTTGACAGTGCCTGTAAATGCCATTCCATGGGCAAATGAATGGATAGTAGGTACAAAAAGAATCCATAAACAATAGAACCTTATAGATTGGGGAATATTTTTATTAATAATCCCCTTGAGTATTATTGAATAAAACAGCATCATTGTTATTAATCCGTAAAAGAAGTAAGAACCAAGTAATCCGATGTCTGACAATATTGCAAGTCTCGTTGTGACAGCACGATTAATATACTGCAAATATTCAGAACCTGTACATGGAGAACCATTGCCAAATAGAACTGTATATAAGTTGTTTTTTTGTTCAAATAGGTAAAAATAGATTGCTTGCCACCTGTTGTATTTGCTGTCATTCAATTGGGTTGTAGATTCTTCTATTAAAGAAGATAAAATGTTATATATCAATCCACCAATAGTTAGGATAATAATAGCAATTATTATTCTTTTATATTTAATATCCATCTTAAGTAATCCGTAGAGATAAAAAGGTGCTGTACCAAGAAGTGTGCTTCTGTTTTGCATCAAAAAAATATACAGCATACAAATAGTGCACCAGGTAAAATCGTTTTTTGTATTGTTTTGAATAGACTTCCCTAAAGTCAAGAAGAAATAGAAAACAATGGCAGCACTTCCTGGCCATGCTACAAGAATGTCTGTACTTCCTCGAAGTTGTCGAATGGACAGCCGCTTTATTGCACTTAAATCAAAAAACAATTGAGGCATAAAAAACACTGCAATACTTATGATTAAGGTTATGATGGACAAAACTTTAAAGCTTTTATAGAAATCCTCTTCTGTTGGCTTTATTTTTAATAAAGTGAGTAGGTACAAAACAATCCAATTACCTCGCATTGCGATAAGTGTAGATATTAAATCTTGGTTATATCGAAATAGAGGGGTTAATGCACTTAAGAAAAACAAAATAAGAAAGGCAAAGACAATTCCGGTATTTTTATTAGTATATAAATTACTATATCCAGGATAATAGAAAAATCCCAAGGCTGTCCAAATCATCATCAATACAAAAAGTATATCATTTGATAAGAAACCGCTAAAATAATTCAATGATAAAAGTCCAGATATAATTAGGTATGTTGATTTTTGCATCATCTAATGCTTTCAAATTCAATAATTAATGCATAATTACCCTTGCAAAAGAAGTTTTAATTTTGACATGTCCGCAACCAAACATTAAACTTATCAAAAGCAAGAACAGATGCCCTTTTTGCTTTTTCTTTGGCTTCTACATCTGAGTGTAAACATTGTAATTTGTCCTGAAATTCTTTCAAAATTTGTATTCTACCATTTTTTGTAAGAATAAAATTTTGAATATCTACCATACAATCTACCTTGTCTAATGTTTCAAGTAAGCCGGATATCTTATGTTCATAACTTAATGCTATAAAGGGTACTGCATTATTCAAAGAAAATACAACCGAGTGATAACGCGCACCTACAACCAGTTGTGAATATGCTATAATAGTCTGCTGTATGTCAGAACTATAGATATCATCAATAACAACTATACGATTATCTTTTTTATACGTCTCAAATTCTTTAAAAAAGTTTATGTCATCTCCTTCTTCTGTTCCATAGTTGAAAGTTTGGGGTAGTAGCACTGCTTTACTATTAGGGTATAGATAAAATATTTTGTCTATTAAATCAGCATAAAATTTCAATAGCTCATTTTTAGTTATTTTAGCTTTATAAGCATAATGCCAAATTAGTAAATTGGGTACAAATACAAAATAATCGCCATTACCTATTTTCTCTTTTATAGGCAAAGGAATTTCAACCTTAGGAAGGTCTAAAAACGCAGAATCTACAGTATGTATATATGGAATTTCTAATTTTTTCGCCAGCTGTTCAGTTTTATTGTCTCTAATAGACAGGTAGGTAAAATAGCGTAACATTTGCATACTAATAGCTTTGAATCTACGATTTTTCCATGTAGTTTCCGGGAATGGTCCAAATGAACGTCCATAGTATGCCAATGGTTTGTGTACATATTTAGCTAATTGTAAATAAAACAAATGGCTCCAATTTTGAAAACCTCCCATACAAATGCCTCCAGGAGCGCAAACAACAACATCAGCCCATTGATAATGTTTTAATATTGTTTTGAAATTAGGATGAAGATAACAGAAGTCTAAAAGACCAATGTACTGACACAATCTGATAAGGTATCCCCAAACGATAGGTAATGTATTCTTTTCATTGACATACTCTACATGATCTGATTGTACCGAGAACTGGTTGATACTATCTTGGTTGACGTTAAAAAACAGAACTCGAATTTCTACATTTTCAACTTCTGAAACGATCGAACGTATAAATCCTTTATGAGCTGCTTCATCCCCTCTATTATTCAGGGGTTGATTAATGACTAATATTTTCATCAAATAATGATATTTTTAATTGTATATATATTTAGAAGATAAAAGCATTAATGTACAATAGATTGAAGGAAGATATATATCCTTCTGTATTTGTACTTTTATTTTTTTTCTGTATCTATACGCTAAGAGGTTGCGTACATTTGTTTGCATACGCTGACATATTTGAGGATAACTACAAATACATTGTGGGGTATAAAATGACCTTAAATGAAAAAATCTATACTATATGTTCATCGTTTGATTAATAGCTGTTTAATCAATACTAAATCTCTCCAACCTAAGAATATTGCTATAATTTGTTTCTTTAATATATGATGATATCGTGGAATGAATATGTTGGCCAAACCTCCTGTAAACATAACGGTAATGATTGTAGCCCATGCAGAACCAATGATTCCCCAATGAGGAATTAAAAGATAGTTACACCCGATACAAACAAAACAAGCCAATATGTTTTTGATAAAAGCCACCTGATGAATATTTTCTATAATTATCAATTGCCCCCCAGTTGTTGTCAATGCTATTCCTACAGCTTTGAATGCCAATATTTGCATTACGGGAACAGCTGCAAGATATTCAATCCCATAGGTATAACGAATGATGTAGTAAGATAATAAAGAAATGGCACAACTGACAATCATTGTTCCCCATGTCGCTATATTCATCATCTTCTGCGACTCTGTTTGATAACGTTCTATATCTTCTTTATAATATCTAACAAGTATGGGTGATACGGTTTGAATGATAATAGTTGGTATAAATACAACAATCCCAATAAAACTCATAGCTGTTGAAAAATACCCTAAAGACTTATTGTCTATCATTTTACTTATCATTACTTGATCAATGCGTTGGTATACAATAGCTGTAGCACAGGTGATTAATAGTGGGAAAGCTGTTTTAAGTAACAATACTGCAAATTGTTTATCAAAGCACCAAGTAGAAATCTTTGCGACTTGTTTACTATATGCTACAATGTAGCCACTCGCCAAAAGTAGAAAATCAAATGTTAATGCTGCAATAAATGTCCATAGTGGTGCTTTTATTAAAAGCAATCCTACTTTTATACCAGCTCCTACCAAAGTCCTCAGAATTTCTGACTTTACTATATATTCATTTTGGATAATAGAAGTAAAATAAAATCGAATAACATCAAAACAACTAAATATAATAGTTAAAGAATATATTAAAATTAGAATTGATGTTTCAATCGTTTCATCACTAAATAATAGATATATACATATAGAAATTATTATGATTACTGCTAACCCTAACCGGACTAAAAAGGAAGTTCCAAGGATAGTTTCTTTTTCTGTTTCTTTTTGGGAGAGTTCTCTAATAATGATTTCTGTAGTTCCAAATACAGAAAATACAGAAAACAAAGTGACGATGCTAATGACGTAGTTCATCAAACCATATTGTTCAGGTCCCAAATAACGAGCAACGAAGATTCCAACAATCAACGTACTGAACAATGTCACTATTTTGCCTGTTACTGCCCAGAACACATTGCGAACCACCTTTCCTGTTGTTGAATTACTTTTGAATGTTTCTAATAATTTTGCTATCATAAATACATATCAAACTAACTGGAATAGGTTGAATACATCATCAAACATGGATTTTGTGGGTTATTTTTATTCCAACACTTATATAATAATCATTTTAACATAAATTTAAGAATAATAAACCCCAAAATACTGCTTATGAGTGTCACTAGAATACTCCAACATATTCCACAAGTCATTTCCAGAAATAAACTATATAAAGAAATAAATAGTAACAGGATAAAACATAGGGAAAAAAGAATTATACACACCATTTGTGTGCTTTTCCAATCTAATATAACTGGAAAGGTTGGATTGTCCCACATTTTACTTTTATTCTCAAATCCCAAAGAGTTGTTTTTAGTAACATTTTGTCGATGTTCATTCAAATATCTTCCCATCAGTACAAAATAAGTCCTATTCCGAGCGATGGCAATTAGAGTCAGAAATACGAAACAAGCTGATAATAATAGGACACCTCCTACAATATAGTTAGACGTTCCATTAGAATATACATCCCATAAAGTTTGTTCACTACCTCTTTCTCTATTTAGAATAGTCCAACAAGCTCCAATTACTACTATAATTTGTCCAAAGCAAAATTTACTCAAATCCCAATTAATGGTATCGTAATGTCGCAACATATACATACATTGCTGGAAATCAGTCACAAGTATATCTTTTTTATAGCCATCTTCCATATTGGATGTTTGACGAGTTTCAGAAATAGTTTCCTTGTGTTCAGGTTCCATAAATATCCGCTTAAAATCTTTCTTTTGGCGTCTTAAAGACGAAAGTATAATTGAATCAATTAATTGATTTAGCGATATTCCCATGTTTTAAAACTATTGATTTTATCAATCGCAGTTATCCAATTGCCATCAAACGTAATAGCCCTATCATCTATATAAACATCAGCGAGAGGCTTTCCACCACGTGCATTTTCTGGTTGATATGGATTTTCATTAATGCTATCATAACATATACCATGAACAGTTAAAAACGATTTAACAGCCTCTTTATTCCCACGTGTCGTATAAATAATGATATACCATCCTTGTTCCTTTAGCAACCGCATAGCTTCCACTGCACCTGGCACTAACTTTCCAAAATGACGATCTCCTTGCCAATCTTCGTAATAGACCAAAGTTCCGTCAATATCAACACAAATTGTTTTCATTTTTTCAATTTGGCTTTCCATCCATTTTCTTATTTATCTCCTGTGGCTTTTGATGAGAAGCCTTTATCTCCACTCCTTTGTGAAACACAAAATTATGTTCTTGGGTTACATAAATTTTATGATTTGGATTCATCTCTAATATTTTATTGATAAGTCTTCTTGACGGATGCCCTTCTTTAACGCCATCAGGAGGACAGGAAATAATAAAACTATTTGGTGCAAGCCTTTCTAATAATTCCGGATTTATATTTTTGCGGCTACCGTGATGGGGAAGTTGAATGACTGTAAAATCCTTAACATTACCACCTAATTCATCTTCATAGTATTTAAAGGCATCTCTCAGTGCGTCTTTTCCAGCATCACCGGTAAAAAGGAACTTTTCGCTTCCAACTTCTAATAAAATTACCAAACTAGTCTGATTTACTTCGGAAGTCTCTTCTTCATCAAACCATTCTATGATACCATTTTGCGGGTCATAATCGTCTTCAGACATAGTAGTCCTGACATAAGGCTTATTCCATTCCTCCAAGTATGAGTCCGGTGTTTTGCCGGAAGATAATAGGTGTTTTTTATAAAAAGATTTAGATGGACCTAAAATAGTCAATACACCAGGAATCAATTCTTTACCTCTATCTGCTGATTTTATTTTGATGCCTCGATTACTGGCTAATTGTTCTATCTCGTCAGCTAAAGAAAACGCTTCTTTTATTCTATCAGCCAAACTGTTAGGTGTAATTCGCTTGTCCTTAAAATGTTCGGGCTTTAATCCTCCATCTTTCCAAGGGCGATTCATAATGATTTCTTTGATCTCGATTTTCTTATTTTCCAAAATAGTTTTCAAACCTGATAGATGATCTTTGTCTGGGTGTGTATTTATCATCATACAAATAACAGGATTCTCATATTTCTTCTTCAAATAAGTAATTATAGATTCACCTGTTTTATTATACCCTCCATCTATTAAAAACACATACGGGTTATCGTCTGTATCATACAATTCTATCAAAATAGCATCTCCACCTTTTGTTCCTTCTCCTACAGGAAAAAATCGGACACAATATTTATTTGTATTTAGCATAAACTTCATAACCTTTTGTTCATATTTGATCTCCCTTTATACATCTCCTCATAATACTTCTCATATTCCCCAGAAGTGATGTTATCCATCCACTCCTGATTGTCCAGATACCAACGGACGGTCTTTTCTATACCTTCTTCGAACTGGAGGCTTGGTTCCCAACCAAGTTCCTTCTGTAGCTTGGTGGAGTCAATAGCATAGCGTGCATCGTGCCCTAAGCGGTCGGTCACGTAAGTTATCAAATTTAGGTCTTCACCCTCGGTACGCCCCAGCAAGCGGTCAACAGTCTTGATAACGACTTTGATAATGTCAATATTCTTCCATTCGTTAAAACCGCCGATATTGTAGGTTTCCGCTACCTTTCCTGCGTGGAAGATAAGGTCGATGGCACGGGCATGGTCTTCTACAAAGAGCCAGTCGCGCACATTTTCGCCTTTTCCATATACAGGAAGCGGTTTGCGGTGACGAATGTTATTGATGAAAAGCGGTATCAGCTTTTCCGGGAACTGATAGGGACCGTAGTTGTTGGAACAGTTAGTGACGATGGTCGGTATCCCGTATGTGTCGTGGTAAGCACGCACAAAATGGTCACTGCTTGCCTTGCTTGCCGAATAGGGTGAATGGGGATTATATTTTGTTGTCTCGTAGAAGAAATCATCGCCGTATGCCAAATGATGCTCCGCAGAAGAGGCGGTCGTTGTAAACGGAGGTTTGATGCCTTCGGGATGGTTCATCGTCAACGCACCATATACTTCATCCGTGGAAATATGGTAGAACCGCTTGCCCTCATACTTTTCAGGTAGGGATTCCCAATAGAGTTTGGCGGCTTGCAGCAAGGACAACGTTCCCATCACATTGGTACGGGCAAATGTGAACGGGTCTTTAATGCTCCTGTCCACATGGCTTTCGGCTGCCAGATGGATGATGCCGTCTACCTGTTCCTCCTGCATCAGTTTATAGAACGCCTCAAAGTCGCAAATATCCATTTTTACGAACTTGTAGTTAGGCTTACCTTCAATGTCTTTCAGATTGGCAAGGTTGCCGGCGTATGTCAGTTTATCCAGGTTGATGATGTTGTATTCCGGATATTTGTTCACAAACAGACGTACCACGTGGCTGCCGATAAATCCGGCTCCACCGGTAATAACGATATTTCTTTTTGCCATATTATTTTTCGTTTTTGAGGTTAGCGATACATTGTTTCAGCGATTCCGTCCAATAGGGAATACGGATGCCGAATGTCTCTTTGATTTTAGTCTTGTCGAGTACCGAATAGGAAGGGCGTGTGACAGGACTGGGGAACTCGTTGCTGTGGCACGGTTGCACGTCGCAAGCCGTTGTACCGTTGTATTCGGCAATCGTCTTAGTGAAATCGTACCATGAGCAAACGCCCTCGTTGGAGTAGTGATAGATTCCCGCTTTGGAATAGTTGTCGGATTTTGATTCCCTGCTGTAATCCACCAATACGTGCGCAATGGTTTTTGCCAAGTCGAGTGCGTAAGTAGGTGTTCCGGCTTGATCGAACACTACTTTCAGTTGCGGTTTGGTGGCAGTCAGGTTCATCATGGTCTTGCAGAAGTTCTTGCCGAACTCGCTGTAAAGCCAGGCAGTGCGGATAATGACGTGCTTACAGCCGACGGCTTTTATCTTTTGTTCGCCATGCAGCTTGGTCATGCCATACACACCGGTAGGCGTGCCTTGTTGGGTTTCCTTGCAGGGAATATTATAAGGCTCTTTCCCGAAGACATAATCTGTGGAAATCTGCACTAACAGACCGTTCACTTCCTTCATCGCCCGGGCAAGGTTTTCCGGTGCTTCCGCATTCAGTTTCTCTGCCAACGCTTCATTGCTCTCTGCCGCATCCACATTGGTGTAGGCGGCACAATTCACAATGGCATCAATTTGATGCGTTGCCACCATGTCTCGAATTGCCTGCAAATCGGTTATATCCAGAAAAACTGTCTCTACGCCTTCTTGCCGATTGACATCTGTAAAAAAATAGGTATCGCCGCTTTCGCAGGCAATGATACGCATCTCGTTTCCCAACTGTCCGTTGGCTCCTGTAACTAATATATTCATGTTATTCAAACTCCGGGTACAAATTTACTTGATAATCAAAGGGGGAATCAAAATCCTTCAAGCAGGCATGTTTGAGATCTTTGTCCGAAAGGATGGCGTTTGACGTGGGGATTTGCCAGTCAATCCCTAAACTTTCATCCTTGATGTTGATGCCGCCATCCGCATCGGGCGCATAGAAGTTGTCGCATTTGTATTGGAATACGGCAGTTTCGCTTAATACGGCAAAACCGTGGGCAAAACCTCTGGGCACAAAGAATTGGCGATGGTTCGCTTCGGTCAGTTCCACAGCCACATGCTGTCCGTAAGTGGGACTTCCTTTGCGGATGTCCACTGCCACATCCAGCACACTCCCTTTCACGCAACGAACCAATTTGCTTTGAGTAAAAGGCGGGCACTGAAAGTGCAAGCCGCGCATGACTCCGTATGAGGACATGCTCTCATTATCCTGCACGAAATTGATTTTCCTGACTTTCTCTTCAAACTCCCGTTGCGAGAAACTTTCAAAGAAATAACCTCTGGCATCCTTGAACACTTTGGGTTCAATAATGACCACACCGTCTATTTTCGTTTTTATCACTTCCATAACTGCTCAATCCAAATTGTTTTTACCGGTTCTTGACACCTCGTCTATGACCTTCAGCAGGTATTGCCCGTAAGGGTTCTTCAGCATGGGCTTCGCCAGTTCTCTCATTTTCTCACTGTCAATCCAACCCATGCGGTAGGCGATGCCTTCCAGACAGGCAACCTTTAGCCCTTGACGTTTCTCTATTACTTCAATATAGGTAGAAGCCTCTGATAACGAATCGTGAGTACCGGTATCTAACCAGGCGAATCCCCGTCCCAATGTCTGCACTTTCAGCTCTTTGTCATTCAAGAAACGTTGGTTGACAGTCGTAATCTCCAATTCGCCACGTGAAGAAGGCTTGATATGTTTTGCCACATCCACTACCTTGTTCGGGTAGAAATACAATCCGACAACGGCGTAATTCGATTTCGGCTTTTCCGGTTTTTCCTCAATGGAAAGGCAATTCCCTTCCGCATCAAATGCAGCCACGCCATAGCGTTCCGGGTCACTTACCCAGTAACCGAAGACCGTGGCTTTGTTCTCTTCTTCAGCCGTGCGGACCGCATCTTGCAACATAGCAGTAAAACCATTGCCATGGAAGATATTATCGCCGAGCACAAGGCAGACGGAATCGTTGCCGATAAACTTTTCTCCGATGATGAATGCTTGGGCAAGTCCGTCGGGAGAGGGTTGTTCCGCATATTCGAAATGCACGCCGTAATCCGAACCATCGCCCAAGAGTCTCTTGAATCCGGGTAAATCGTAAGGAGTTGATATGATTAAAATATCACGAATACCTGCTAACATCAGCACGGAGATGGGATAATAGACCATCGGCTTGTCAAAAATAGGGAGCAATTGTTTGCTTACCCCTTTGGTAATCGGATACAATCGTGTACCTGATCCACCTGCTAATACAATTCCTTTCATAATAACGGGAATTAATTATGTTATTCTTTCAGTGTATTCTTCGCTTACTTTTTTATGATTTGTTGTGAGAAGTCATCGCTCTTCTTATTCAGCAGATAGATTCTGGCTTACAAGAACATAATAGGCCTGTTCTATCTCATCGAGAAGTCCTATTTTACTTCTTTGCCATACTCTGTATATGAGTATCAATCCCATTATCAGCAAAACCACCATAATGATATTAAATGTCCATGCATCACTATAATCTATATCTGCAATCAATAATTGTATCAAGAACGTCAATAACAGAAGAAACATTGCTATAAACAACGAAAACATGGTATATATTTTAAAAAGGCGTTCTTGTATTTCTCTATTCAAATTGTCATTCCTTGATATGATATATGTAAACATATACTGGTAAACCTTCAAATTGCCAATTCCTCTTTTTGTATCATTTCGATTGAGAGCATTATAGGCTTCAGAATTTTGAACTATGGAATCCGCATGAGAAAAAAATTCCAAATAATTATTCAAATGCTTAATTAAATAAGTTGGGCGAGGATACGGATTTGAAATTATTTCTAATAACATCCCTATTCCATACGAAAAGAAGATGAATCCAAAAGAAAGTATCAACATATAAAGCCCATTATCTTCATCAAGAATATCCTCAAATATGGAAGATTCTATTTCTGGCAAACTTGTCAGTAATATGGCTGCGGAAATAGTAACAATAGTACCGATCATGAATGTCCTGAGGTGTAAGTAGAAATTAATCTTCATAATAATATGCTTTTCATATGTTTAATTGTCATCAATTGTTTATTGAAAATAGTCGCTGTAAGAATCATTGTTTCGTAAAGCCTACAATTATGTGTATCTGTACCCAATAAATTGTACAGACCTTCTTTTAGTAACCACCCGGCTTTCTTCCTTATCCCCGTGCCGTATGCACCGGTCAATGAGAACAGGTTAAGCTGGAACTTTACGTTCAAATCTTTCAATTGGCGGTAGTCGCTTTCATCCATATAAACATACCGTTCGGGATGTGCCAGAATGGGGACATATCCTTTTGCCTTGATGCGGAGCAGGATGTTGTTTAATCCCATCGGGGGATTGAAATAGGAGGTTTCCACCAACAGGTGTCTTCCGTCCTTTCCCAAAGGAAGCAGGTCGTTCTTCGCCAACCGCTCTTCAAACAGGTTGTCGAGCATGTTCTCAGCGGCAAGATGGAGTGTAATGTTCCCTTGGTAGGCGGCATCCAGTTCCGCAAACCGTTCCTTCAAGTCCGCTGTCCGGTTTGGCATGTCCTCCATGATATGAGGTGTCAGCCAAACTTCGCTGATGCCCAATTCCTCATAGAGGGAGAGGACTTGCAGGGATTCCTCCATTGTCTGCACACCATCATCCACACTGGGAAGCAGGTGGCAGTGCCAGTCGGTGAATCCACGGAAGATACCGCTATCGGCAAGGCTGGTACGCTTTGTGAAAGGCCACATTTTTTTGATTATTCCTCTTTTGTATAGCCGGCATACCCGTAGTGGTAGCCGTACTTATATCCATATTTATACCCGTAACGTCCGCTTCCACCGTCCGTTCCATTGAGGATAAGCGACATGTTCCTGTATTTTTTATCGGTATAGAACTTCTCTATCTCCGGCAACATGCTTTGGTCGAGCAGCCCGGCGCGTACGATGAACAGGGTCATGTCCGCCAGCTTGCTGATGATGGCGGCATCCGCCACGATTTCAACCGGCGGGCAGTCAATAAAGATATAGTCATATTCCTTACGAAGGCCGGCCATCAATTGCTCCAGACGTTCGGAAAAGAGCAGTTCAGTCGGATTTGGAGGGACTGTACCAACCGGAATAAGATCAATCTTGGAATCCTCTGATGGCTTGACAATGACATCCTTGATATTCTTTACGTCACCGGCCAGATAGTCGGAGATGCCTTTCTTGGGGCTGCCTGCGTATTGACTCAAAGAACCTTTACGCAAGTCAAGGTCAATGGCTATAATCCGTTTTCCCTTGATTCCTAAACTGGTAGCGAGGTTAAAGGAGATGAAGGTTTTTCCGCTGCCCGGATTGGCAGAGGTAATCATGATGACGTGGCATTCACTTTCCTTGTTTTGCATGAATTCCAAGTTGGTACGTACCACGCGGAACGCCTCGTTGATGACATTGCGGCTCTTCTCCTTGACCACCACCGCACATTTCTTTTCCTGTGTCTGCCGGGAAAATTTCTTTTTCTTACGGAAGCCAAACGGAATTTCGCCCACAAACGGAATGGTAAGGTTCTCTAAATCCTTACGTCCACGGACTACCGTATTCATGTTCTCCTTCATGAAAATAATAACTGCCGGTATCAACAATCCCAAGGCGAATGCCACTAACAGAATGTTTTTCTTTACCGGAGCCGTAGGAATCATACTACCTCCGGGCATGGTGATGATACGGGTATTATAGGCGGTAAACGCCTGCGAAAGTTCATTTTCCTCACGCTTTTGCAAGAGATAGAGGTAAAGTGACTCTTTTACCTTCTGCTGGCGTTCCACACTGAGCAGGTATTTCGCTTGGTTGGGGTTGGAAGCTATTTGCGAAGTGACTTGCCCGCTGTAATTCTGTTGACTCTTTATTTGTGCATTCAGTGCCACCAGTTGGTTGTCGATGGAAGTGACCAATGCACTGCGTAACGCCGTGAGTGAAGCGTCCATCTCCTTGACCAAGGGGTTTTTAACACTACTATGCGAAACTAAGCTGTTACGTTCCAATAGTTGGTTGTTGTACTCGCTGATCTGTGTGGAGATATTGGCGTTCTCAATGCCGGAACTGGCAGGAAGCAGGCGGAATTTGTTGGTCTCATCCGTCAGGTAATTACGGATGTAGCGTGCCATGTAGGCTTGGTTGTTCAGTTCTTTGATGCTGGCGTTCGCCTCGCTCGCCTGCGCCATGTACATGCTTGCCGCCGCCTGCACGTCGGGGAGCAGGTGCTCGCTTTTGTAAGAGGAAATGTCATCGTCCACATGGCCGAGTTCCCCCTCTATCACGCCTAAACGGTCGTTGATGAACATAGAGGTGCTGACTGCTATCTGGTTCTTGTCCTTCACCCAGTTTTCATTGTAAACAGCTATCAATGTGTTCAGCACATCCTCCGCACGCTGCGTGGAAACATCCTGGAAGGTAAGGGTGATGATATTGGACTTTTCATCGTTTTGCGACACGCCCAGACTCGTCGAATAGACCGCTGTGGCACTCTGCATAGGGGCATGTGAAACATATAGAAGCGTTTCTTCTCCCTGTTCGTAGGAAGAGGCAGGTTGTATCATGATCTTTCCAATGGGGCTGGAAATGGTGTCGTTCAATATGCCCGTGGCTGTTCCGTCCATCTCTTCTCCATCTCTTTGGAAATCAGACAAGGTCACATTCCTATCTTTTAATTGCATCGTGAAAGCGGCCGCCTGATTTGCCGGGAAATCCAACAGGATGGCCTTGACCGGCAACTGTTCACCGTACACGGTTTGGCGATGGAAGCGGCCGTCCGTGTGATAGTCCATGTTCAGGTTCAATCTTGAAACAACCTCACGCATCAGGTCGGGAGACTGCAAAGTCCCCATTTCATTGTTCACATTGGTATTGGTGCTAAACATCCCGAAGTCGGCGAAATCTTCCATCATGCCGGAAGTAGACTTTCCCTTGGAGTCATCCTTGATAAGGATGGAAGCGGTACGTGTATACACAGGCGGTGTGGTCAGCAAATACCAAAGGGCAGTACCGAGGCATACAGCCAATGAAAGTACGAACCAGTGCCACTTGCCCAGACAAAGATAAAACAGGTCTTGTATGTGGATGAAATCCTGCGGGTTTTGTGCAGGAACATTCTTTTGTATAGCCATTGTTCTGATGTTATTTTACAATTAATACGGCGATAGTAGTCAATAGGGAGGCAAGTGACAACCAGAACGAGGTGCTGCGGACGTTGTTCCCGTTGACGGTGGATTGGCGTGCCTTTGTATCATTGGGCTCCACATAAACGACATCGTTCTGTTGCAGGTAGTAGACGGGAGAAGAATAGAGATGGCTTGCCGACCGGAGGTCCACCCCATATACACGCTGCTTGCCTTCTTCAGTCCGCAAAACCAGCACTTTGTTCCGCTTGCCGTAAATGGTAAGGTCGCCTGCCTGGCTCAACGCATCCAAAATCGTCACATGGTCCTTTTCTATGTTATATCGTCCGGGCTTGTTCACTTCCCCCATAACCGATACGGTCAGGTTCATGAATTCCACCGTAACCACCGGTTCTTTGATCAGGTCGTGTGATTGCAATTCCTTTTTGATATGTGTGGCTACCTCTTCCCGGGTCATGCCCTCGATATGGATAGCCCCTAAAACCGGGAAGTCTATGTTCCCTTTGGAATCTACCGTATATCCGGACAGGCCGCGGCTCATGCCGGATGGCGTTTCCATACCAATCTGTTGTGACACAATCGGCAGGTTGAAAAGGTTGGTAAGCCGCAAATCCTGGCTGTTTACCAGAATGGACAGTTTGTCTTTCGGCATAATCTTGATTTCTGTGGGAGAGATTAATTTCAATTCACTCTCTCCGGGACGCAAATCTTGAAAATAAGTAATTTCTTTGGATGTGGAACATGCGCCCAGCATAAGCGTTAATGTTGCCACCATGAACAATTTGTAAAATTTCATATTTTGGGTTATAACTATAGTTTCCTGTTGAGTTGAAAGATTTTATGTGTCAGCCATATATTCGTCACTGTCCATATCACGACATCCGCAACCAACAGCAGGGTGATTCCCACGTACATGGACAGCCAAAGGTTGCACAGGGTAAACAAGAGTGAAAAGGATATGATTGTCACCATGGCGGCGCGTTGGCGCATTCCTATGGCAAGCAGCTTGTGGTGGATGTGGTTCTTGTCGGGCAGGAACGGGTTTTTCCCGTTGCGTACCCTGTGCAGATAGACCCTCACGACATCCAGGCACGGAATGAACAGCGGCGAATACGCGAGTACCAGCAGATTCGGGAAGCCGTCCGGGACACTTGTGGGTGGGCATCGGAGGATTTTCAGGCTCAACACACAAAGTACCATGCCGGTGGTAAGGCTGCCGGTGTCACCCATGAATATCTTTTTCTGCTTCTTGGCATCGCCGAATACATTATAGTAAAAGAAGGGTACGAGTACCCCGAGCGTGGCGAATGAAAGCACGGCGTAGATGTATTCCTGCAACAGGAAGAATACCATCCCATAGAAAAGTGTCGCCACGCCGCAAAGCCCGGATGCCAGTCCGTCTATGCCGTCTATCAGGTTGATGGAGTTGATGATGAAGACGATGACGAGTATGGTAAGCGGATAGCCGAACCATGCTGCCACCTCGTGGATTCCCATCAGTCCATGCAGATTGCTTATCCACATTCCTCCGGCTATCATCATTACCCCGCACATAATCTGTACGGCAAATTTGGCTTTATAACGTATGCCTATCAAGTCGTCCGCCATCCCCATCAGGTACAACAGCATGACACAGCAAAAGCTGAATGCCAACGGACGGCTTTCCGCAGATACCCCGTCGAACATATTGCCATAGCCAAAGTATTGGCACAGGCCGAACATGAGCGCTATGGAAAAAAAGACGACGGGCTTGAAGGCGATGCCGCCCAGCCTTGGCACGACCCCTTGATGGATTTTCCGTTCATCGGGCTGGTCGAACAGCCGCTTGCGGAAGGAGATGAGCAATATTTGCGGGATGAGCAGGCCGGTGCAAAGCACGCATACTCCGAATACCGCAATGGAATTTGCCGCCCAAAAGAGGACGGTTGCGGAGAGGCCGGGAAAACAGTCTGTAATCATTGTCATATAAATTGTATGTATTCAGGATTGACTTCCACGCCTGCTGCAAAGAAGTCCTGCAATGTTATCATGAGACGTTTTACTTTGGAGCCTCGGGTGGTAATCAGGTTCCCTTCATAGCCATCGAGCGGACCGCCTACGATACGGATTTTACGCCCGTACATTTGGGGAGTAATTTCTTCCGGCAAATAATATTGGGTGTCGTTGGAGGAACTGACCGCGATGATGAAACGTTCCATCTCATTATCAGAAACTGTCATCGGTGTACCGCCGCAATTTCGCATGAAGCGGTATTGCAAGGTCTCTATCCTTGCAACGATGGGGTCAAGCCTCTCCTTGTCGGTATGGACGAACAGCAAATCCCGTATTACCGGAACATCTTCAACAACCTTTTTCCCGTGCCGGGTGGTTATTTGTGACTTTGTGGGGACAAACACATCAAATCCTTCTTCACGCAAGAACTTGTAAGCCGGCTGTTTGGCGTTGGGACGTTTCAAGTCTCGCATGACAAACCATCGTGTCTGTTTTCCCATCTCTGTCATAAGCATATTTTCGGTTCAGGACATATTCTCTAGTCCTGCATAATCGTTATGTCTATTGATTATTACGCAGTTACAAATATGTGCCATAAAAGTTCGGGCTTTTGCCCGAGTCTGATTCATATACATCAATCTTATAAATTCCACCTTATTATATAAGGCAATGTCCGAGGGGAATACCCTCTTTTTCGTACTTCTCTTTATAAGAGAGAGATTTTGGTTTGCAAAGGTACGGATTTTAACTGAAAAACAAGTGTAATATGGTTCTTTTTCACTCAATATCAAGATTGCAATAGAGGTTCTTTTAGAACATTTGTTTTGCAAAATGGCTGTTGTTTTTGAAAGATAACGACTGAATATCAGCTGGTTATTCAATTATTAATCACTCAATCTTTCTCTTATAAAGAGAATGAACCATTCGTAAAACAAATCACCTGTTAATTTCATGTTTTGCCATTCATCATTGGAAACCCATGCCCCGTCCGATGCACGCTCAATCCTTACTTTTCAAAGAACAATTGCAGTGCTTGTCAGTGTGTACTTGATGGTATCTTTTGACTTTACACCGATATTTCTCTCATTAAGAGAAGTATTCCGAGTGCAAAATTAGAGAAAAAAGACGGAATCGCCCAAAGAAACGCTAAAAATTTATGCTTTGTGATATGAAGTTGTTTTGCAAAAATATGAATATGTTTTGCAAATAATTAAATGTGATATTGCTTATCCGTTGATAATCACTCAGATTTTATTTTGCGACCTCTCTTAATGAGAGAGTTGCCGTTTTGCAGAACAAAATGGCAACTTGGATAGGAACTGATTGGATTGCGTAAATTGCTTTTTTTTGATTATTTGTCGGTAAACAGTTTCAATACAATAGAATTGGCTTTATCCACAGACGAGGTGTCTAACGATGTCAGATAGATTCTCGTGGTCGTTTCCGAATCATGCCCCAGGGCTTCACTGATGGTGGAAACCGGTATGTTTCTGCTTTTGGCAATGCTCGCCCAAGTATGGCGCGCGACATAACTTGTCAAGGGAATCCCCAAGCCAAGCTGTTCCCCGATCTTCTTTAGCTTGTTGTTCACCAGATGCGAGGCGTTTTTGTATTGCCTCCGCTTGTCCCGGTCCATGTCGCGGATGATGGGCAACAGATAAGGACTATTTGCTGTGTCATATTTGTCGATTATATCCTGTATGGGTTGTTCCCACTTGATTGAAAGCTGCTGGTTGGTTTTCTGCCGGCGGTAGGTCAGGATTCCATTCTGCAAGTCTTTCTTTTTCAGGTATGACATATCCACAAAGGACATTCCTCTCGTATAGAATGAGAACATGAATAGGTCTCTGGCATAATCAAGCTGGGGCGACAAGGTGAGGTCAAGCTCTTTAATTTGGCGGATGATCTTTATAGGGACTGCCCGTTTGACGGTCTTGTCAATCCCGGTATAGACGTGCTTGAACGGGAAGCGTTGTGCGGTCAGTTCCTTTTCCACCGCACGGTTGTAGATGGCGCGCAGGTTGCGCATATAGAAGGAAACCGTATTCTTACAGTTGCCATTCTCTTTGAGCCACGTTTCGTATTCCATCATCAGGGCGGAATCCACATCGTCCAAAGGCAAGTCCTGCTCTTCCCGGAAACGCTTGAAGCTGTTTAAGACGGTGGTATAAGTATCGGCTGTCCTTCTCTTGCCGATTTGTTTCAATTGTCCGGCGAGCCTTTGGGCAAACGCGATGAAACCGTCATCGTTTTTAGGTTCATTGGAAAGTTCTACAATTTTTTCAACCGAATAGTCGCTTCCCGTTTTATCAAGGCGGGCAATGATGCCCTTTAATTGGGATGATTCCGCGGCCAATGCCTCCTTTACCGACAATAGGTAGTCGCGTCTCAATGGTTCATTATCTGCCATGATGATTTCCGAACCGGCGGCATCCCATTCACGTTCGAATATCTTATATCCGGTAGCTATTTGTCTTGTAACCCGGCCGTGGATTACTTGAAAGAACAGTGTTCCCTCCTTGCCGGGTTTGGAAGAAGCGCGGAATTTCACTTTTACTGTTGCCATAAAATTAATGTAATAAGTATGTGTATTGGTAATATCCTTTTGCTGCCATGGAAATCATTTTATGGTGTAAAGATACAGTCCGGACAATTAACTGAAACAGATTAAACATAGGAGTATCAGGAAATTCATGGGATTTTGTAAGACACATGACGTTACCCGGCTTACTCCGTGCCTTCAACACCAAGTAAGTCCGGTCGGTATGTCTATACGGTTGGTGGTTAACTCCATGCCGATGTTAAAGAGAAACCCTTTGAGGTTACACAAGCTCCACTTCAAAAGGTTTCATTTCAACATCGGTTTTTTTAAGGAGGCTTGTTGTACCTGCAATGGTTGGATCACCTATAGCTGTTTGAGGACTTTGGCTCTTCCCGGTCAGAATTCATTTTTCTGTGCAAAGATACTGTGGACAGGAAGAACGTCAAGTGCCGCTGTCGCTTTCAATCGGAGGGCTTGCCGGCAGCCTTCCACAAATTTTCCCGTCCCTTCAAAATTTGGGCATTCCGTCCGCACTCTCAGATCTCACACTTGCCTTATCTTCCCTTTTGTCCGCAGTGGCAATCTTGCACGAAAAACGGTTCTCCCGGCCAAGAAGCTCAAAAGGCTTCAACAAAAGGGAAAATAAAAAATCAAATTAACAAACGATTATGGCAAACATGGAAACAAATTCAGAAGAGAGAAAGGTAATAGACAATGTTTTACAGCGTGATGAAGTGTTCAGGTACAAACTATTGGGACGTTTACAGTCGGATTGCGAATACTACCTTAATTACGGCAATCGAAATATCGGACGCTTGTGGGCTGGCAGTGTGAATCTGCAAATAAAGCTGATGGTTGAACTTTATAATAGTTTCGATGAAAAACCTGAATGGCTTACAATAGATGAAATCGTCGCATACGGCAAGGAAATGGCAGAATGCGAATGAAAAGAATGGCTGCTTATCAAATAACTTTTTAAAATCAAAAATTATGGACTATCAAGGATTTTCCGGAGAGGTAATCTCCGAACAAGACAAGGCTTTTGCCCAAGAGTTCACCAACTTTGTGAACGGACGGATGTGTTCTGCTGACAAAACCGGCAAGGAACTGACCAGAGCGCACCGCTATCTCCAGCAGCAGATGTTCAGGGTGTTCATCGGCTTTATGCGCCAATTGGCATTCAATTACCAGAAAGGGAACTATGACCAGCGTAACGAATGGGCTTCCCGTCTTGCGGCAACGGCATACGACCGGTTGACGGAGGAGAATCTCATTTACGACCCTGAATATATCAACCTAAAAACTCAATGATTTATGATGGACGAAACAGATTTTCCGGAATACGGACGGCAATGCGAAATGCTCACGCCTTGGCGTGGCTACCATAGAGGTACAATAGTCGCCAAGACTGCAAGGGGCTTTGTCGTGCAGTTCAGCAGTGGCGCGGAGATAGAAGTGTATGAGGACGAAATAGAATTTGATTGATATGTGCAGGTTAATGACACCCCAACTGGAGGAAGCCTTGAAAGGTTTCCCCCTCTATTCCCAAAACGGCAGGGGAAAAGATACGGTTTGCCGTGCGGTCTTTGCCATCGGCTCTGTCCGATGGTTCATATTGGAAGGGGAAGCGGAGGAAAACGACACCATCCTTTTCGGCATCGTAATCGGGCTGATGGAGGACGAGTACTGCTATATTTCACTGAATGAGCTTTCTGAAATAGAACTGGACTTGACAGCACAAGGTTTAGGAAAACTTCAAGTAAGGCAACAGCCAAACTTCCAACCGACCGAGTTAAGACTATTGAATGACAAACGCCTTCAGCGGTTCTTAGCGAGATTCGAGTAGTGAGTAGTAATCGGTCAGTCGTGGCATCTTACCCACGGCTGACATAGGAACAATCTCTTTGAGATTTCGTTCATCGAAGTAAAGGGTTGCCTGCCACCATTGAAAAATGTGGCAGGTAACAATATATATAATGTAAGGTATTACCGTATGCCATCTTTCCGCTTACGCCCTTTCTTTGGGAGGCCGGCCGCCTTGTACATTGCCAAGTCGCTGCCTTGAAATACAATCCTCATATTGCCCGGTTGCCTGACAAACGGAAGCGGCTTTTCCGAATGCCTGATGTAGGCATAGATGGTGCAGCGGTGGACGCCGAGATAACGGGCGGCTTCACTTACCGAGTATAGCCTTTCCGGGGTAATTCCTGTAAAAATTGCATGTAAATCCATTCCTGAGATAATTTTGCTTGAAAGGTACTGCTATGCAAATGATTGGGCAATACGTTGAATACTGGAATATTAGGGATTTGAAAGGATTTGTTGGGAGTATGTGGGGACGGTAGCTGTGTGGTGTCAAGCAGCCTAGAAAATGATGGAAAAAAGAGTGAAACTTTTCGTGAAAATGAGAAGGGTATATGTTTGAGGGTTGACAGCGTTGACAAAGGAGCCAACGTTTGATTGTCGTAAAAGTTCAGTTTGAAAGCCATTGTAATACAATCTATTATCTTTTTTCTTCAATAGAAGTATAAAAAATATAGATACATGGTTTTGTCAACGCTTGGCACCGGATTTTAGGAGGAATGGAAAAAGTGGCTACGTTTGTCAACGTTTGTCAACGCATCCATTTTATATGAAGTCATTGATAGGGTGTCTCTTAGGCTTTGTCAACGCTGTCAACCGTGAAATGTGTGCATATTATTTTTTGAAAATACACAAAGAATTAGTCTATAGTATGGGGGCATTCGTTGAAATAATACAATGGGAGGAGTGTCTATAAAAGTATGTTTGGTAAACACAGGCATGCAGACATTCTTGCCGCATGGCAACGGGTTGCTATTTGCCAAGAACGACAGTCTGCCTTGGACCGGACATGGCAAGACCGCCTGCGGAGATATGCAGGTTAATCGAGACTTCGCTACGGCACTTGCATATCTCCGCTTACGGCCATGCCATTGACAGTTCGGTTAAATCTTTCTACAACCATCGTACAATGACGTGTTTTCCACAGCTTCATGCGATTCAGTCCGGCCTGCCTTTGTGGATATTCTTTTGCAAAGGTTTTGTCGGCATTACCAAACGTCAAACCGGAAACGGCAAATCTTCCTCAAACGGGGTTGAGCGTATTTGCTGTTCCCTCATTTGCCTTATTGCCTGCCAACACGCTGGAAAAGCAAAAAATATCCCTTGGGCAAGCCGGAAAGCTTGAAACAAAAGGGAAAAAGATTCAGAGCGTATGGCACAGATTGACGAGAACATCAAAAAACAGTTGGACAAGCCTCAGACTTGGTTCTGCAAGTACTTCCCTAAACGTATTCGGAATGTGGGCGAGAAAGAAATTGCCGACAGAAACTTTGTTTATGCTTTCAAGGATGGAAAGGCTTACGAGGAAGTTGCCCGGATGACCGCATCGAGTATGAAAGAGCAATATGGCGAGACGTGCACAGATATCGTATTCTCCCCGGTTCCGGCATCTACGGACAAGAAGAATGAAATCCGGTACAAGGCTTTTTGCGAAAGAGTATGTGAACTGACCGGAGCGATAAACGGCTATGACCATGTGAAGGTATGTGGCGAACGGCTGTCTATCCACGAACACCGAAAGGCTGAAAAGGAAATCCGAAAGCTCAGTATCTTGGAGTTTGACGAGAAGTGGTTTGACGGTAAGAGCGTTTTAATATATGATGATGTAATCACCCGTGGAATGAGTTACGCCCTCTATGCCAGCCAACTTGAAAGTTTCGGCGCAAATGTACTTGGTGGCATTTTCTTGGCAAGAACCCATTACAGAGTAAGAAATTGATGGAAAAGGCATTGTATTCAGAAAAGGAAAAATCCATAACCTTTACGGGGCATCGGATTATTCCGTTAGTCCGGCAAGAGGAAGTAAGGAAACAGCTGACAGCAGCCGTGGCTTTTGCTTGCGAATCAGGTATGACCCGTTTCTATTGTGGCATGGCATTAGGGTTTGACATGATGGCGGCAGAGGTCGTGCTGTCGCTCAAAGACAAGTTCCCCAATATACGGCTGATTGCCGTTGTTCCGTTTTTAGGACAGAGCAACCGATGGGCTTCTTCTGAACAGGAACGTTATCGCCAAATTCTTGCCGAGGTGGACAAGATTGTCCTGTTGAGCGAAAATTACTTCTGTGGGTGTTTGCTCAGACGTAACGATTATATGCTTTCGCACTCTTGCGGTGTGATTGCATATTATAACGGCAAGCCCCAAGGCGGTACGTTTTATACGGTCAGGAAAGCCGAGAGGATGGAAATGGATGTGGTCAATATTTACGACCAAAGGGGCTAATCGCCCCTTTGGTATATATAAGATGATGAGTTCCTATTTTCAACCATTCTTCTATAATTCTATTTTTATTAAAGAAGCATCATCTTCATATTTTCCATCTATGGGTAGTGCCTTGTCAAATACTTGACAAACTTCTATTTGCTTATAAAGTCCATCGGTGCAAAGGAGAAGGACACTTCCTGTCTTGGCCTTCTCACATTGATATGGTACGTCAGGTCTTATACCTGCACCTTTGATGCATCTTGTTAGTAGCTGCTTGCCATAGCCGGCATCTAACGTATGGTCTGAGGTTAATTGTGCAACTTTACCATGGTCAAAAAGATAGATTCTGACATTTCCCTGCCAAGTATAGTGAATGTTGCTGCCATCTATAAATGCAATAGCAACAGCTGCTCCCATTTTGCTATGAGTCACCAGACTTTTTTTGGAAACCATTTCATCAGCATATTCCAACGCTTGATTTAATAAATCTTGAACAGCTAATTCGCCTTCGTGTTCACAGACAAAGTCTGTAATTGAATTCACAATCAAATCGGCAGCTACCTTGCCAAATGTTAAACCGCCCATACCATCTGCCAAAACTGCAATAGCCTTATTGCCTGTAATTTGAAGGACTGATAAACTGTCTTCATTGGAATAGTGTATGCCTTCTATAGAAAAACTATCAATCTTCATTGTGTCCTCCTTTCTTTAATACTTCAACCATTCCGATAAGCGCATTTCTTACAATCATATGTGAGTCGCTTGCAGAATATTTGTTGCTCATAGTTCTTATCAGTGGACTGTTTTCATCCAGCTCAATCTGTTCTTGTAGTTGATTGGTGTAGAATTGAAGGTGTTCATTGGTAAGAAATTCCCTCATTTCACAAGCAATCCATCGGGCACCACCATTCAAAAGATCAAAACTTTCACTCGTTTCCTGAACTTCATCAGGTACAGGTTGTTTGAATGAAACGTATGCCAAATAGAAGTTGTCCATTATGTATAGCATATCGGCTGCATCTTTGTCGGTAAGCAAGTGTCGGTCTATCCATGTATCAAACTTAATCAAGAATTGACCGGACAAAGGAGCCATTTTTACAGTAATGGTATCATCAATCACTACTGTGTCAGCGATATTCATTACGTCTTTAAAACATTTGACTGACATTTCAGGATTGCCTTCAGGTGGCCATGCGACTTTCTCATCGGTCTCTAATTCGCCGAAAGGAACGATATCGATTTCATAATCGTTGTTACTATCCTCACCTTTGTAATAAAATCGTTGTTTAGGCTTTCCTTTAACGAAATTATTTTTCAGAAGCTGTTCCTTTAACAACTCAAACTGACTCCAATCTTTCAATGCTATAGCAACATCAAGATCGGCCGTTCTTCTTGGCGAGGGCGGCATTTTAAGTATTTCCATAGCAATGTCTCTTGCCAATGCGCCTACAACATACACATCCAATTGCAGGTCATACATCACTTTACTTAGTGCTTTAAGGGTATCATAAAGCAGATCGTTTTGTAATGTGTCTCGTGTGATTTTATATTCCATTTTCTTTTATTCTTAAAGCAGCTTCATGGCATCGACTATCTCCGGTGCCCATCAAATCTGCATAAATGACTAAGATGGGGGCAAGGCTTTCTGATTCGTCCCCAATCCAGAATCTCTTGTAGATGTGTATTTCTCCGTCCGAGGCGGGCATTACCATACCAGTCCGAAGAAGCAGCGAACTTACCACATCTGTGTAAATTTCAAATTCGCCTGGAATCAGATATCCGTCAATTAAGTTAGCACCACAATCACCTCCCCAATACATGCCTTTGGGAAGTACCATTTCTTTCCATTTTTTTCTCGCTTCGGGGGTACGAAAAGCCATCCGATTTACAAGTAATTTAGGCTTCAAAAACTCATTGTATTGTTGTTGCCACCATTCAATAATCTCTTCGCGCATGGCAAGTCGTCTTCCTTTGTCGGTTTGCACTAAGTAACGTTTAGCTTTCAATAGGTCAAATACTTTTGTGATAGTGCCAAGAGATAGTCCTACTTTTTCTTGAATCTCACGATAAGGCCAATTTACACTTTCTGGATTTTGCAAGAAAAATAAGATGAGTTTGATGTTTGCCTCGCTTATTTTTGAAACCGTACTCGTCTTGGTGGGCGTGTTATTCTTTTGTCCGATAATCTTAATGGTCAGATTCTCATGTCTAATGTCGCAATTACCCGCTTTGTCTATCCAATTGATTTGATTGTCTGCAAACGTATTTGCTAACTTAGGATAGATTTTATTGGTAATTAAAATCATGGGCATACTTTTACTTTTGCTTTTAATTTCTTCTATGGCAGAAAATACATTGGCGTTACTTATTGTCTTTTTTATACTACAATAAAATCTTATGCCATTGATGCAAATTGTTTTATCCAATTCATCACAAATGGCAATACTATCATTCCCTGTCGTTTCCTTCAAATTGAAAATGGCTTCATTAAATAATTCCAAATACTCAGTTCCCATATACATGCTTTGTTGTTCAGTCTTTATATACCGTTCATGAATTAATGAACAATGCAAAATTAGTGAACATTCCTCACTTGAACAAATTTCGAGTTCATTATTTTGTCATGTTCATGAATTTGTAAACATGAATAATTATGTGAACAAAATCATTCATAATAATTCCCATTTCAAAAAATGTCTAATTTTCGGAATCTTGTACATCGGTTATTACTTCCGTTTCCAGTTCCAATCCAAACGCTTCCTTTAATTGCAAATAGTCAAAACATAACGCTTTTGGCCGGTTGACCTTAACCTTCTTGACTTGCTCATTGTTAACCATTTCAAATGAATAGTCAGGCAGACCACTGGGTAACAAGATGGTAAACCTGTCTTGTTTTAGCCCGAGAAACGACGAATGGGATTTTAGATACGACATTATGGTGGACCAGTTGGAACGGTTGGCGGTAGCGTTCATGTTCCGATTATTGAATAAGGATGCCACAGCCGCCATATTCAAATACAGGATAGGATGCGCCTCTTTAAACTCTATGTCCTCCTTGACGGATATAGGGCGGAATGATTTCATATAGCGGATGCGGTAATGTGCCTTGTCCACACATTTCCCTGAAGTCTGGAATCCTTGCAGCATACTCCAGAAGTCGGCCACTTCGGAACTTTCCTGTGCCAGCTCGTTCTGACTGCGGATGCCATTGACAGCCGTCTCAAAGAGTTCGGCATAACTGAACGGCACATCCAATACCGTCTCTAAAGTTCGATAAACCGCCAACGGGATGACCCAGTTTCCGAAGATTCGGTCATGGATGCTCTCGTTTTCGAACTTTGCCGCCAGTTCCCTCTTGGTAATGGAATAGGTTTCCGGGAAGTTCTTCTCGAACAGTTCCCGGTGATTCAATATCTCGATAGTCAGATGGGTTAATCCCATATTGCAGAGTGCGACCAAATCCTCATAGTTCCTTTTCTCCACTTGATTGAACGATGTTTTGGAGAACGCAAGAAAGATAACACGGGTATAGAGTGCCATATCCTGCGTAGGTTTGTCCTGTCCGCATAAAGCAACTCCAGTACTGACGATAGTCTGTGCAGCCATCCCGTCCGTATTGGTGTTTTTCTTCGTTTGACCACCACCGCCCCAAAGTCCTTTGAGGTAGGCTATTTTGCGGATGTCGAGGTCATTCTTGTACTCATCGAGCACCACCAAGGTATTGACCGCCTGTGACACCCGGTCATTCATTGCCGGAACGGAGGTGACGCCAAGGTTGGGCGGATCAACCCCATGCAGGAAGAAGGACTGGAGCGAAGTGGCGAGTGTCGTCTTGCCAGTTCCCTTCTCACCGAAGAGGTTCAGGATGGGGAAATGCCGGGTTCGCCTGAATATGATGTCGCGGAACAGGGTGGCAAGGAGATAACACAAGGCGATAGAGGCGTTCTCTCCAAACACCCCAATTAACCTTGAAGCGAAATCATACAGTTTTACGCCGTTGCGGTTCTCATGGACCATCAACCGCTCAAACTGAAAGATTTCCGGGTTATGGAGATAAATCCTGGAAGTCGCCGGAATATAAAACGCCTTGCCGTTGACACCACGGACAATACCCAAATCATCGACATTTTTGAAAGTTCCGCCGTATAATATACCGTTACCGAAAGCAAAGAACTCTTCGGAGGCGTTCCATCCCAGTTTTCGGATTCGTTCCGCCGTATCGGTTTTAGAATACAGGTATTCCTTGACCCGGTTGAGCTTGTCAATTTTTGCCAGCCACACATAGTTACCTAATGACCCGACCTTCTGTTGGAAATTGCTCAATGAGCATAGTTCCGACTCTTTCAACTCAATGACCCGGCACACGTCATACATGTTCCGCATCCGGAAAATTCGGGTGGCGTTGTTCTCGTCCTCGATATGGAACAGCGGCTCCATGATGAAGTTGGAAATTCTTGCCGGCTCCTCGTCTTCTTCGCTAATGGCATAATAGCAGTTCTCCCGGACAAACAGACCGAACTGGCGGAGCAGTTCCGCTTCACGCTGCATCTCGTTCATGGACGAACCATGTTCCTGTTTCTTCCGTGCCTCTCCACGCGCCTGGGTGACGGCATCACGCCACAACTTGACCTTGCCGTGCAGCTTGGCCAGTTGCTCTATGCACTGGTCAAACACCAACTGGTCCTTTACATAACGCAGAAGGTCTGCGATTTCAGCTACATATTTCCGCTCTTCCATCAAAGAACCGGCTATGCAGAAGCGTTTCTGTGCCAGCCATACAATAAAATGCTTTTCCTTCAGGGAAGAATAATCCTCCTTGCAATGAATGTAACTATCAGTATCGTTCTTTCCGTTTTGTTTTGCAAAGGGCAGTTCTCTTACTGTTGCATGGAACCCTTTCTTAATTGCGGAAGCTCCGTTTGCCATGACTGCTTCAAATCCCGGTCCGTATAGCTTTCCTTCGGCTGTGTCTGAATCCGGTATGAAACAAAGTGAAGTTGTGAATCTTTTCAGTTGCTCAAACTGGCTGTCCGTCCATGCGGTGCCAAGAGCGGCCACGGTGTTGTCATAACCGATGGAGTGCATTCTCAGCACATCCGGCGCACCTTCCACCACAATGAAATAATCGGCATCCCGTTGGCGGCTTGCCCGGTCAATGCCGAACAGGGTTTCACCTTTGGAGTAAACGATGCTTGTGGAAGAGTTGATGTATTTCGGGGCTTTCTCGTTATTACCTATGTATCGGGCGGTATAAGCGATGATGCGTCCCCACCTGTTGCGGACGGGAATCATGATGCGTTGCCGGAACATGGCATATACGCTTCCATCCTCGTTGCGCTTGAACATTCCAAGCTCAAAAAGGGATTCCTCGTTGAGTCCCTTTGCCCGGCAATACTCCATGAATGTGTTGCCATCCTTGGGGGCATAACCGATTCCCGCGATGGAACAGAACTCTTCCGGCCATCTGCCGTAGGCGTATTCACGGGCTGCCCGGCTCTCGTCCGTCATTGCCACCCTCAGGTTTTCCACGAAGAAGCGTTGAAGATGGTCAAGGATGACAAGAAGGGATTCCTTGTGTCTGACTTCCGCCAGCTCCTCTTCGCTACGTTCTTCGTCTGAATACTCTACCGGTATGCCGTTGTTCTTGGCAATAAATGCCACCGCTTCCATGAAGGTCAGGTTATCTTTTTCCATGATGAAAGCAATCCCATCCCCTCCACGGTTGCAACTGAAACAATGGAACAGATTCTTGCCGGGAGTGACTGCAAACGAGCCCGTCCGTTCCGGATGGAAAGGGCAAAGCCCCATCAGCGTCAGGCCTTTTCGGGAAAGCCTGACGTATGGTTTGAGGACATCCTCTATGGCGAGGTTCCTGACCTTGTTGATGGTGGATTCGCTTATCATACCGTTTTAAGAAGGTTCCAACATTCTATGATTGATTGTCCCGAGTATTTGGGGCGACTAAGGTTCTGGGGATTGAGCGGCCTGATGTAGCCGTTATCCCTGTATTTTCGGAGTGTCTTGTGGCTTACGCCCAGTTCCGCACACGTGCGTTTGACTGAATAGACACCTTCCGGGTCGCATGTTGGCTTTAATTCCTTCATTTGTCAGTACACTATTGTTTTTATTTCAGATTAAAAGTAACCATATTATTGTTTATCTCTTCTGCTTTTTCCTGTTATTACCGGTATTTTCTTTTGATGGAGGCTCTATGTAATCTTGCACGGTACGCTGTAAAAGGCGAAGGTCTGAAGTCCTGTATTCCACCTTTCCAGGTCTTTTGTAAGATTCCACCTTCCCTTGTCGTTTCCATCTTTCGACATTGCGCCTTCCAAATAATTCATACGCCTTTCTTTGGCTAACAAATTCAGGGTCGTTGCTGTCTGCCTTCATCATTCCGACAATTCTGGCTGCAAGGTCGTTTAGAAAAGCATCGTATGGAATCAATCGGTCTAAAACTTGGAGTATTTTCATATCCATATAATTAAACCGCTCAGTCAATACGCTTTACGGTGATAGTCATATTCTCCCTGTTGGTTTGGGTCTTGTACTGCCGGTTATAAATGGCACCCAGTTCGGAGGCTTGGGTACGGACACTCTTCAACTTGGAAATGGGGAAGGTGATTGATTCACCGATTTTGAGAGCGGTGAGAGCGGGACGAATTTTTATCACATTTTCTGCCATAATACTTGGTTGTTTAATGTTTAATGTTTAACTTTGCATATACTAATCAAGTGTATAATACTTGCAAAGTAACACAATAATGTTTAGGTAGCCAAATAAATATTTGATATTTTTTGGTTTAATCTCTGTTTAATGATTGAAACCGATGGAAATGAACATCAAACACGTGCATGTAGGTGCCGAAATCGAGAAACGGCGTGTCGAACTCGGGCTTTCCAAATCCGAGTTGGGGCGCAGGATTGGCGTGCCGCAGCAGCACGTAAACCGTATCTTGGAGAGGGAGACCATGGAAACAAACCGACTCGTCAAGGTGAGCGAGGCCTTGGATTGCAATTTTTTCTCTTTTTTCTGCTCAGTCCCGCAACAGATTTCCGCTTATTGGGCGGCTGTCTCTTTACAAGGAAGTGCTCATAATATAATAGGTGCCACCGAACTTGCAGCTCAATTGGAGAAAGAACAATCAAATACAGAAAATCTAAAAGAGACTATCAAACTTTTGAAGGAACAGATTGAGAGTCTTAATTCACAGATAAAACGTCTTGATTCCAACTTAAAGGATAAGGATGCTATTATTGAACTATTAAAAGAAAGGAGATAAAGAACCAGAAATAAATGTTGCCATTGAATGGTGAATGAATTGCTTCAATGACGAAAAGCAGGGTTATTTATAGCACAAAACTCGTCATTTCATTCTTTGAAGCAAGGGAATCTTAATGTTATGTGGTGTTTACAAAACGCTTGCACATAAGATGTAAGTTCCTGTATATTAGTACCGTATTGCTGTGGCCCAAGCCGCCCTTGAAGATTGAGTTCTTCAATTAGATAAACATTAAACAAACATTCGCTTACTGTAGGCTTACACTAAAAAGTAAAGTGGTTGATTGTTAATGTTATATCGAAATGGCTCAGGCTGCTATAGAAGACTGATCCGGTTATGAATGTTCGATTTCATAATAGTGAAATTGGAGTTCCATGACTATGAAAATAAAGTTCCATGCCTGTGAAACAAAAGTTTCATGGGTATGGAATTTTTATTTTATCGTAGTATCCGATGATTTTCGAGAATAATTTATGAAAAAAAGTACCGAAGAAATCACAAAATAATGTACATTTGTTTTTTGATGATGAACGAATAAACAATATCTACGTATGGAGCGATATTTAATAATTAAGACGAGAGATGAATTATTGCGTATCAAAATAGGGCAGATCCTCTATTTTGAAGCAGATAGAAATTACACTAAACTACTTTTATCTAACGGAATTCAATTCACATTTGCAATCAACATAGGAAAAATTGAAGAAATATTGGAGAAACAAGTCGCAGGTTGTAACACAATCCTGATGCGTGTAGGTAAAAGCCATATCATTAATAAAAATCACATCTTGCAGATAAATTTACCCAAGCAGAAGCTATTATTGCTAACGCAGGATGGAAAACCGAGGGAGTTGGTGATATCCAAGGATCCCTTGAAGGTATTGAAAGATACGCTCGAAAAGGAAATGGGAAAACCTGAAGAACCAAAAGTTGTTACAGAATGATCATCAGAATTGGAAAAGCTAGCGATAATGATTTTGTAGTAAACGACCCTCATGTAAGCCGGTATCATGCAAAGCTGATCCGTGAAGAGGGGGGATGTTGGCTACTTGAAGATTTGGGATCGACAAACGGAACATTTGTCAATGGTGCCCAGATCGTTAAGAAGCATGTTACTCCCAGCGATACGATCAAGCTGGGAGATAATTATGTGTTAAACATTTCCGAAGCCTTGAAGTCCAACAACGATTACAGCGAAGAGTTTGCTGCGCTGAAGCAAGTTTACGATAATTACATTCAAGCAAAGGTTAAGATACAATCTTCTAATCAATTTAAGACCAGATTATTCCAGTCTCTTCCATTTGCTCTTCCCGGTGTAGTGGGGGTTGTGATCGGTTTCCTAGGGAAAGGAAGTCCGGAACTGTTCGGATTGAGTCTGTTTATTACGATCTGTGCTCCGACCGTCGGTATCTACCTGGGTGCGAAACAGTCGGCCAAGATCCCACAGTTGCTGCAAGATCTGACCAATCAATTCAAAATCGATTATGTTTGCCCCAAATGCGGAACGTTTTTGGGTGAAATACCCTGGGAATCATTGCGCAATAGAAAACAATGCCCGATGCCTTCTTGTAAAGCTAAATGGGTGAGCGAATAAGAATCTGTTTCATATACTAAAAGTAATACTTTCGTACAGTAAACCCAAACATTTGATTATAAGGAACTATTTTGTGCTTGGATGTCAGCTCGTTTCCCTACTTTTGTTTCCAGAAAATTTAATTATAACATTTTATGCAAGAAGAGGATTACACATTCGTGACTTTAGACAGCGACGATGCTATACTGACCGACGCTGTTATTGTGGATGTGGACGGGGAAAACGACTTGTCGGATGTTGTAATGATTGACGAAAGTATTGATGTTTCTGATTTTATTACATTATCCGATGACACTATTATGTTGTCCGACGCAGATATGCTGGATACATATTCAACCGATATTGACGGATCTGATATATCGTTCATTTTATGATTTCCGTTAAATGTCCACATTGCCATGTTGGGTTAAAGGTAGACGAGGGGAAAATTCCCCTCGATATCACCTCTTTCAAATGCCCGAAGTGCAGACAACCGATTCCAGTCTCTTTGCTATCTATGGAGAAAGGAAGTGTCGCATCTGAATCGGAAACGGTTCTGATACAGCCTTTTCGTATGACGACCGGACATCTCTCTGTAATTGCAAATGCTGATACGCCGGAGCAAACTTTCCCTCTTCAGGAAGGTGTCTATATCATCGGACGAAAATCCAAGGCATCTACTGCTACGATCGGTATTGTGACGGCTGATAAATCAATGAGCCGAGAACATATCCGGATCGAGGTAAAAAAAGATGCCAAAGGAGGCTATAAACATTATCTTTCTGACAATAATAGTAAAAATCATACGTTATATAATAGCAATTACTTAGAGAATGGAGAGATTGTCGTACTCAATAATAATGATGAAATTATTATTGGTCGCACAGTTCTCCGATTTAATGAATAAAAATAGTCTATGCTATGAATATAACGATCGGCAACCCCTGGGCAGTCAGTGAAAAAGGAGGCAGATTGAATAATGAAGATTCTATCTTTCCTTTGCCGGAAACGGCAAATTCCAATCAAAACTTATTTTTGGTATGTGATGGTGTCGGGGGGGCTGAAAAAGGGGAGATTGCAAGTTCATTGGCTTGCGAGTCTTTCCAGACTTTTTTCTCAACTTTTCGTGAAGGTGAGCCGAACGCAGATTTTATAAATAAAGCGATTCGTTATACCGAAGCACGTTTTGATGACTATGTAGCAATTCATCCGGAAGCCAAAGGAATGGCAACCACCTTGACCATGACCTTTGTAGGTACGACCGGCATAACCTTGGCGCATGTGGGGGACAGTCGGATTTACCATTTCCGGAAAGGAGAAATCTTGTTCCAGACTGAAGATCATTCATTGGTTAATTCGTTAGTGAAATTAGGAAAAATCACCCATGAAGAGGTTGCACATCACCCACAGCGGAATGTGATCATACGGGCTATCCAAGGGACGGACCGTCCGACAGAGGCTGATGTCGTACTTTTGGATGATATCAAGGCTGGTGATTTTTTGTTCATGTGTTCGGATGGTGTACTCGAACGTCTTAACAATGATGAGCTTTCGGATATATTCAAGCATTTAGGTGGTCCGGAAGAGATTAAAAACGCAATCATGTCCGCTTGTAGCGGGAAAACACACGATAACTTTTCTTTTTATATCATACCTATACAAAATGTGTTAGATTCCGCAGGAATTAAACAAAATATTCTTTCATTCCTTTATTCTTTTATATAAATAACGTAATTTTGGCAGACTAATAGAATTGCGCATAGTATAGTTATGAATTTGCCAAACGGACATGTTCTTCAGAATGGAAAATATCGGATCACTCATGTAATCGGTCAGGGCGGCTTTGGTATAACATACAAAGGCGTCTGGTATACGGAGGTGAAGGGATCGTTAGGAACCGTACAGACAGAGGTGTCTATTTGCATAAAAGAATACTTCTTTAAAGACTATTGTTACAGGGAAGCAGAATCATTTGCTGTCAAGGTGCATTCCGAGACAGGAAGGGTTCTTTTCGATAAATTCAAAGAGAAACTTATCAAGGAAGCCAAAATTCTTTCTGAAGTTCACCATCCTCATATAGTGAATGTGCTGGAAGTTTTCGAAGAAAACGGCACGGCTTATATTGCCATGGAATATATTCCCGGTTGTTCACTCAAATATATGATGGACAGGGAAGGCATATTGCCGGAACCGAAAGTCCTCAGATATGTTCGCCAGATAGGAGAAGCACTCCAGTTTGTACATGAAAAGAACATTCTTCACTTGGATATCAAACCCAGCAATATCCTGATTGACTCGTCAGGGAAAGCACGTCTGATTGATTTCGGTGTGAGCAAGCGATATGACATCGAGCAACAGGAAACAAGTACGACCATGCTTACCTTATCAAAAGGATTTGCCTCGATCGAACAATACGATAACGAAGGAACACAAAGTTTTTCACCCTGTCCGGATATCTATTCGCTCGGTGCTACCATGTATAACCTTTTGACAGGGAAGATTCCGACCGAATCTATTTTGCGGGCAACACGTCCTTTGCAGAATCCGTCGGAACTGAACAGGAATATATCTCCTAAGACAGAAGCCGCTATAATCAAGGCAATGCAAATCATTCCGGCCGATCGTTTCCAAACGGTGGATGAAATGATGGCTGCATTAGATTTTCCTGCGGAAGAAGAAATACCTGCAAATGAGTTGCAAAATACAGACGGGCAGGAGGCGGATGGTGAGACAACGGTCATACATCCGAATGAGCAATCGCCTCTGAATGAGGAGGACGAAGATCGTACGATTATAAATAGCGAAGAAATTATTTCTCAGCCCTCTAAGAAAAAAAGAAAAGGGATGCTGATATCCGTGCTTATTGCTATATTTGCCAGTGCAGGATCTGTTGTCGCTTTTCTGGTGCTGGGGAACAAAACCTCTACGAAACCGGATGTAACGGAGTTGATTAGCCCGGTCGAAGAGGAAAAAGATTCAATAGGCATCTTTCAAGACACAACTGTTTCGGAGGTGAAAGAAGCATCTATGCTTAGCGAGAAGGATAAGAAAACAGAGGCAGCAATGGCCCGACAGCCGGAAAAGGTGACGCCCGTTGTTGTTGATGAACCCCGGAAGCAACCGGATACAAAGCAGGTTCCGGCTGAAGGAAATAAAATAACAATACAGCCAGTACAGCCTACTGCTGAAGAAATTGAGGCGAAATATGTCGCTTTAATAGCTTCTGGCAAGGAGAAGATGGGAAAAGCGGACTTTACGAACGCAAAGAAAGATTTCACGAAAGCGAAAGAAACCAAGTTGACGGAAGAGGTCGTACGTCTTTTGATTTCTTGTGATGAAAAGGAAGCAGCCAAACTTTTGGCCGACAGGAAAGCTCAATATGAGATGAAGAAAACTTTCGGGAACTTTACAATTGTACGAAAGAAATCGACCATGTTATATGGGGCGATCGATTCGGATGCGAACGAGCGTATACCATGTAAATATCGTAATGTCGGGATTGCCGAAAATGGCCGTGCTTTCGAACGTAAAGATGGTTTGTTCGATATCTATAATGCTGATGGCGTGTTGGTAAATGAAGGATCAACGTATTATTAACGTGTTTATGAAAAGACTTTGGATTTTAACTCTTTTTGTTGCGTTGCCGATGTGTTTGCTGGCTCAACAAAAAACAGAATATAACAGAAAAGGTGACGAGGCGATGAAACGCTTGGACTATAGCGATGCAAGGATGTGGTATGAAGAAGGTGTCGTGCAATGTGATCCTTACAGTATCGAGCAGCTCACATCGATTTGGTTAGCCAACCAGAGAATGCGTCCATCAATGCACAGTCTGATGAACAAGTGTCGGGCTTGTCTGGAACTGATGGCCAATAATGAGGATACAACAGCCATTTCGCAGCTGATAATCTATTATACCGAGGGGATAGGAACTTCCAAAAACGAAACTTTGGCCCAATCCTGGCAAGATCGTCTGGAAACACTTCGCAAACCGGTAGAGCCCGTTTTCTATCCTTCTGCCAACCCAATAAAGCCAGATACCCCCAAAGAACCGATGAAGTTCTTTATTGGTTATGCCTACTCCATAGAAGCACCTTATGGCTTGACAGTGGGAGGGGTGAAATCTCGTTTGGGTTGGTTCCTGCGTTTTAAGACCAATCTAGGTTTTAAGGAGTACGACGGGGAATGCCGGGGAACAGATGAGTTTGTCGGTCCTACTCCCGATAATCCGTTTTATTTCACGAATAAGAAAAAGGTGAATAACTATGCCGGTACAGCTGGTTTGGTTGTAAAATGTACATCCTGGTTATATACGTCCGTAGGTTTAGGATATGGCAGTCGGGAATTATTATGCGAATATATCACAATCGATAATTCGGATTATAGAATAGAAAAATCCTATTGGGCGAAGAATTTGGATTATTCTTATAGCGGGTTAGCTGCCGATCTGGATGTAATGGTTAAGTTCGGTCCTGTGTTTGTAAGTGCAGGGTGCAATACGTTGAATTTTAAATATGTTGATTTGAATGCCGGTGTCGGTCTGTTTTTCTAATAAGAATTATTTATGAAACACATATACTCAATCTTTTTATCAGCTGTTTCACTTTTATGGATGCTTTCCGGATGTGTGGAAGATCCGGATATGGATACGCGTTTGCAGAAAGCAAAGGCTCCGGAGGTTTCCGAGACTTCAATGGAAGGAGAAGCATATGCTTCTTCGATCACTTTAAAGGCTCAAATAATGAAAGAGAACGGTTTGCCAGTAAAAGAATGTGGGGTTTGTTGGAGTACCCAAACAGGAACGGAGCCGCTTGAAAACATGCGTAACAAGCGATATACAAAAGCTGATAAAATAGAAAACCACAATTTTACAGCTACCATATCCAATTTGGAAGATAGTACAAAATATTATGTATATGCTTATGCTATTAATGATATAGATACTGCATTTTCAAAAACAGAAGGAGCGTATACAACAATAAATGGTATTGGAGAAGTTGCGACTTTGGATGTGGATAGTGCCACAGTAAAAGCAACTTCCACTTGGGTAAAAGGGAAAGTTAAGAATCGGGGAGTCGGCATTGAGAAATTAGGTTTCTACTATAAGAAAAAGAAACAAACCGGAGATATCGAACCCTCGGATCAAGATTCCGTTATCACATACGAAGGGAGTGACTTGGCAACTGTCGATACTTTCTCCTGCCAGATTACGAATCTGGAGCCGGAAACTTGGTATTATGTCCGTGCTTTTGCCAAAAATCAGTTTGGCGAGTTTGCTTTTAATGTGGACTCTTTTAGGACTACAGATGGCAAACCTTTTGTCGGTAAGTTGAGTCTGATAAAAGACAGTACGACTTTCACCACAGCCGATCTGTTTGCTTTCTTGATCAATGAGGGAGATGCACCTGTCAGTGCCTATGGTTTCTGCTGGAGTGTAGAAGAAGGGCCGACGATAGATGCTGATACAATCATTTGTACGAGCCTTGAGGATGATGGTAAATTTACGGGAAGGATACAGGGATTGGAGTCTGCCAAAAAATATTATGCAAGGGCTTATGCCATAAATAACTTCGGCACAGTATATAGTGAAGAAGAAATTACGATTTCGACAAAAAGCGAGAAGCCGAATATTATAACATTCCCCATCACCCCTGATTCGATCAAAAGCGATGGAACAGTTCACATTGGCGGGGAGTTGCAGAATGGCGGAAACAGTGCTGCTACAGAGTGGGGAATTTGTTGGTCTTCAAGCAATAAGGAACCGAGTATCAAGGATAATCATGTTGCTGTAGATGATACGCTTTTCATGTATGCATTGCCTTCGTTAAAAGGTGCAACAATCTATTATGCAAGGACTTATGCTACTAACAAAAGTGGTTTGACTGGCTATGGAGAAGTTAAATCTTTTACTACTCCGAATATTTTTGAGAATAAAAATATTTATCCGGGAGCTAATAGGCAATTTTCTGCTGGATTTATCCTTAATGATCAAAACTCAGGTTCTCGTATCTATGTTGTAGGAGGAGACTTAGGTGGTGAACGGAGTAAAGAAATGTTTGGATATAATGTGCAGGCTGATGAATGGATTCCTATGGCTGAATGTCTAAATGCCTACTCTCAAATGAGTGCTGCTGTTTATAAGAATCAAGCCTATCTCCTTGGTGGTATAGACAAACAGACGATAGGGGCTAATTGCCAGATATACAATTTGGACAACAATTGGTCGGAACCTACTCAATATTCACTACCGGGAGGTCGTTTCGGTGCTGTCAGCTTTACTTATCGGGACTCTTTATATGTATTGGGAGGATCGGATGGAAGCAATAATATGAATGAGATATTGCGTTACGACCTGTCTTCACAGAATATAGATGGAAGTTGGGATGTAATCGCTAAATTCCCTGCTTATCAACGTGGTGGTATTGTTCAGGTTGTAGGAGATAAAGTTTATGCCGGATTGGGAGAAGGCGGAAATGGCATAAGAAGTGGTTTTTGGGAATCTTCCGATAGTTTGAAGATATGGAATCCGATATCTATTCCTGATAAAATAGGAAGTGTCTCATCTGGCGTTTATGATGAACAGAGAAACAGCTTTTTTATGATTGATAATAACGGGAAGATATGGGAATATAATCTGTCAAGTGGTGAATGGACAGCTCGTTCTTTATTGGGTTATCGCATGAACAATTACCATATGTTTATGTTAAATGGTATAATCTATATTTTAGGACAGGATCTATATTATGCCAACAAATTTATCAAGTATAATCCGATATGGGATAATTAATCATGAACAGAACAAAGATATTAGAAGAGATTCAAAAAAACGTAGAACTCTTGTCGACTACTGGTTTAGAGGCGTATAAATATATTCCGCTACACCAGAAACCTTCCCCGTCGGTGACGGCACTCAGGGAAATCATGAATTTGCTCCGCAAGGTTATTTTTCCCGGTTTCTTCGGAACGGAACAGGAGGCACAGACGGATTCCATACAATATTATACGGGTGTATATCTGGAGCAGGCCTACGACCTGTTGCAGGAACAAATCTATAATGGCTTGTGCTTTGAGGTCGAACGTTGTTGTGATTCCAAAGATCGTGCTTCTGAAATAGCCATTGCTTTTATCAATAAGGTTCCACATATCAAGTATCTTCTATCGACAGACGTGAAAGCTATCTTGGATGGTGATCCGGCAGCCAAAAGCCCCAGTGAGATTATTTTCTGTTATCCGGCAATTCATGCCATTCTTTATCAGCGCGTAGCACATGAGTTACTGAAGCTCGGTGTGCCTGTGATTCCACGTATTATAACGGAAATGGCCCATTCGGATACAGGAATAGACATTCATCCGGGAGCGCAAATCGGAGAATATTTCAGTATCGATCATGGTACGGGGGTTGTGATCGGGCAGACGGCTATAATCGGTAATCATGTCCGCCTTTATCAAGGTGTGACATTGGGTGCAAAAAGCTTTACCTTGGACGAAGAAGGATTGCCTTTGGACGTACCGCGCCATCCGATTATCGAAGATTATGTTACAATCTATTCCAATGCCTCCATTTTAGGGAGGATCACTATTGGTCACGGCTCCGTGATTGGTGGTAACATCTGGCTTACCCATAGCGTTCCACCTAATTCCAAAGTATTGCAGACACGTGCTGTCGAAGATAAATAGCAGAGGGCGGCATATTGTTTTCACTTTCATTTCAAAACCCATAGCTTTAGGCTCCATAACCCATAGCATTAGATACCCTAAAGCTATGCTTTATTAATCCCCTAACGATTTTTGCACAATAGCCTTGGGATTAAAGAGAAAAGATAGGCTTTATTCCGGAAAAATATGTATGTTTGCAGATATACCTTATTTGAGCGAATTATACCTTAAAATAGTGTAGACCATGAATAAAGTGAAAACATTGGATGATCTTCGGAAGATGCGTGAAACCTTGCGCTCGACCTTGGATATTAGAGAAAAAAGTAATCATCCTGAACAAATGGTACAGATCCGGATATCTATGGCAACTTGCGGGATCGCTGCCGGAGCCAAAGAGATCATGAATTATTTCATTGAAGCACTGGATCGTGAAAAAGTAGATGCATTGGTGACACAAACCGGATGCATGGGGTATTGCTATGCCGAACCGACTGTCGAGGTTACCCTGCCAGGTAAAGAACCTCTTGTTTTCGGACATGTGAAGAAAGCGAAAGTGGATGAAATCATTGACCGGTATATCCGGAATGGGGAACTGCTGGACGATATTATCCCGGTCACTTACACGGTTGTTAAACCGGAATAACAAAACTTCCTTAAACACTTAATACTTACATAATGGCACAGTACAATAGTTATATACTGGTGTGTGGCGGTACCGGCTGTCGTGCATCACAGAGTGAACTTATACTTCAAAATCTGAAAGAGGCCGTCGAACGACATAAGTTGCAGGATATTGTCCAAGTGATCCGTACCGGTTGCTTCGGTTTTTGTGAAAAAGGGCCGATAGTTAAAATGGTTCCGGACAATACGTTCTATGTTCAGGTAAAACCGACGGATGCCGAAGACATTGTCCGGGAGCATTTAGTGAAGGGACGTAAGGTAGAACGGCTTCTATATGTCAATCCCGAAACTAACGAGCAAGTACCGGATTCCAAGCATATCAATTTTTACAAGAAACAGCTCCGTATCGCTCTAAGGAATTGCGGTTTTATCAATCCCGAAAATATAGACGAATATATCGCCCGCGACGGTTATGTAGCTTTAGGTAGAGCCTTGACCGAGATGACGCCCGAATCGGTGATCAAAGAGATCATGGATAGTGGCTTACGCGGTAGGGGAGGAGGCGGTTTCCCGACCGGCTTGAAATGGCAGATAACCCGTAAAGTGAAAGCTCCCCAGAAATATGTCGTCTGTAATGCGGATGAAGGCGATCCGGGAGCATTCATGGACCGTTCCATCCTGGAAGGTGACCCGCATTCCATCGTTGAAGCGATGGCGATCAACGGATATTGTACGGGAGCCACGAAAGGGCTGGTTTATATCCGGGCCGAATATCCGTTGGCCGTAGAGAGGTTGAAGATTGCAATCCGGCAAGCCAAAGAATATGGTCTACTGGGTGAAAACATCTTCGGGACGGATTTCTCTTTCGATATCGAGATACGTTATGGGGCAGGAGCATTCGTTTGTGGTGAAGAAACGGCGTTGATTCATAGTATGGAGGGGCTTCGCGGAGAAGCGACTGTTAAACCGCCTTTCCCAAGCGAACAAGGTTACAAAGGTTGCCCGACCAATGTGAATAATGTGGAAACATATGCCAACGTGCCGGTTATCCTGTTGAAGGGAGCTGAATGGTTCAGTAGTATAGGTACGGAGAAAAGTAAGGGGACGAAAGTCTTTGCCCTTGCGGGAAAAGTAAATAACGTTGGGCTGATAGAGGTTCCGATGGGGACGACGTTACGCGAAGTGATCTTCGGTATAGGAGGAGGCATCAAAGATGGAAAGAAATTTAAGGCTGTGCAGACAGGAGGTCCTTCAGGTGGCTGCCTGACTGAGAAGCATCTGGATTTGCCGATCGACTATGACAATCTTTTGGCTGCCGGTTCGATGATGGGGTCGGGGGGGATGATTGTGATGGACGAAGACGATTGTATGGTCGCTATGGCCAAATTCTATCTGGATTTCACGGTCGAGGAGTCATGTGGCAAATGTGCTCCTTGCCGGATTGGCAACAAACGGTTGCACGAGATGTTACAAAAGATTACGTCCGGCAACGGAACGATCGAGGATCTGGAACGGCTTCGTAACTTGGCTGGTGTGATCAAAGACACTGCCTTGTGCGGTTTGGGACAGACATCGCCCAATCCAGTTTTGTCTACGATGGATAACTTCTATGATGAATATCTGGCCCACGTGAAGGAAAAACGTTGTCCGTCTCATCAATGTCGCGAACTGACGCAATATTTTATCAATCCAGAGAAATGCAAGGGATGTACGCTTTGTGCCCGGATGTGTCCGGTGAATGCGATCACGGGAGACAAGAAAGTTCCGCATGTGATTGATCCGCAGACTTGTATCCGGTGCGGTTCATGTATAGAGAGATGTAAGTTCGGTGCTATTTATGTGCACTAAAGTAGTGAAGAATGGACAATGACAATTAAATGTATGGAAACAGTAAAGCTTATTATAGATAGAAAACCAGTGGAAGTCCCCAAAGGAACCACGATCCTGGATGCTGCAAAAGGAATGGGTATCCGCATTCCGACTCTTTGCTATATGAAGTTGGAAGATTTGCACTATGAAAATAATCCGGGTGCTTGCCGTATCTGCGTAGTTGAAATAGAAGGTCGCCGTAATTTGGCTCCTTCCTGTAAAACGGAGTGTATGGAAGGGATGGTTGTGCAAACACACAGCCCACGCGTGATGAATGCCCGGAAAACCGTAATGGAACTGATCCTGTCCAACCATCCGGCAGAATGTCTGACTTGCAGTAGCAATGGACATTGTGAACTACAAGCAATTGCTCACGACCTGGGGATACGTGAGATTCGCTATAAAGGCGAGATGTCCACATTCCAGATAGACCGTTCACCGTCTATCGTCCGCAACATGAACAAGTGCATCATGTGCCGCCGTTGCGAGACCATGTGTAATAATATCCAGACCGTTGGGGCTTTGACTGCTGTCAATCGAGGCTTTAATGCAGCCGTCTCTACGGCTTTCGAACGGGATATTGCCGGTAGTACGTGTTCCTATTGCGGCCAGTGCGTATCGGTCTGCCCAGTAAACGCGTTGAGCGGACGGAATACACAACAGCCGGTGTTGGATGCGCTGGCCGATCCGGACAAAATCGTGATAGCCCAGACAGCTCCGGCTGTCCGTACGGCTTTGGGACGCGATTTCGGATATGAACCGGGGACATTGGTAACGGGTAAAATGGTTTCCGCCCTCCGCAGGTTGGGCTTCGATTATGTTTTCGATACGGATTTTGCCGCCGACCTGACTATTATGGAAGAAGGGACAGAACTGTTGCAACGGATCGGGAAATACTTGAAAGGCGATCAGGAAGTAAAAATGCCGTTGATGACGAGTTGCTGTCCGGGGTGGGTCAGCTTCGTCGAACAGCATTTCCCGGAATTATTAGACAACCTGTCGACAGCTAAGAGCCCACAGCAGATGTTCGGTGCAATTGCCAAAAGTTATTTTGCCGAAAAATTGGGAGTAGACCGAAAGCGGATCGTTGTCGTGTCGATCATGCCCTGCCTGGCAAAGAAATATGAAGCCAGTCGTCCGGAATTTGCGGTCGATGGCAATCCGGATGTCGATATTTCGATCTATACGCGCGAATTGGCCCGCCTGATCCGCTATGCAAACATAAACTTCGCGGAACTGCCAGATAGCGATTTCGATCGTCCGTTAGGCGAATCGACAGGAGCCGGAGTTATCTTCGGAACAACCGGTGGCGTGATAGAAGCTGCTTGCCGTACGGCGTACGAGCTATATACGAAAAAAACTCTTCCTAAAATTGATTTTGAAGAACTCCGCGGGCTGGAAGGCATTCGCAGTGCAACAATAGACTTCGATGGGACACCGATAAAAATAGGAATTGCACATGGTTTGGGCAATGCCCGTAGATTGGTTGAAGAAGTCAAAAACGGCATGTCGCCCTATCATGCCATCGAAGTTATGGCATGTCCGGGCGGTTGTATCGGTGGTGGCGGCCAACCGTTCCACAGGGGCAGGATGGAGGTGCTGCGCAAACGTGCGGCGGCTCTCTATCAGGAGGATCGCAGCAAGACGCTTCGCAAGAGCCATGAGAATCCTTATATTCAAGCTCTTTATGCTGACTATCTGGGAGAACCGTGTGGACCGCGTGCCCACAAGCTGTTGCATACGCACTACTTCGACCGCAAGGAAGCCATTAACATGTTTACGCAAGAAAATCAGGAGGGATAAACGATGGATAAGATGAAGATACATTTGATTCAGATGAAGATCGATGAATTGTTGGCTGTCTGTGATGAACATAATAACGATCCGGGAGAGCTGATCAACATATTGCATGCCGCCCAAGGCATATTCGGTTATCTGCCTCGCGAAGTGCAAGAGATCATCGCCGGCCGGTTGCATATTCCGGTTTCCAAAGTATATGGAGTTGTGACGTTCTATTCGTTCTTTACCATGACTCCGAAGGGGAAATATCCTATTTCCGTCTGTCTGGGAACGGCCTGTTATGTACGTGGAGCCGAGAAAGTCTTGGAAGAGTTCCAGCGCCAGTTGGAGATCAAAGTTGGAGAGACTACATCCGACGGCCTGTTTTCATTGGATTGTCTACGTTGTGTGGGGGCTTGCGGACTGGCTCCGGTCGTCACGATTGCCGGAAAAGTTTATGGACGTCTGACACCAGAGAAAGTGCGGGATATCCTTTCCGAATACTACCTGTTGGAGCAAGTATAAGCGACTCGTCTGTTGTGCCAATGCTGTGACACAACAGTGCCATCGCATTGGCACAATTGTGTCGTAACGATGGCACGGCCATATAATAAAGGCGATCTTCTATTCTTTGGTTTCTATATAAACGACATGCGTCTGTAAATATTCTTCAAGACCGTGTTTCCCATCTGCACCGCCGATTCCGGACTTACGCCATCCGGCATGGAAACCTTGCATAGCTTCAAAGTTCTCACGATTGATATATGTTTCGCCAAATTTCAGCGAGCGCATAATCTTGAATGCATAGTCCAGATTTTGGGTATAGACGGAAGATGTCAGTCCATACTCACAGTCATTTGCCCATGCAATCGCATCATCGATATCCGTATATTCGACAATGGGCAGGATAGGGCCGAAGGTCTCTTCCCGTATGATATCCATTTCTTGTGTGGCGCAATCCAGCACTGTAGGTTCGAAGAAATATCCTTTTGTTCCGATCCGATGACCGCCACATAGAAGTTTGGCTCCCTGCCGAACCGCCTTTTCAACTTTTTGCTCCATGGCAGCCAAAGCATTTGCTTCGATCAGTGGCCCCATATCCAAGTCTGCGATCTCGTTCGGATTGCCGACTTTCACCTGCTTCATACCGGCCACAAGCTTTTCCATAAAGATATCTTTGACCTTTTTATCTACATAAACCCGCTCCGCACAATTACATACCTGTCCGGTATTGATAACGCGTGAAGCGATGATCGACTTCACCGCCAAGTCTATATCTGCGTCTTCCATCACGATTGCAGGAGCTTTTCCTCCTAATTCCAAAGATACTTTTGTTATATTAGGAGCTGCTGCTGCCATTGTCTGTTGTCCGGCACTTACACTTCCCGTAAGGCTGACCATGCCAACTTTCGGATTTGCTGCCAACTCATGACCTATCACCGAACCACGTCCGTTCACTAAGTTAAAAACTCCGGCTGGCAAACCGACTTCTTCTACAATTTGTGCAAAAACGTATGCATTTTCAGGTGTCAGCTGACTCGGTTTTACCACGATCGTATTACCGGTAATCAAAGCCGGGGCTGCTTTGCGTGCAACCAGGAAGAAGGGGAAGTTCCAGGGGAGAATACCGGTTGTTACACCAATTGCTTTCTTGAACAGGAATATGCTTTCACGCGGACGGTCGCTGGGGATGATTTCACCTTCATACCGGCGGGCCCATCCAGCCATATAATCGATATAATCTGCCGTAAAAAGAACTTCCACATTAGCCAGGCCTTGCGTCTTTCCACCTTCACGAACAATTATATCAGTCAGTTCCTTTTCTCTTTTGCGGATACCGGCTGCAATTTTGGTCAGATAAGCGGCCCTTTCTATAGAAGGTGTCCTTTCCCATTGACCCTGAGCTTTTTCTGCTGCATCGATCGCTCTTTTAGCATCTTCGACCGTACCGTCCGGCATTAATGATATAACTTCTTCAGTAGAAGGATTTAATACCTTAATCCATTTTCCAGATTCATGTTCTATGAATCTGCCATCAATAAACATTTTCAATTCCTTCATGGTAATATCTTTTTAGGTTGAATTTTGATTTTAAAAGTACAAGAAAGAAAAAATGATCATGTTTAAAAAATGATATTACTTATTACAGAAATGATATATTTCTGTAATACAGGATTATAATGTATGGCTAAGCTGATCGGAAGATAGTTTTTTTCATTATTTCTGAACCAAACTGAATTATGTGCTGTTATATGATAAAATGAATTAGGAATTATATCCAAAGAAATTCCTAAGACGATTAAGTTAGTAGTATTTGTTTTTTCATATAAGTAGAGTTTGTTATTTGTTTGGTCCGTATGTAACTGTGAAGTTGGATACGGGCTTTTTTTGTGTTTCTTAATATGTTTACTTTAAATTCTTATCAATTTGATGGATTAATTTGAAAGACAAACGCTTATGGAAGTTCTGAAAAGTCTAAGGTAACGATTTGGAGATTGTGCTAATTTCAGTACTTTACAGTCTCATACTTATGAACAACTTTTATAGGACAAAGATACTATTTTTTTTGAATAAGAGAATAATTTCACAGGAAAAATAGAAATTTTATGGGGAAGTGTTCTGATAGCATGTCGTTGTAGATTGTAGGGAGGGGATGTAAAACGGCAGGCACATAGAATTTCCGATATTCAGAAAGCCGTATTCCCAAAATAGAGATTATTTTTGAAAGAATCACATAATCCGCTAAGAATAAAAGTTTATGCGGATCATCAAAAAACGAGGTAACGAGTTGGCAACCGTTCTGGTTTCTACATACTTGCATCAATTGCGTTGATGTGCAACTCACTTTATGTAAAGGTACGATTTTTTACGGAACATGCAAAACACCTTTGATTTTTCTTTTTTAGCAACCGTCAAAAACAATCTTTCGGTTTCATATCCCGGTCACAAAGGCGGTACAGTCTCTTTATGGAAAGTAAACAAAGGTCAGGCAGGATTGAAACAGACTGTTACGAGAACAGTCAGAAAAGGATTGCATACAGGAATTACAGTCTGATACCGGGCAGGGGACGACTTTGTGCCAAAGTCCAAAAAGAGGTTCTTTTTCCAGACGGCAAACTCCCTCACCTCTAAAAAACAGTCTGTGGCTGGCGCACGCAAACGTCCAGCCTTTATGCGGACAGTCTTAATGCCCGCAGCCTGTACAAGTGCGTAAAAAACAGGTAAATGGAATCTTCATCCGCTTCCCCGCGCCTTGCCGACACTCCTATATTCCCGTTCCAACACCTGCTCGATCTCGCTCCTCTTGTACAAGACCTTGCCACCAAGTACATAGTAAGGCAGCGTGCCGTTGCTCCGATACTCGCCCAATGTCCTGCGGCTGACTTTCAGCATACACGCCACCTCACTGTCGCACAGGTACACGTCTTCTTTTGGCGGAACCGCGCCATCTCCGAAAATGCCGTCAATCATCGCCGACAGCCGGTCGATACGCTCGTGGATGGACTGCATCCACGCATCGTCTTTCGTTTTCAATTCATTAAACATTATATAGATTAATTTGTTATATGACTCATTTTGTGACTGATTCTGAAGTTGTGTAATCCACAAGCAATAAGAATCACCATATCTTCGAAACCGAATTTATGGCATCTGAATCGTTCTTTGACAATACGGCATTTTTTCATACCACCTATGGCATGCTCCACTTTAATCCTAACTCCGGAAATCCGCTTGTTCTCTTGTTTTTCAACACAAGTAAGCTCTTTCCCTTTAGGTTTCTTTTTGGGCATGCATATTTCAACTCCATCCGGTTTGTGTCCGATGAAACCTGTATCCTGCCAGAGCCTAATACCTTTGGGAAGTAGAAGAGGTTCTTCATCACAAATCTTTTTGTCATGGACATGACCTTTGTATGTGGAGCTCAACCATACAATCCGAAGATTGTTAGTACATAACAGGTTATTCTTTATGCTATGAGTTTTTTTTACCACTATAGCATGCAGACTGCCAGTCTTCATCCAAAGGACGCTGAATAGGTCGCTCGGTTCCGTCCAACAAGACTTCTTCGCACCCTTGAAGAATGTGTATCAGACGTTTGGAGTTACGGTCAGGCAATTCACCAAGCGTTTTCAATGTACGCCGGAGAATCTCAGAAAGAAGGTGAATCCATCTATTGGCCTGGGGCTGGGTCATCTCAAACTGAATAGCATGGAGTTCCTGAAGGGGATTGGTCTTCAGATATACCAATATGAAGAACATTTTGTCCTGAATCAGAGACAACACTGTTGTAAGATATACGTTGGCGCACTTTACCTTCCAAGGTAAAATGGCTGTAATATTCATCCCAATGGTACTTGAAAGTTATTAGCAAAGCGTCAAACTCAGCAGGAGTTAATCCTGTCGCAGCAAGCACTTGGCTATGACGGTGGCGAATCTTGTCGTAATACATCAATTGAACTTTTTAGATCACAAAGATAAATCAAAGAACGCTTTAATCAATTATTCGATATAAACTCTATTATACATACTGCTCATTTGTCTTTTGTTGATACTTCAGTTCAATTCCTTCAAATGGTGTGCCCCCTGTAGCGTGCATCCTTGCGTCTGTCCTCCACTTTCGTGACGATACGCTCCACGTCTTCCGGCAGGTAATAGGTACGGTTGCCTATCTTGGTATAGGCGAGCGTGCCGTTATCCCGCAAGGTCTGCAAGGTGCGCTTGCTGATTTTCAGCTTCAGGCAGACATCCTGGTGGTCGAGCCAGCCAGCCGTCCTCTTCACGCCTTTCAAATCCAGATGGGGATTCCCTCCACCCTATGTATGAACCGTTCGATTTTCATGGCAAATTCCTCGAACGCCTTCCTTTCAAAACATACGGTTTCCATAACAATCCGATTTTATGTTGATACTTCAAATTCATACCATCCGGAGAAACGGTCACTCGTGGTGCCGGTATAACAGCGCATGGAAGAATTTAATCTGAAAACTGACCGTGCAGATGTTATTGTTCCCGCCGCTGAGATATTTCTGATAATTGCAGGTATTGTCAAAGCTGAGTATATCCATGTTCCGGTCATTGGCTTAGCAGATGGTATTATTGACAATTTGTATGCCATATACCTGAAAACGGAATAAAAGGAATTGTGCATAGCTGTTTTAACTAGGGGATATTCAGTAAATCCTATAAAATTAGCCAACTAATTCATACTAAAAGTATTGCGAATTAGTTGGCTTTTTGTATCTTTAGGTATTTCCCCTAAAATTTTGAAGAACGATTGACAAATGCTTCAGCGGAGTCGTTCAATGCTAAAATCAA